>Ga0335078_10004333_pt1 | contig 21040 bp, 17 predicted proteins | sample Lox_Sample_32_FD_206711 | JGI IMG/M metagenome (GOLD analysis project Ga0335078, IMG submission 206711) | Soil microbial communities from Loxahatchee National Wildlife Refuge, Florida, United States - Lox_Sample_3.2 | ecosystem: Environmental > Terrestrial > Soil > Wetlands | place: USA...
TCGCGCCCGCCAATCACTTGCGTCAGCCCAACTACCGCCGCGGTATTGCCAAAAGCCTCGGCGGCCAAGATCCCTGTTTCGTTCGCGTGCTCATCCTTAGTTTTGAGGCTGGATAGCCAGAGACCGGCGACGGAAGCCGTCATCGAGTACAGCCCGATGTCGGAAATATGCTGGCTGATGTCAACGTGATCACGCGACAGCGCTCCCGAGATGTGCTTGTCGCCCGCGATCAGTCCTCCAGTTGCCGCCAGAAACACCAAATCCCACTTGAGATTTTTGCGGTGAAATGGCGCGCTATAAATTTCTTTCTGATCTTTCAGGGCTCGTCGGAGCACGGACGGGTGATCGTTCTGCGTGGTGGCCGGTTCGTCTGGCGATGGAGCGTCGGGGAATAGCGCCTCGGTCTTTCGGGCAGCTGGCGCAATTCCACGAAGCCGCTCGGCGACGATGGCGGAGGGAGCGTCGGGGAGGGCAGATGGGACGGTGTCGCTGTCGTGTCCGACCGCAGCAGAACCAAAAAGAGTGAGTCCCACCCATACGAATAGCAATCGCAACGAGCACCACAGGAATCGTGATCTTAGACAATGGGAGATGTAATGATGATCCAAGCATCTATTCAAAACCTTCCCGCGACCCCTCCGAAACTGTCAGAAGTTATAGTCAGCACGCGAGGAAGTCCTTCCGGGCAGAGAGTACAGACGAAGGTTGCCGTCGATGTGGCTCTCACTTGAATCACACCCCCATGTGATCGTAATCACACTGTGACGGAAATCCTCCTGCTAGGGTGACGGACAAATGTTAGAGGGGCTGAAGTGGTACAGTAAGGGTTGGAAGACATTAGAAGGTCTGCACTCCCAACTCCCGATTGGCGGCGACAAATGTGACTCCATTTCTTCGCCGATGTGCTCCGGTCCTGTAGCCGCTCCGAAGGAAATGTGACATGAGCATGGTGGATCACAAGGAAACCACATGAGCAACAGATCGCGCATTCTTATTGCTGATGACCATAATCTAGTGGCGGAACTCTGTAAGAAACTTCTGGAAATCGACTTTGAAGTGGTAGAAGTGGTTGCGGACGGTCGCGCCCTGGTGCGTGCTGCCCGCGAACTGAAGCCGGACGTCATCATCGTAGATGTGGCGATGCCGATTCTGAACGGTCTGGACGCCGGGCGGCAAGTGAAAGAAATGTTGCCATCGGTCAAGTTGGTTTACTTGACCATGAACCCTGATCCGGACATAGCCGCCGAAGCTTTTGCTCGTGGGGCGTCAGGCTACTTGCTCAAAACTTGTGCCTCGTCGGAAATGGTTCTGGCGGTTCGCGAAGTATTGCGGGGTAAGACCTATCTGTCACGAGCGCTGTCGCGCAATGACATCGACTGCTTGCGCTGGCAACAGAAGGAACTGATCGACGAAAGCGAACGCCTCACCGACAGACAGCGGGAAGTATTGCAGTTGCTGGCCGAAGGCAAAGTCATGAAGGAAATCGGCGGCATCCTGAAAATGACGACCCGAACCGTTGCCTATCACAAGTACAGGATCATGGAAGTACTCGGCGCCAAAACTAACGCTGAACTTGTCAAGTACGCGGTCAGGAACCACATAGTGGCGGCGTAATATTCGGCACCGTGCCGGTTGAATCGGCCTCAGCGCCAGCGAGGCTGTTCCTCGCGCAATTCGCCAGCATCTATTAGTGTCAGATTCAGATTCCTTACTCGTGCGGATTCGCCTCATCTTGCTGCGCGCCCGGGCCCCGTCGTTGTTTCGCCTGCCGCTCGAAGTAGAACGCAACCGCGAGTGCCAGAATCAGGGCTGCAATCCCGAGCAGGGTCAAAGCTGGTATTACGTTGGGCTCCGCGATAATGACCTTCCGAGCCATTGCGATCAAGGCAACCTCCAGGACTACGCGCACGTGAATCACATCCCTCGTCAGGTAGGCTTTCAACGTTTCCAGCAGTTCCACCCCAATCAGCACCAACAGGAAATATCCAAAAATCTCGAGCAGTCCCTGCACTCGAATAAGAAATCGGGGAGGTGTCCAGACCTCCTGAGCGATCAGCACGCCTAAATGCAAGGTCGACAACAACACAACGACCGCGAGCATTCCAACGAGCGCGAAAACGATTACCTTTTGGATTTTCGTGAGTAGTGCTTCCAAAACGATCTCCAGAACGCTAAACCGGCAGCTTCTAAGAACGGGGCTCCTCTAATTCACTCGGACTGTTTGGAAATTGTCGAGAGATGGACCACGGCGGCAGCGGCTGTAAGCTGCACCTCGATCTTTTCGTCCTTGAGCCCTGCGCTCAAGTCGGGTAGTACGGCAGCATCGCCGCGGCGGGCGAGGGCGTCGTAGGCAGCGGCCCTGATTAGCCATGCCTTATCGGAAAGCGCTGTAACGATCAGCTTTTCCGAACGCGGATCCGGATCTTTCGCCAGAACCTTGATCGACGTGGCTTTCAAGATCGGCGCTTTCGCCTTGCTTTGTTGAATGCGTTGATACACCTGCAAACTGATTCCGCCAAAGGGCACGAATCCCATTCCCTGTTCAAATGCCATTTTTTCCATCGCCTTGGGATTGGACAACAGCTGGCCGAGTTCCTTCGTCTGATCTCCCACAAGTCCTTCGCCGGACTTGCGCGTCCCAGAGATCACGGCGTAGTACACCTCATATCCGTGTTCATCTCCCAGTTGAATCAGGGCTTTCGCGGCGGCCAGTGCCACCGAACCTTCCTTGTCGTTCTTGATCACTCCCTTTAATTGCGGGATGGCACTCTTGTCCCCCATCGCACCAAGTGAGAGGGCCGCTGCCCCGCGCACTTCGGTGTCTTTATCCTGCAAGGCCTTTTCAGCCAGACTCACAGCTTTTGCGTTGCCTGGGATCAACTGCAGCACTCTCATGGTCATCACCTGCTGATCTTTGCTTTTGTTTTCGGCACCAGTCTGCAGGATGGTCCAAGCCTGGTCGAGCGGCGTTTGCGCAGACAAATATGACGGCGCGGCTGACAAGACGCCGATGAATCCGGCGACCGCCAAGATCCGAAACTTGCGTATTGCTGTACGAAGGGCAGGCATTGAGTCTCCTTTTCGGCGAGGCGAAGCGCTTTTCGGAGTGCATTGCGATCTCAGCGAATGCACTTCACAGCTCGTCAGTTCTTAGACTAGGGCTTAGCCCAGGGTCCTTCTACTGTCAGAATGAACAGTCAGTGCGTCAAAGCAGTTCCTGTCACGGGAACCCCCATCAATGATCTATCGTTTGTCGCGCTGTAATTTCTGACAGTTCATAACCCGGTCGGAACCTCATAGCATTCGTGTGTCGCCGGCATATTGAAACAATGACTGCGCGAATGGAAAACCCTATGAAATTGCTCGGTATGGTCTTAGTCTGCACGTGTGTCATTCTTAGTTGCATTTCACCTTTACAAGCGCAACAGGCGGGGCAATGGGTGCCAGGGCAGTATGGCCTCAATGCCGGCGTGGTCCCTGATCCGGGGTTCACCTATGAAAATCTGGCCATCAATTACTCTGCCAGCCGATTGAATGATTCCAGCGGAAACCGTATCCCAAACATCACTGGGACCTATTCGTTCTGGGCGGAGGAGAACATTTTCATGTACGTCTCGAAGTTCAAGATCCTCGGGGCGAAACTCTTTCCTTATATAGAACTGGCCTACGGGAACGGTTCTGTGGTGGCTGACCTGGCTGTCGCACCCGGGACCAACCTCAAGATCGCTGGTGGCGGATCGGGGTATGGCGATACCTATGTTCAGCCGGTGGCCCTCGCTTGGAACTTCAAGCGAGCTGACGTCAACGTTGCATATGCTTTCGTTGCCCCCACGGGCCGATACTCTACGGGAGCGAGCGATAATATTGGTTCCGGATATTGGGGCAACATAATAAACGCTGGCGCCACGGTCTACCTCACCAAGAACAAAGGAACCAGCGCAAACCTATTCACCGTGTGGGAGACCCACGGGAAGAAGGCCGGCAGCGATCAAACACCCGGTCAGGCCTTCACCACGGAATGGGGACTCGGCCAGGTTCTTCCACTAAAGAAGGATTTCAGCAGGCTGCTACAACTCGGAGTCGTTGGGTACGACCAGTGGCAGATATCGGACGATGGAGGAACGACCACGGTCGGCGGTGTCGTTGTCCCCGCGAGCACGCTTCCTTACTACTCGTTTCATGGCATCGGTGTTCAGTCCAATTTCATTTTGCCAAAGAAGAGCCTGGCCTTCTTCTTCAAGTACTACGACAACTATGCAGCCAAGGCGCGTACGCAAGGCCGCACATTCGTGTTCGGCGGCTCGTGGACATTGAAGATTCCGAAACCTGCACCTGCACATTAGTAAACGCCACCGGTTGTAATAGACTGTCGCGGGAGATGATCCGGCCAACTGAAGATTTAGGGATCCATAAACTTCCATCTTCAGCTTCTATTCGCTGCGCCGCCGGGGACCTGTGTGTTTTGACAGTTACGAGACTGGATCGCACGGCCTAGACTGTTCGAGAGTGAACCCAATGACGAATCCAACACCAGTCCGATCAAGCAGCGGACTCACCTTGCCCGCCAATGCGCCACCCTCGTTCCATGTCCTGGCCAAGCCGACTGGCGCGATCTGCAATCTCGACTGCAAATACTGTTTCTTCCTGTCGAAAGAAATGTTGTATCCCGGCAGCCGCTTTCAAATGGCCGAAGATCTGCTTGAGACGTATCTCAAGCAGCTGTTGGAGAGTCATCGGGCCCCGCAGGTTGATGTGGCATGGCAAGGCGGAGAGCCGACTTTAATGGGGCTGGAGTTCTTCCAGCGCTCCGTTGAATTCGTAAACAAACTGAAACGTCCGGGTCAGCAGATCCAATACACAATCCAGACCAACGGAACCCAGCTCGATGACGACTGGTGCTTATTTTTCAAGAAAAACAACTTCCTGGTCGGGCTGAGCGTGGATGGGCCAAAAGCGTTGCACGATGTTTATCGCGTTAATAAAGGAGGAGCCGGGTCATTCGACCAGGTCATGCGCGGCCTCCAATTTCTGAAGAAGCACAAAGTCGACGTCAACATCCTGTGCACCGTCCATGCCGCAAATCAGGAACACCCGTTAGATGTATACCGGTTCTTCCGCGATGAACTGCGCGCAGAATTCATCCAGTTCATCCCCATCATCGAGCGCGTCAGTACCGCAATGTTGCCGATCGCCAATGAGGGGTGGAGCGAACGACCCGGAGGGGATCGTCCACTTTATACCATCGAAGGCAACCAGGTCACGGAGAGGTCCGTAAACGCGCAGGCCTATGGAAAGTTTCTGATTGCCATTTTTGACGAATGGGTGAAGACGGATGTCGGGAAGGTTTATGTTCAGCATTTCGATTCGGCTCTGGCCAACTGGGTGGGAGTTCCCGGTGCGGTATGCATTTTTGCGGAAACGTGCGGGCAGGCGCTGGCTTTAGAACACAATGGCGATCTCTACAGCTGTGATCATTTTGTAGAGCCCGCGTACAAGCTTGGAAATATTCGCGAAACTCATTTGATCCAGTTGCTGTCGTCCCCGCAACAAATCAAGTTTGGGCAAGATAAGAAAGACTCTTTGCCGCGTTACTGCCGCGAGTGTGAAGTTCGATTTGCCTGTCATGGCGAATGTCCCAAGAACCGCTTTATCAAAACGCCAGATGGCGAGGATGGGCTGAACTATCTGTGCGCCGCGTACAAGGCGTTCTTTAATCACATCGATGGGACGATGAAAATCATGACCAGCCTGGTGCGCTCCGGCCGTTTCGCCGACGAGATCATGGATATGCCCGCTGCTCAAAGGGAAGCCCTACGAGCAGGCGCGGCCAGCATAGTGCCAAGGTAAAATGCACTGTCACGACGGTGATCGTGCTCAAAAACAGCATCCACAGTGCCTGCCCGGCGTCAGAAGCGTTCCACCGCGGTACTCCAGATCAGCCTGACATACACCTGCGCGAATCTGTTCCCTGCTTATGAGTCTTTACGGGAGGATGGATGTGGGTGGGCCGCGGCCGCCGATAGAAACTTGTGTCAATTGGTTCATCCCGCTATCTAGGTCGCCCGTGTGCGGGCGACCTAGACGGGATCTCTCTCTCACTCCTGGCGGAGCTATTGCGGCCCTTGCCACCACTTCATCAATGGGACTTGCGACACGGCCCGGAGTTCGATCATGATCTCCAGTTCCTGCTGAATCTGGTAGAAGCGGACCAGCCGCCGAGGCGAAAGCGCTTCCGCGAATTTCGGACGATACTTCTCATCCAGTTGGTTCCTCAGCTTCAGCTGTTCGAACCTTCGGCTCAACAATTGCTGCGCTTTTTCATCCGTCATCTTGTCATAGTTGTCGGCGTACTCCATGATCAGAGCGACGCGCGCATCGAGGAAATTCTCGCGCTCGGCCATGTAGGACTCGTAGACCGGCCAAAACCGCTTGGCCTCCTCATCGGTAAATGTAACCATCCCTCTGGTGACGATCTGTCGAGCGTCGGCCTTGACGTCGGTCTTGAGCAGCTTTAGGTACTGGTCCAGGTCATCTGCGAACGATGGCATGGCAAATGACAGCATAGCGATAACGATCAGGAGTTTCTTCATCTTCTCTACCTCACCTTTATAATTCGCGTGAAAAGATCCCTTGGGTGCAGGACCGTCGTTTTCTTCTCGCAGTCGACTCAGTCTCAGAGGTCTTGCACCGTCATCGACCCCTCGCCGCATCAGCCATCGTTATATCTGTCTCGTTGCCAAGAATGCACTGTCAGTATTGACAGGAGGCCGTCACTCATTGAGACCCTCTGTTTTGCTCCAAAACTGGCGATCGGGGAAAGGAAGGCTTCGGTATTTCTTCGGGCGGATTTCTTGCCCGGCCAATTTCAAGCAATAGGCCTGTCAGTTTAGACAGTTGTGCGAGACGCCGACCCGCACGACTATTCCGGAGACGCTGCGAATGCACCCTCGAAGTCGAGGGTTGGACCGAAATAATGAACACTCATGGTACGACACTAGGCGCACGACTCAGTCATCTGGCGTTCGCGGCGGTCGTCGCGACGCTCGCTGTGGTCTGGACTGTTCCGGTTCACGCGCAAGTTGTGTCTCATCCGCGCGGCGGACCCGCCGGAGGTTGGCGAGTCGTTGGTACAACCGAAGCCGGGTTTCAGGCGGACCACGATGGGATTCTGGTGCGAGGTCCCTTCGATGACTTTCGCAGGATCAAATTCAAAGTCACCGGCGCTGCCTTGAATCTGCAACGCCTGGTGGTTACTTACGAAAACGGGGTGCCCGACAAAATTGATGTCCGGCACAACATCCCCGAAGGCGGAGAGAGCCGGCAGATCGATTTAGCAGGTTCTGGAAAGCGCAGAATTCGCAGGATCGATTTTTGGTACGACACGAAAGGTCTCTTGAAGGGCAGAGCCCACGTGACTGTGTTCGGTATGAAGTAACTCTCAAGGTGGAAGATATGAATCGTTCGCTTTCCTTTCAATTATCTGGTGGAACCGAATTCTTTCCGCGTGTCATGCGGATCCTGGCGCTGCTGGCGCTCGCTTTCGTGCTCTGCGGTGCCGGCCCCGCCTGGTCACAGGAGCACGAAGTACCTCAAGCCGAAATCTTGGGCGGATATTCCTACCTCCGGTCCTCGGACACCAACTTCAATGGATGGAAGGCCTCGGTTGTTGGGAACGTGAATTCATGGCTGGGAATCGCAGCGGATTTCGATGGTGATTACGCTGGAGGGGCGAGCGAGCACAGCGTCACTTTCGGCCCGGAGTTTTCCCTGCGCAGAAGCAAAAAATGGACGCCTGTCGGATACGCATTGTTCGGTGTTGCCTTCGAGAAGTCGATATTGGGCGAGACCGAGCACGGCTTTTCCGCCGAGCTAGGAGGCGGACTCGACTACGAAATCGGCCACCGGTGGACGCTTCGGGCCTTTGACGTCACCGCATCCATCACTCATGTCGGCGGAGAAACTAAGGTATGCCCGAAAGTTGGAGTCGCACTGATTTTCAACATAGGGCACAAGTGATCGCTCCTTCATCGGCAACCATCTGCAGCGGAATGATCGGACCCATTCTAGGAGCCGTTTAGGAGCTCTACCTGTCACGACCCGCGAGGCGCAAATCATTCCTTGAGCACCAGTTTCGCGCGTTCCGCTCCTGGCGTACGTGCGGTACGCCAACCCTGCCCCTGTTCATTCTGACAGTTTCCTACGCATGGCGGACAGCCTAGTCTGCTACCGAGGAGTGCGAACGATGGGAAGTCGAATATGCCGTGCCGCGTTTTGGGTTATGTTGCTGGGCTCACTTACCGCGATGGGACAGCAGCCGGAATCCGTCCACGCAGGCGGCAACGACCCGGATCTACCCCAACCAAAATCGAAAGCGGAAGCGCTCTCCGGAGTCGAGCAGCTCAGTTCGCAAGATTCCGAAGCCGTGAAAAAGAAAGAGTTCGCCACTCCAGATCTCCCTCCCAAATGGGCGCGAGTACCCAGTTATCAGGGGAAATATTTCTCGACTATGCTGGGATTTGTCGGAGTGTACGACTATCACGCGTTCTCGCAGGACTCGGACAGCATCACCCAGGTCGGACGCCAGCGTGACCAATGGGACGACCGCTCCAGTCGCTTCATCACGACCGGGACCATCGGCCCCGAATCATACAAGCTGCATTACTACGTCGCCTACGCTTGGAATGGTTTTGACGCCCATCAAAATAAAATGAAGGAGTGGAGCTTCAGCGACCTTAACATCACTGCCCCCGTCGGAAAGCTGGGCGCGCTAACCTTCGGCAAAACCAAGGAACAGTTCGTGTACGAAATTGTGGGCGATGCCACATTTCTCCCTTCGCTGGAGCGTGTTTTGAATCCGTTCTTTATTTCCCGGGATGTGGGCCTCACCCTCAGCAACAGCGTTCTCAAGAAGCGGATGACATATGCAGCCTCGTGGGCCAACGACTGGTGGGTACAGAAGAAGGACTTCGACACTGCTGGCAATCATTTCACGACCCGAGTCACCGGGTTGATTTCGATCAATGAGGACGGCTCCAGGTATATGCACGTTGCCGCGAGTGCCCGCTATGCGGGCGCGGATTCCGGCGTGATCCGCCTGAAGGGCAAGCCTGAATCAAACGTGACGAGCAACTACGTCGATACCGGCAACATTCCGGCGTCCAATCAGAAGGAATTTGGGCTCGAAGCTCTCTGGACCCGTGATCGTTATTCGGTCCTCACCGAATATGTGCGGTCCCAGGTGAATGCAACTCAGATCGCCAATCCTTCGTTTTACGGGTTCTATGTTACCGGCTCGGTGTTTCTAACCGGAGAGCACCGGCCGTACGATCGCAACGTCGCTTTCGCGCGGCGCCCCATTCCGCGACGACGCTGGGGAGCCGTCGAACTGACGGCCCGCTACTCCCACCTCGATTTGAACGACAAGTCGATCCATGGCGGTGTCCTGGATAAAGGGACTCTCGATTTGAACTGGTTCCTGAATCGCCGATGCAAGCTCGCAGTATCAGGCGGTTTCGCCAATCTCGACCGCAGCGGACTCGACGGGTTTACGAAGATTCTTCAGACCCGCATGCAATACGTCTTCTAAAAGGCTCCTCGAACAATCCAAACAAGCTCCGGTACTTCAATCCTGCCCACCTGTACGTTTTGACAGTTCCCAGCCCGGGCCCGCCAGCCTAGTCTTCTCTGGAGAACACCTTCCTTCGGGAAGCCGAGTACAAGTCCGGAAGAGCGCCGCGCGATTTTAGGAACAAACACAATTCGAGACACATAGCAATTGAGGAGATGAAGATCATGGCTCAGAAACCGTTTAAGGGCACGATTAAGCTCGATGTCCGCGACTCCGTTCCCGATTGGGAACCGTTTACACCAACGAGAGCTCCCGAGGGAGCGCCAAATATTCTGTTTGTGCTGTACGACGACACCGGCATGGCAGCATGGTCGCCATTTGGCGGCCGCATTAACATGCCGACATTGCAGAAGCTAGCGGACCGCGGCCTCATGTATTCGCAGTGGCACACGACTGCGCTCTGCTCGCCGACACGTTCCACCTGCCTCACGGGACGCAACCATCACCTCAACGGCATGGCCACCATCACGGAAGCCACAATCGGATTTCCCGGTCACTGCGGCCGGATCCCTGATGAGTGCGCAACTGTCGGGCAGATTTTGCAGGCCGGCGGCTGGAGCACCTTCTGGATTGGCAAGAACCACAACGTTCCCGAGACGGATCTCTCCGCGGGCGCCAGCAAGCAGCTGTGGCCGCTCAACAAGGGCTTCGACCGCTACTACGGTTTCATCGGTGGCGAGACCAACCAATGGTATCCGGACTTAGTAGAAGACAATCACGCCATCGACCAGCCCTATTCGCCAGAAGAGGGATATCACCTCTCCAAGGACCTGGCTGACCATGCGCTGCAGATGATCAAAGACCAGAAGGCCGGCAATCCGTCGAAGCCCTGGTACATGTGGTTCTGCCCGGGAGCCAACCATGCCCCGCACCATGCCCCGCAGGATTACATCGACAAGTACAAGGGCAAGTTCGACGATGGCTACGAAGCCTACCGCGAGTGGGTGCTGCCGCGCATGATCGCCAAAGGCATTCTGCCCAAGGGAACGCAACTCACCCCGCTTAACCCCATGCCTGCCGAGATTGCCACCCCTGCCGACATGGTACGTCCATGGAACTCACTCAGCGCGGACGAGAAGAAACTTTTCTCCAAGCTGGCTGAGGTCTATGCCGGATTCTCCGAGTACACCGACGCACAGGTCGGGCGCATCATCGACTACCTGGAACAGAGCGGCCAACTCGAGAACACCGTCGTCATCTACGCGGCTGACAATGGTGCTTCCGGCGAAGGCAGCCCCAACGGAACCGTCAATGAGAACAAGTATTTCAACAGCTACCCAGATTCGATGGCCGAGAACTTGAAGCTTTTCGACAAATTGGGAGGCCCGGACACCTATGAGCACTATCCGACCGGATGGGCCGCTGCCTTCTCGACGCCGTTCAAGATGTTCAAGCGTTACTCGGAATACTCGGGCGGTACCTGCGACCCTCTGGTCATTTCATGGCCGAAAGGTATCAAGGCACGCGGCGAGATCCGCAGCCAGTACCACCATTCCACAGACATCGTACCGACCATCCTGGAAATCTGCGGCCTCGAAATGCCAAAGGTCTTCAAGGGCGTCGAGCAGTATCCGCTCTCTGGCGTCTCGATGAAATACACCTTCGATGCACCAGACGCACCTACCACAAAGAAGCGCCAGTACTACGAATTGATGGGTACCCGCGGGCTCTGGGAAAACGGCTGGAAGGCCTCGGCCATCCACCCGCCGCTTCCCTCGGATCTTGGACACTTCGAGAAAGATGAGTGGGAGCTCTATCACGTGGACGCAGATCGCTCCGAATCCAAAGACTTGGCCAAGCAATATCCTGAGAAGCTTCAGGAGTTGATCAAGGCCTGGTTCGAAGAGGCTGAGACGAACAAGGTGCTGCCAATGGACGACCGCAGTGGAGTGGCAGTCCTGACCACACCGCGGCCCACCGAGGAACTACCCCGCGAACGGTATATCTACTATCCGGGGACTTCTGCGGTACCGGAAAGTGCTGCCGTCAACGTGCGCGGTCGTTCGTTCAAGATCCTCGCCGATGTCGAGATCACCGATCCGAATTGCTCGGGCGTCATTTTCGCCCATGGATCGCGTTTCGGCGGCCATGCGCTGTTCCTTGCGAACAAGAAGCTGCAATACTCGTACAACTTCCTCGGCTTCAGACCCGAACAAAAATTCGTCTCCACCGAACTCAAGCCCGGCAAGTACACGCTCGGGATGGAGTTCACCCGCGAAAAGGCGGGACCGAACGGCGAATCGATCGGCAAGACGAATCTCTACGTCAACGACAAAGTCGTGGCCTCCGGGCCGATGCGCGCACAGGTGGGTAAGTTCACCCTATCGGGCGACGGCCTGTGCATCGGCTACGACAGCGGTGACGCAGTGAGCGAGGACTACAAATCGCCCGGCAGGTTCAAGGGCGGAAAGATCCTCTTCGTCGAAGTGACCACAGAGAAGGCGCAGTACCTCGATCTGGAGAAGGTCGTAGCGGCAGCCTTCGCCGTTGACTAACCAGTAGATAAGCTCCATCAACCAGCCGGCAGCTCGAACCTGGGCTGCCGGTCACTTGCATGAACAATTTTGATTCGAGGAGAAATCGAATGAAGCGCGCAAAGTTCCAGGTATTGAGCATTTCGTTATTGCTCCTGCTAAGCGGAGCATGCAAGAAACCTGCTTCCAGCAGCGCTGATACGGGTGCGAGCACAGCTGCGAATTCTCCGGCGGCCACTGAACCAGCGCCGGCCCCAGCACCGGCATCCGCTCCAGCATCACCATCCGCATCAGCACCGGCATCGGCTCCGGCGCCGGTCGCTCCAACTCCTCCGCCGCCTCCATTTTCGGCGGCGCAAAAGTTGGGCATGTTCGCGTATCCCAAGAACAATCAAAGCAGCGATCAGCAGCTAAGAGATGAATACGACTGCTACAACTCAGTCCAGCAGCAGACTGGAATCGACCCGAGCGTTGGTCCGCCTTCAGGTCCATCCGCAGCAGACGTTCAGGCAGCTCAACAACAGGCCGCCGCGGATGCGCCAGAGGCGCAAGGTGGCAGGGTCCGTGGAGCGGCGCGAGGTGCCTTGGGCGGAGCGGCCATCGGAGCCATTACTGGAAATGCGGGCAGGGGCGCGGCCATCGGCGCAACCGTTGGTACTGTGCGCGGCGGAAGAACGCAACGTGCGGCGAATGAACAGGCCAAGGAACAGGCGGCGCAGTCGGCAGGGGCACAGATGCAACAGGAAGCCAACAGTGCCAAGGCCGCCTACAACAAGCAAATGAGTACCTTCAAGCGAGGGTTCTCGGCTTGCATGGATGCACGCGGGTATTCGGTCAAATAGATTCAACCGCCGGGCCCCAAGTGCACGACGGGCTGCGAGTGTTCGCTCCTTCAAATGGCACGCGAGGGCACAATTATCAGGGATGATGCCGCGGGAAGTTGTGTGCAAGGAAGAATTTTCCCCGATCGACGGCATCATCCCGCTTCTTTGAGTTCACCAGGTGAAATGGGAATGCGATATTTATCGGGGCTTGGCCTAGCGCTTGCACCGCTGCTCCTTCTGTCGTGTGCGCTCAAGGCCCAGGACCTTTCACCGCGCGCCTACCTCGTCACACCAATCCACTCCAATGCCGTCACGCTGTCGTACTCCTTCTCCGACGGGAATATCAATTTCAATGGCGCCCTCCCGGTCAGTGACGCGAAGGGGCGATACAGCGTCCCGATCTTTGGCTACTATCATTCGTTCAACTTCTTTGGCCGCTCGGCAAACGTCGCAGCCGCACTGCCCTACGCCTTTGGACACTTCCATGGAACTACGGCGGATGTTCCGCAGCACCTGTACCGCTCCGGCCTTGTGGATTCGTTCTACCGCGTTTCAGTAAACCTCAAGGGTGGTCCGGCGATGCCGGCACGGGAGTTCGTCAAATGGCATCAGAAGGTCCTGCTGGGCGTGAGTCTCAACGTGATCGCTCCGACCGGCCAATACGATCCGACCAAACTGATTAACTGGGGCGCCAACCGCTGGGCGTTCAAACCGGAATTTGGTTATTCCCAGCGCTGGGGAAACTGGATTCTCGATGGGTACGCCGGAGGTTGGTTCTTCACCACCAATCATGAATTCTGGTCGAACAACAGCAGCTATCCCGGCACGAGGTCTCAATCACAAAAGCCCATGGCATCCTTCGAGGGACACTTGAGTTACGACTTCAAGCCCGGAGTCTGGATCTCTTTGGACGGCAATTTCTGGGTTGGCGGACGAACGACCGTGGCCGGCATCGAGAACCCGTTGACGAAACAGCAGAACTCGCGTCTCGGAGGCACTGGCGCGATCCGAATTGCAAAACACCAGTCCCTGAAATTCAGTTATAGCGATGGCACTTACATCCGGTATGGCGGCAACTACCAAAGCGTGTCGGTCGGCTGGCAGTACTCCTGGTTGGGAAAACCAAACTAAGCAGCGATGCCTTCGATCCTTAGAAAAGGACCTTCGCCAAACGAGCCAGCAGTTGTTGCGCTTCTTGCGGCGAGAGAACCGTCAGCGCCAAGGCTAAAAGAGGGGCGGCTGTGATCGTAGCGAGGCGCGTCACGACCTGAAGTCCAAAGGGAAAGATGCGCATCTTCCGCACCATTAAGTAGCTATTTCCTAGGTCGGCCAATGACTGGAGGTCAGGTGTTCCGAGTAATTGGTTCGCTTCCGGCACACCTCCTCTGATCCATCTCTTCTCGAAGCCGAACACATAGCGATTGGCCAGCAAGCCGTATTCTTCCGCCCCCTCTCGCAGAGCATCATCCAGCTTCGGGGTAAACATCACCAAGGGACCGATGATGACCAGCACGAATAACACCACGAATCCGGCGGCCTCCGTCTTGAACGACAACAGCGTCCGTCCACCATGCAGGACCCGGCTGGCGATCAAACCTGCCAATAGTGTGCCCTGCGCGAAAAGCATGGGTCCAAAACCGTAAGAGCCGGTCCCTAAATAACCAATCCCACCTGCCTGATCCGGATGCGCCGCACTGAGATGCAGATTCAGTTTTGAAACGTGCCAAAGTAAACGGAACCAGATCATCAGTCGCATGTACCAGCGCAGCAAGATGAACTGAAAAAACGGGACGCTCACGAAGACGTACCAATATCCCGCTGGTGTGAGATTGAGATGTGCGGCGTCCGGGCGCGCATACCAGGTTGCTACTCCCAGGGCAATTTGACTCCTCCAGATCCACAGCCCAAGGGTATAGACGAGAACCAGAAGCACACCCTCCACAATGTTTGAGTCCCGTACTCGTAGGGCCGAGTTTACTGCTGTTCTGAACGCAGGCAAGTCTTCGGCCTCCACGATTCGTCTTTCGAGGAATCGTGGAACTAGCGGGCTGATTCGTCTGTGAACTGTCGCTTCGGCGATGAGGAGCGCTGGTAGAGCAACCAGGAATCGAGCATTCGCTTCGATGTCCCGTAGAAAAGAGATCTCGAGGCCTCGACCGACGGCGTGACCAGCGAGCACGGACAGAACCAGCAGCGGCAACCAAACGAACAATGTAATAACCAAAGCCCGACGTCCCAGCCCTTCGAGAGCGGGGCCGGAAAGATGCATGCGCCGGTAGAGACGGAACAGGGGACCGCCCAGTACCAGTGAAAAGTCAGGTAGCTGTGGGATGGATGCTGTCGTCATTGATGAGGCCGGTTGATTGCTCATTCCATCGCTGTCCGGTGCTCCATCACCGCTTGTCCGTATGGGTGTTCAGCCAAACGAAGACCGCATATGCGTCCAAGTGATGTGACCGACAATTACTGCTTAATGACGAAGTCACCTCGACGCGTGTATGGCCAACCATAGAAGCGGTGTGCTGGTTCCGCAACTGTCAAAGCTGACAGTGCAAGCAGTTGGTGTGTACCCTTCGAGAAGTTCGCTGTAAGTTCTGACAGTTGTCGCGCCCTCCCTGCGCTTCTATAACCACTTTGGACTTCCAATATCACACGGCTTGATTGCTAAGAACCGAGGACAGCTCGAGGTAATGAAGCGTCTTCCCCGGCACGCCAAGAGATTTGGAAACGTTGAATCTATTCAACTTGGAGAACAGCGATGACTCATCACAATCAGTTCTGGTGCCGGTGTGCAACTCTGTCTATGGCAATAATCTTCGCTTGCCTTGGAGCAACCGCGCAAAATCCCGTCGACAAGGCTCAGTCCGAGATAGCAACGCCTCTACCTCTTGCGGCGCAGAACGCACCTTACAAATTCGATGCGACCTTCAGGATGGATTCCATCAAGAACACGAGTCTGGTGCATCCGAGATCAGTGCTGGCAACGACGGCATTGACACCCGGCCCAAATGGAGTAGTGACTCTCACGCTGGATGAAGCGCAGCAGCAAGCAGCAGTGGCGAGCAATCCACTCGTGCGACTCGGAGAACTTCAGGTAGAAGTTGCGAAGCAGCACCGTCTGGGTGTGGAAGCACAGTATTTTCCAGCCATCAGTACTTCGTTTTTCGATCTTCACTACAACAAGCATCCGGGCGATGTGCTGTCGGCGGGACCTGCAGGAACGGTGGCGGTCAACATCATCAATAAAGATTCGAACACCATGAACTTCATCGCGGTTCAACCGATCACGCCGCTTTTTTCCATTTATCAGCTCTCGAAGATAGCACGGGCGGACGAGAATATTGCCCGAGCAAAAGCGGGAATACCGCTGGCGCAAACGGCTAGTAACGTCGAGAAGGCTTTCTTCGAATTGCTCGTTGCCCAACGCGAACTTGTGGGCAGTAAAGCACATGCAAAGACGATCCAAGCCAAATGGCTAAGAGCGAGCAATTCAGGGATCACCAATATCTCGACCGAACAAGAGACGGACATGATTAAAGCAGAAAAAGCAGTCGTCGACCCGGCCAGCAAGGTGAAGGAGCTGACCGCGTCACTCGATGGAATGCTCGGTCTGCCCGATGGAACAGAGCTGGAACTCCTCGCGCCCCCCCCTCTGGTCGAGAATATATCGCTCGATGAAGCCACCGAGAAGGCGACCGCTAACCCCGAGGTCATCGAAGCAGAGCAAACCGCAATCAAGGCGCACGCGGGCTTAGTAGCGACCAAGTTGCAGTATGTTCCTACGGTCGGGGTAATGGGTGGCTACGCACTGCAAGATGCAATCAACCTCGTTCTTCCCAAATCCTTCGGTTATATCGGCGTCTCGGCCTCTTGGACGATCTTTGATTTCGGTAAGCGCGAGCATGGAGTGCAAGAAGTCAAAGCGCAATCCCAGATGGCAGACTTGGGAGTGCAATTAACCAAGGCCAAAGTCGCGGCAGCTGTCAAGAACGCCTATTTCGAACTGGAGCGTTCGCGCCAACTGAGTCAGTTGGCCCGCCGGATGGTGTCCTCAACTCAAGTGATCGAGGCGAGCTACAACCCTGACGATCCGGAAGTCGAATCGGCCCGGGCAACCATGGAGGCAGACATGTTTCGGACCGAGCTTGAATATCGCCAGGCATACGCAAAGCTAAAGGCTCTGACGGGCTCTCACTGAGGCCCAGCGCGCGGTTTCAGTAGGTGTATGAAACCGGGGCAACCGCCGCCAACAATTGCAGCACGCCTGGGCAGAACCGTGAAATTTGAAAACGTGTGGAACCGATTATGAAACCTCAACCAGTAGTGGCTATCGTCCAGTTGCGCGCCCTCCTGCTCCTGGTTCCAGCAATGTTTCTTTCCACGGCGCTGGCCCAGGCGGCCCCGGAAGTTCCTGCTCTGGCGGTGACTCCGGAAAACAGCTCAATAAGCTTTTCCGTAAAGTCTTCGGTGAAAATCGAAGGTACGTTCTCGAAGTGGGACGCCAATCTGGCGTTCACGTCGACCGATCCCTCGACCGGCGTCTTAACGATCACAATTCAGGCCGATAGTGTGAACACCGGAAGCGGCATGAAAGACGGCAAGCTGAAGAGCAAGGATTTCTTCTACGTCGAAGAGGATCCGACGATCACATTCAGATCAACGAAACTGCGACAGACTGGACCGGACACTTTTGAGTTTGAAGGCGATTTTACGATTCGCGGCGTCACCAGGACCGAGCACCTGACTTTCAAAATCTCACGTGACGGGAAGGGCTCGGGCGCGATCTCCGGATCGATGGCATTCGACCGCAAAGACTATGGCATGAACAAAGGCATTCCGCTGGTCAAGATTGCGGATCGCGTTGAGGTTACCGTTGATCTCAAGGTAAAGCATGTCAGCGGGCCGTTGTTGGCGCTACCACCAGCGACCGCTTCGTGAATTCGAAAGAAACAGGCCGGGCGCGACCACACACCCGCGCTCGGCGGAAAGCTCAAGGAGTCTGGCCATGAACCTACAGTCTCTGATTCTGCTCGTGCTGAAGGTAAGTATCCTCCTCACTGTGTTCGCACTAGGATTGCAAGCAACGTTCGCTGACGCAGCGTTCCTCTTCCGACGCCCCAAGCTGCTGATTCGCGGATTCCTCTCCATGAACGTGATCATGCCCTTGGTCGCCCTGATCCTGGTGATGACCTTTCATCTGAACCCGGCCGTAAAGATCGCTCTGGTTGCCCTTTCGGTGTCCCCGGTTCCACCCATCTTTCCGAAGAACGCTCTTAGGGCCGGCGGCAAGGAAAACTATACGATCGGCCTCCTGGTGGCGACGGTAGTGCTCGCAATTGTTGCGATACCGGTCGCGCTGGAGATATTCCAGCGAGTTACAGGCGTGCCACTATACATGTCCGCACTGACGGTCGCCACCAAGGTTTTTGCAACCGTGTTGACGCCACTGTTGGCTGGGATTGTAGTGCGCGCCATTTCGTCGTCGTTTGCTGACCGGATAACGAAACCGTTGGGCACGCTTGCCGGCGCGCTCCTGGTCTTGGGCGTACTACCAGTGCTTTTTGCTGCGATGAAGGCCATTCTGCCCTTCCTTGGCGACGGCACGCTGCTCAGTCTCGCTGTCTTCGCACTAATCGGTTACTTCGTCGGCTTCTTATTGGGAGGACCGGAACCCGAGCAGCGTTCCGTGTTGTCTCTAGCGACTGCTTCTCGCCATCCGGGTCTTGCGTTGGCGATTGCCCATACCAATTTTCCAGATGAGAAATTGGTGGGGCCACTCCTTCTTCTTTACTTGATTGTTAGCGGGGTCGTGACCGCTCTGGCTCCGAAACTCATAAAGCGCAAAGCGATTCCGGTGGAAGTAGAAGGCCGAGCAGCATAGTTGAGGCTAAATACATCGCAAGATTCACAGAACCGGGATTTTCGCGCATCGCGCGAGCGCGGCCACGTAGATTCCGCGCGATCTTTAATCATCCCAACCTTTAGATTTGATGGGTGTAGCGGCTTGGGGAAGTTCGGTATCAGCATCACGCACACGCAACCTATCCCTATCTCTTTCGCGCGGGCGAATACGTTTCTAACAGTCCGGATTCCACGCCGCGGGTGGTTTCAGCGGGAGCATGGATCTCAAGGCATCTGTGATCGATTTCTCATTGCCTTCGATGCTTGGCACTTTGCGGGGCACCTCACCCAAAGTTGCGATCTGCCGTTACAGCCCAAATCTCGAGCGGCGATCACATCACTTTGGGTGCAGTCCAGTAGAAGAGAGCACTCCTGGGGGGAGCGTCGAGTATCGACATTACGAACACGAAGCGCTCGAATGGCGGGAGCAGAACAACACTAGCGATCTCCACCGCCTGCGTCGTGGCATGGATCGAGTTGCCATGGACGTGCAGTTCAAGGCGCGGTTTGTTCGGCGCGTTGACGCTCTCCCCGAATTCGTCTCCGGATAATTTATGCCCGAGCCCAGGATCGCGCCCATTCTTTGAACAAGATGACTTCTTACCGAGTCATTCCAGCCGCGAGAAAGGAACGCTCATCAAAGGGAAATCAGCTCAGTTCTTCCGCTAGGATCCGACAAAACTCTTCGCCGCCTTATGAAGTCGCTTCCATGCTGGAGACTCGCTTTCCGCACCTCTGCCCGCTAAGAAGTTAATTGGTGAGGCTGCACGATCAAGCCCCTAATCACGCGACTGCGTTCGCATCAACTCGCCTTCGGCCTAACTCTATTGATTCTTCTCCAAAGCGTTCTTAATCGTCACCAACGACTTTTGAAGGTTGGAAACCGACCGTCCCACTGCGGCCTTACGAACGATCGAACCCTTGAGTCCGGTCAGCCCCGCCTGCTCCGATCCCATGACCATGATCAGGTAAAAGCCGGGCTGTTTTGGATCGTCGCTGCGGATGCAATAGGTAAGATCCAGTGCCGTCTCAAAGTAGTGGCTGGAATAAATTTGCTTTTCCGCGATCACGTAGGCCGGTTCATGCGGATTGCTCCCCTGCATGGTGAGAACCTGCACCACACGAAGCGTTGGTTTAAGGCCAAACTTCACCTTTTCCCAATAAAACATGTTTTCCACATTGGCGGGTTTGCCATTGGGATAGTCGAGAAGGTAGTTGTAATAGTCCGGCAGTGCTTTAGGGAGCGCCTTGGCATAGCTCAGCATGTACTTAAACTGTTCTGGAGCTTGCGTGGGGTCGTGCTTGTCGTTGTAGACTCCCAGAGCTGGATTGCCTTCTTTTTGGTAGGTCAGCAACTGCTCCAGGGCTTTCTTCTGTGCCATTTGATCTACTTGTTGCTCCGCATCAGGACCGGACCAATTAATGGCTTGATGAACATCTGCAATGGAGCTAGCAGGAATCTGAATGTTACAGTGCTCAGGTTTACAGTCCTTGAGGTCCTTTATGTCTTGGCTGTCTAACTCAAAACCCTTCAGGTCGGATAGTTGTGGTGGATTGCTGAATTTCTCGAGAGCCAGATAGTTCGGCAACTTGCGAAGGCGGTCGAAGTCATATGCGGTCTTGACATAGCTCTCAGGAGTCGCGTTGACGAAAATCACGCCGAACAGGAAAACCTCATCCGCCTTGCGGGAGTCCAGATTTTTTGCCACCGCTTCACCGTTGGCCAAGGCTGCGATCTGGTCGTGATTCAATTTGGCGTCTTGTTGTAGATAGTTCTGTAGTTCAGCATTTGTTTGAGCAGAGCAGGGTGCTGTGACCCCTGCGAGCAGTACGATCAGGATGACCGTCACCAGAAGATTTCGCATCATGACACCCTCCTCTAAGATTGCTTGAGCCCGTTTCTATTCTCAGTGAACCGAATTCAATGGATTCCTTGGCAAACGAGAGCGTTCATTCAATCTCTTTCTCGTCTCGCCTGAACCTCACTGCCAATCACCGCCTGCCGATGATTCCCCGGTCACGCTAAAGGCGCCGTCGCAGAGCTGCCTTCCTTAGAGAAATCGGGAATGAACCTCTTCAGTGCCAGAGTCAATGGAATCGCGAGAATGCCGCCAACCGGGCCAAGCAGAAACCCCCACCACAAAAGGGAGAGCATTTTCTCGACGGCCGAGACCTCGACGCGTTGCTTTCTCAGGAACATCGGCTTGATAGCC
>Ga0335078_10004334_pt1 | contig 21040 bp, 16 predicted proteins | sample Lox_Sample_32_FD_206711 | JGI IMG/M metagenome (GOLD analysis project Ga0335078, IMG submission 206711) | Soil microbial communities from Loxahatchee National Wildlife Refuge, Florida, United States - Lox_Sample_3.2 | ecosystem: Environmental > Terrestrial > Soil > Wetlands | place: USA...
AATACAGGCTTGTTTGTAATGTGCCAAACTTTGCTTACGCTGCCCAACTTTACGGAACTTTACGTTTCTGCCAGATGAAATACAGACGGAAACGAGATCAGGTTCACCATCACCCCAACAAGTGCAAGAGCGATGCTTGTCGGGGACCCCGGTACCGATGAGGTGATGTTGCTGACCGATGTAACGGACGAGCAGCTGCTCCAGCAGGCTCTCGCTGGAAATGAGGACGCGTTTGCCGCGCTCTATCGCCGGCGGCAAGGGCCGATCTTTCGCTTTGCCCTGCACATGAGCGGTTCAGCGCACATCGCGGAAGAGGTGACGCAGGAAGTTTTCCTCTTCCTGGTGCAGCGAGGACGCGACTTCGACCCGCAACGTGGATCGCTGGCTGCGTACTTGTTTGGCGTGGCGAGGAATTATGTTCGCCGCGCGCTGGAGCGGAGTTATCCCGAGAACGTGCTCGGCAGCCCGGTGGAGGACGAAGCGGCGTCGTTGATGGTGGAGAGCGATCCGACCGAGGGTATCGCCCGCCGCCAGACATCGAACGCGGTCTGGAAAGCGGTGTTGAGTTTGCCGGAGCATTATCGCGAAGTGGTTGTCTTGTGCGACTTGCATGAGCTGAGTTATGCGGATGCGGCCCAGGCGGCCGGATGTGCCATCGGCACCATCCGCTCGCGGCTCCATCGGGCCCACGAGATGTTGAGCAGGAAGCTGCAGCACTCGGCCGCGGTAGCGCCGGGGATCTCTAAGGTTGCGGCGAGGTGCATATCATGACATGCCGTGAATTCAAACATAGCGCCGAAGCTCTTACGTTGCGGGAGCTATCGCAGGCGCAGGGCAAAGACGAAGGAATTCTGAATCACGCCCAGCAGTGTGAAAGCTGTGGTAGCTGGCTGGGAGAACAGCGCTTGCTGGCGGCGTCGCTGGGGACCCTGCAGGCGAGAACCGCCGGGCTTGAGGCCGGTGGGCAGGTCGAGCGCGCGGTGCTGCAGGCGTTCCGGCAGCCTAGGGAAACGGCTGTGTCCCATGCTTCCTCGCAACCAGAAGTTGCGTTGCCGGTATCTGGCGAAGAGCGAATGGCGAATGGCGAATGGCGTCTGTCTCTCCCGTTCGCTGTGCGCTTGAGCCGCTGGTTCGAAATCGGCGCCTACGTTGCCGTGGCCGCCGCGGTGGTTGTGGGAATGTTCCTGGGAATCCGGCTGCTCGAGCATCGCCCGAGTGCTAAGCCGGTACAGGGCAAGATCGCGCCGGCGATTACTCAGCCGGCAGTTCAGAAACAAGTGGTTGCCGCCCAGACAGAGTCTCCGAATTTGACAGCGGTTGCGGTGAATAAGAGCGCCGCGCCCACACGACCTACCGCAGCGCAACCTGTAGCCGCGCAGAAGAGGACGGCGGCCGCAGCGCAGCCGATCGCTGCCGATGATTCGCAATCCGACAATGACGCCGGCTATACCGCGTTGATGTTCTGCGATCCGCTAAGCTGTTCGTCCGACTCGCAGGTGGTGCGCATGGAATTGCCGGCGCAGCCGGGACAAAGCGTCCAGGCCGCAGATTTGGTGGTTGGGTATGACGGAACTGTGCGGGCGGTCCGTATCGTGAATTGAGGTAGAGGTTCGAGCTGTACAACCGAATTTTCAATGAGGATAAGACCATGAGGGCAATGAGGGCTGAAGTTGTGAGTGCTACTTCGAAGATATTGTTTGCGATGCTGCTGATGGCCGGGCTGTGCGTGTTGGCAACAGCGCAGGAGCCGGGTCCGCCTCCGCCACCACCTCCGGGAGGAATGATCACCATGCAAGGCCCGGGCGGCGGGATGGGCGGCGCGTTCTTCCATGAGGAAGTTGGCCTGGGCGATAAGGTGGTCACTGGCGCGCCTATGACGGCGACCATTACCGTAACCCACGACCAGACTCTGTCCGACGGCAACACCATTCATACCGAGAATCAGAGCACGGAGTATCGCGATTCGCAGGGCCGAGTCCGCAAGGAAGTGCCCTTCAAGCTGGTGACGCCGGCTACGGGCGCGACTGAGGGGACCATGGTGGTGATCATGGATCCGGTGGCAGGGAAACGCTACATCCTGAATCCGCAGAAGAAGACGGCGCACGAGATGCCGCTGCATGGGCCGCATCCGCAGCCCGCGGACACGGCCGGAGCGGCGCCGCTGCCCAAGCCCTTCGGAGAGGATGTCGCAACCGAGTCGCTGGGCGCGAAGACCATCCTCGGCCTGCCGGCGACGGGCACGCGCGTGACGCGCACGATTCCCGCCGGCCAGATCGGCAATACCAAGCCAATCTCCGTCGTCACCGAGCGCTGGGTTTCGACCGATCTGCAAATCCCGCTCTCGATGAACCATAGCGATCCGATGATGGGAACCATGACCACCACGGTTACCAGCGTTACGCGTGGCGAGCCGGATGCGACGCTGTTCCAGGTGCCGTCGGATTACAAGATCGAGGCCGGCAAGCACGGCGACATGTTGTATATGACAGCCAAGCCGTAACTCAATAATCCCCTCGTCAGAACGCGGAGGCCGGTGCATCGGCCTCCGCTTTTTGCTGCGGCCAGTTCGGACATGCGGCTGCATTCCGCGCAAGGCGGAAACCTGGCATCGGAAATCCCAAAATGGGAATACCGCTGGATTCGGCCCCAGGAGGCCGCTGGAGCAATTTGCCGTCTCTCAGGTCGAGGCTTGTGCCGAGCGTCGAAATTAGACCCTGTGCTCGACGAGCACAACACGCTCTAGTGCGGTGGGGCGGGGTGCTCTCGCCCCTCGGGCCAAAACAAGACAATAATCCGTTTCTTGCGGTCGGCTGAATCCGACTCGGGCCACAAGTGAACAGCTCTGCGTGCACGACTGAAGTCGCGGCCTGTTACAAAGCGCTCGCAGAGCGACCTTGCAGCAGCCGGTAAGTCCGCATAATTTGCCCACGGCACCGCTGAAGCCGTGCTCCGTTTGTGGACGCGCGAACTCCTGCCACTGTTAGAGCTGTTTCCCACCCTGCAACTGTCCCATTTCGATGTCAGCAGTCACCCCTCGACGTGACCCATAGCACTGCCCCATTGGTAGCCTGCGTGAAATCTTAGAGCAGCGAAGGACTACACAGTGCCACGGGAGAGCGGCAATCTCCTGCTCCTTTGAGCTGGGTAAGGCGCTGAGGTCCTGACGCCCACCCAGAGCGCGCGAAACTGGCGCGTGATGGGAGCCACGGCTAACACCCCGTCGCGAGAAAAAACGCCTTGGGGTCCCGGCTGCGTGCTGGTCTCTCGCCCAGAAAGGAGCGCCAGACACATGGCAACTGCGCAGATTCCTCTTGAGAACGGCGATCAGGCGTTCATCGATCAAACCATAGCCAAGCACAGCGGCAAGCCGGGGGAGTTACTCGGCGTCCTCGAGGCCGTGCAGGAGCACAACCCGCACAAGTATCTCTCGGCGGAGACGCTGCGCTACATCGCCGCCAAGCTGGACATCCCGCTGTCGCGGCTCTTCAGCGTCGCGACCTTCTACGCGCTGTTCAATCTGGAGCCCCAGGGCGACAACACCATCTGCATCTGCCGCGGCACCGCCTGCCACACGCGCAACTCGCGCGCGCTCTTGGAAAGCCTGCGCCTGGAACTCGGCCTGGGCATCGACGATGGCGAGAACGGCGGCGATGCCGACAAGATCACCCTGACCACGCCCGACAAGAAGTTCACCGTACGCACGGTGGCGTGTTTCGGGCAATGCGCGCTGGCGCCGGTGGTCGAGGTCAACCATCGCATCTGCGGTCACGTGAATGAGCGCACCTTGCAGCGCGAGGTCCGCGCCTTGGAACGGGAGAGTGATTGATGCCCCGCATTGAGGACATTGGTGCATTTAACGCGGTCCGCGAAGCCGGCATGGCGCGCTTGGTGCCGGCGGTGCCGCGCATTGCTATCGGCATGGGAACCTGCGGACGCGGCAACGGCGCCGAAGGTTTGTACCACGCCTTTGCCGAAGTTCTGGAGAGCAGCGGCGCGAGTGTCTACCTCACCAGCGTCGGCTGCTTTGGCGCCTGCTGCGAGGAGCCGCTGGTCAACGTGCATATTCCGGGACATCCGCTGCTCATCCTGCATCGCGTGCAGGCTCAGGACGCCAGCCGCATCGTCCATGACGTTACCGCCGGCAGGATCAACCCCGAGCTGGTCTATTGCAAGATCGAAGAGTGGGACCACATCACCGGCACCATTCGCTACGGCCAGGGCTATCCCGAGGTGCCGCGCTGGAACGAAGTGCCGTTCTTCAAAGGCCAGAAGAAGATCGTGCTGCGCAACTGCGGCCTGATCAATCCTGACGATATTGAGGAGTACATCGCCGTCGGCGGCTACCAGGCGCTGTACAAGACGCTGATTGACGAGAAGCCCGACCTAGTCATCGAGCAGGTGAAAGCGGCCAAGCTTCGCGGCCGCGGCGGCGCGGGTTTTCTGACCGGCAATAAGTGGGAGTTTCTGCGCAAAGCCGTCTCGGATCAGAAGTTCATCATCTGCAACGCCGACGAGGGCGACCCAGGCGCGTACATGAATCGCAACGAGATCGAGAGCGATCCGCATGCGCTGCTGGAAGGGATGATCATCGGCGGCTACGTCATGGGCGCGACCTCCGGGATCATCTACGTCCGCGCCGAATACCCACTCGCCGTGCATCGCCTGAACCGCGCTGTCGAGCAGGCGCGCGACTTTGGGCTGCTCGGCAACAACATTCTCGGCCGCGGCTTCAACTTCGATATACAGCTGGTGGAAGGCGCTGGAGCTTTTGTCTGCGGCGAAGAGACCGCGCTGATTGCCTCGCTCGAAGGCGAAGCCGGGCGTCCTCGTCCCCGTCCGCCATTTCCGGCGCAGAGAGGTCTGTGGGGCAAGCCAAGCAACATCAACAACGTCGAGACCTGGTACAACATCGCGCCCATCATCACCAAAGGCCCGGCGTGGTTCACCGAGACCGGCAGCGCCAAAAGCGCGGGGACCAAGGTCTTCTCGCTGGTAGGGAAGATTCACAACAGCGGACTGGTCGAGATGCCGATGGGCACGCTGATCAAGACCTTCATTTACGACATCGGCGGAGGCGGCCCGGAGGGTCGCACGATTAAAGCCGTGCAGACCGGCGGGCCGTCGGGAGGTTGCATCCCCAGCGAAATGTTCGATACGCCGGTGGACTACGAGAGCCTGGCGCAGCTGGGCTCCATCATGGGCTCGGGCGGCATGGTGGTGATGGATGAAGACAACTGCATGGTCGATGTCGCGCGCTACTTCGTGGAGTTCACCAACTCGGAGTCATGCGGCAAATGCATTCCGTGCCGGGTGGGGCTGAATAAATGCCTGCGCATCCTCAACCGCATCACCGATGGCGCCGGCCGCATGGATCACATCGAGCGGCTGGACGAGCTGAGCCGCTACATCCGCGACTGCTCGCTCTGCGGGCTGGGCCAGACCGCGCCCAATCCGGTGCTCACCACGATGCGGCACTTCCGCCAGGAGTTCGAAGACCACATCGTCTCGCATCGTTGCGTGGCCGGCATTTGCACCGAGCTGGCGCTGGCGCCCTGCGAAAACAGCTGCCCGCTGCATATGAACATCCCCCGCTTCCTCCAGCTCTACAAGGAAGGGCAGCTCGAGGAGGCGTTCGAGTCCGTCATCATGGACAACCCGCTGCCATGCTCGACCGGCCGGGTTTGCCAGCACCCGTGCGATCATCGCTGCCGCCGGCAGACGGTCGACGAGTCGGTGAACATGCGCGAGGTGCACCGCTTTATCGGCGACTACGTTCTGCTGGGCGATCACTTCGAAGAGGCAGTCCGCAGAGTGCTCGCGCGCAAGCTGGAGCCGACCGGACGCAAGGTCGCGGTCGCAGGTGCAGGGCCTGCTGGATTGACGGCAGCGTTCTACCTCGCGTTGTTCGGACATGACGTGACCGTCTTCGATTCGCTGCCCGAGCCGGGAGGGATGTTGCGCTTCGCGCTGCCCGAGTATCGGCTTCCCAAGCCGGCGCTGGCGCGCGAATTGGAGCTGATTGAACGGCTCGGCGTGAAGTTCGTTTGCAACACGCGCGTGGGCTTCGACATTCCGCTGAACGAATTGGATGAGCGCTTCGACGCCGTCTGCCTGGCGATCGGCACGTGGAAAGAGTCGTGGGTCTATTTGCCCGGCACGGAGCTGAAGGGTGTCTTCCCGGCGCTGCCGTTCCTGGAGGCGATTGCCAAAGGCGAGCCGGTGGCGCTGGGACACAAGGTGGTCGTCATCGGCGGCGGCAATGCAGCCATTGATTCAGCACGAACCGCGCTGCGCCTGGGAGCGAGCGTCACCGTGGTCTATCGCCGCGAGCGCAAAGACATGCCCGCGATTGAAGAAGAGACGGCGGCGTGCGAAGACGAAGGCGCGAAGATCGTTTTCCTGTCAGCGCCTCACCGCATCGTCGGCGACGCCAAGGGCAACGTCAAAGCGCTGGAAGTGGTGAAGACGCGCCTTGGGGAATACGACCGCTCCGGCCGTCGCAAGCCGATCCTCACCGACGAAGTGCAGCGTCTCGAATGCGACTCGGTCATCCTGGCGGTCGGCGAAAGCGTCGATCTCGACTTCGCCAAAGCGTCGGGGCTCGAGATCAAGGAGAGCGGAACGCTGGTGGTCGACCACTTCACCCTGGAAACCAGCCGGCCGCGCTTCTTTGCCGGCGGCGACCTGGTGACCGGCGCGTCGAATGTGTCGAACGCGATGGCCTACGGCAAGCTGGCATCGCAGTCGATTGACGAACAGCTGATGGACAGCAAGCGCTGGGAGATGCTCTTCCGGCCGATGAGTTACAGCCAGTCGCCGCCCAAGGAGCCGAGCCAGAGCCGCCGTCATCATTCGCGAGCGCTGCCGGCGCGCCAGCGCGCCAGCACGTTCGAGGAAGTGGACCTTGGGCTGTCGGCGGAAGAGACGCATGAGGAATGTTGCCGCTGCCTGCGCTGCGACGCCACGGCTGCGGTGTCGCGATAGGAAAGTGTTCGGAACGTTGTCGGCTGTGGTGAAAGTGCTGCGAGCAACAGGGATGATTTGTATCAGGGCACGTCTTTAGACGTGCCGGAAAGGCGTCGGACGAATACCGGGCTTTAGCCGCAGCATGCCGGCGCAGGGGCTAAAGCCCCGGGGCCAGGACGGTCGATATCGGCACGACTAAAGTCGTGCCCTGATACAAAGCGGTGGTTCGATCAGATGACTTGCCGCGCGCGAATTCACAAGCGTGGTACGGAATAGGGAGTTTACCTTGCCGCAAAAGAAAATCTCGCTGCGTATCGATGGCGAACTGGTGAACGCGGTCGAGGGTCAGACCATCCTCGACGCCGCGCGCGCCAGCGGAAAATCCATCCCGACGCTCTGCTTCCTGGAGGGCCTGACGCCGGTGGGCGCATGCCGGCTGTGCATGGTGGAACTCGCGGGCGTCGACCGGCTCTTTCCCGCCTGCACCACGCCGGCGCAGGATGGCATGTCGGTTATCACCAACTCGCCGCGCCTCGCGCGTTATCGCCGCATGACGATTGAGCTGCTGCTGGTGGAGCGCAATCATGTCTGCGCGGTCTGCGTCGCCAACGGCCATTGCGAGCTGCAGGACATGGCGTACGCGATGGGCATCACCACCGTGCGCTTCGCCTACAACTTCCCGCGGCTGCCGGTCGATGTCTCGCATCCGCGCTTCGTGCTCGACCACAACCGCTGCATCCTGTGCACGCGCTGTGTCCGCACCTGCGCCCAGATCGAGGGAGCGCATGTGTGGGAGATGATCGCGCGCGGTATTCACGCCCGCATCGTCCCGGACTTGAACCAGAAGTGGGGCCAGGCCGACACCTGCACCAACTGCGGCAAGTGCGTGCAGGCCTGTCCGACTGGAGCGCTGGCCGAGAAAGGCAAGGCGGTGGAGGAGATGACGCGCTCGACCACGGCCATTACCTCGATCGCGCGGCATCGCTCGCGCCGCGGCGAAGGAGTCCCGGTATGAAGAAGCTGAAGCTGGCTACCGTCTGGCTGGACGGCTGCTCCGGCTGCCACATGTCAGTGCTCGATCTGGACGGCGCACTGATTCCCATCGTGCGCAAGGTCGACATCGTCTACGGGCCGCTGGTGGACGCGCAGGAATTTCCCGAGGATGTCGATGTCACGCTGGTGGAAGGCGCCATCAGCACGCAAGAAGATGTGGAGCGGCTGCGTGAGATTCGCGCCCGCAGCAAGATGCTGGTGTCGCTGGGCGACTGCGCGGTGACGGGAAACGTGGCGGGCATGCGCAACGTGATTCCCGTAAACAAGCTGCTGCAGCGGATCTACGTGGAGGGCGCGGATGCCGATCCCTGCGTTCCCCACGACAGCCTGCCGCAATTGGCAAAGCAGGCGCGTCCGGCGCAGGACTTCGTGAAGGTCGACGTCTGCCTGCCCGGCTGCCCGCCACAGAACAAGGTGATCGCCGCCTTCCTCAACAATCTGCTGGAGGGCCGCAAGCCGGAGACGGGCCAGAAGATCAAGTTTGGGTGAACGAGGGGCCTTGTACCACTGGAAGCATGAGGTTTCACCACGGAGGCACGGAGATCACGGAGAAGAGAAAAGAAGGAAACGAAGCAAAGAAAGCACAAGAGAAGAGCATAAAAATCTAGAAAACCCCGTGCCCTCCGTGCCTCCGTGGTGAATCAGTATTCGGAATTGGTAGGAGTCAACGCGTTTACCAAGGAACGAACATGAAGTCGATCACGATTGAACCGGTAAGCCGCATCGAAGGCCACGCCAGGATCACCATCAAGCTCGACGACGATGGCAAAGTGGCCGACACGAAATTTCAGGTCACGCAGGTCCGCGGCTTCGAGAAGTTCACCGAAGGCCGGCCGTTTTACGAGATGCCGGGCATAACCTCGCGCATCTGCGGCATCTGCCCCATCAGCCATCAGCTGGCGTCGTCGAAGGCGTGCGATGCGATCATGGCAGTGCGCATTCCGCGCGCGGCGCAGTTGCTGCGCGAGATCATCCACTTTGCCCAAGTCGTACAGTCGCACGCGCTCAGCTTCTTCTATCTTTCCGCGCCCGATCTGCTGCTAGGCATGGATTGCGATCCGGAGACGCGCAACGTCGCCGGCTTGATCGAAGCCAATCCGGAGCTGGCGCGTGCCGGCATCGAGCTGCGCAAGTTCGGGCTGACGGTGATCGAAGGGCTGGCCGAAGAACGCGTCCATCCGTCGTGGATCGTGCCCGGCGGCGTGAAGTCGCCCATGACGCAGCAGGCGCGCGACCGGTTCCTGGCGGCGATTCCGCAGGCGCTAACAACCACCGAGAGGACGCTCGTCATCTTCAAAGGCTTGCTCGATTCGTTCAAAGAAGAGATCGAGAACTTCGGCTCGGCGCCTACGATGTACGCCGGGCTGGTCGATGAGGCCGGCAACATCCAGCTTTACGACGGCAAGCTGCGGCTGCGCTGGCCGGATTCCGGCATCGTGCACGAGGGCATCGCGGCCGAGGAGTATCACCGCTTCATCGGCGAAGCCACCATCAGCGATTCCTACTTGAAGGCGCCGTACTACAAGCCGCAGGGCTGGCCGGAGGGAATCTACCGCGTCGGGCCGTTGGGCCGCATCAACGTTGCGGAGAAGATGGGCACGCCGCGCGCCGACGCCGAGCTGCACGAATTTCGGGAGCGGTTCGGACGCGTTCCGCACAGCTCGTTTCTCTATCACTACGCGCGGCTGATCGAAGTGCTGTACGCGCTGGAAGCGATGCAGCTTCTGCTGCAGGAGCACGACGCGCTCGACACCCACGTTCGCGCCGAAGCCGGCGTCAATGCGCTGGAAGGCGTGGGCATGATCGAGGCGCCGCGCGGCACGTTGATCCACCACTACAAAGTCGACGAGAACGGCGCCATCATCTGGGCAAACCTGATCGTTGCGACCGGCCACAACCATCGCGCGATCAGCAATGGTGTGCGCCAGGTGGGCGAGCATTTCATCAAAGGCAACAAGCTGGAAGAGGGAATGCTGAACCGCGTCTCGGCGCTGGTGCGGGCGTACGATCCTTGCCTCAGCTGTTCGACCCACGCCATGGGCGCGCCGGCGCTCGACATCTCGCTGGTGAATGCGGAAGGCGAGCTGCTGGATCGGCTACGCAATTAATCGCGAAAACCATCGCGATAAAAAGTAGTCGGGTAGTGCGGCGCTTCAGCACCGCGTCCGGCCCGTGTTTTCTAATGCTGAGCCGGCTACAGCCGGCGGCACGCCTGTCGTCGGCTAAAAGCCGACTCTTCCTAACACGCGGTGCCTGGCCGCGGACCTGAAGGCCCGCACTACCGATCATTCCCAGCGCCTTGGTCTATCTAGTGCCGCCGGCTAAAGCCGGCTTCGTGAAAACAGAACGCCTATCGGCACGACTGAAGTCGTGCCCTGACACAAACCTCTGGACTAAAGTCGCGACCTGATACAAACCTCTGAACTAGGTCGCGGCCGACACAAACCTCTGGACTGAGGTCGTGCCCTGTCACGAACCTATGCAGGTCCGCTCTACCGCCTATTGTTGCGTTCCGGAAGGATGATCCAGCGCGCCGGACAAGAGCAGGTTGCCGGTCTTTTCGTCGAACACGCGGAAGCCGGTGCTGAACGTCAGGAACGTCCCGCGCGGCGAGTGCTGGGACGGCAGGCCGTAGTAGTTGATCGTCCCCTGGAACTCGACGTAGCACACCAGCATGGCGCTGGGCAGGATATTCACTCGGCCAACAATGGCGCCGATGTCCCCGCCGTTGGTGTCGCAATCGAGGCGCGTGATCTTCACCGCCGATGGTTTATTGGTGCCGAAAGCCCCCGGCGTGCTGAGGAGGTACTGCTTTAGCTCGTCTTTGGTGTAGGACGGGGTTTGCCCCGGATGCGTGGGGCGCATCGCCGGCGCTCCGACCGGCTGCTGCACTGGTATCTGCGGGTAGGTGACCGGCTCTTTGGGAATCGCGGGCGGCGCGGGGTTGCTGCTGGGCGAGGCAGCCAAAGCCGCACGGTGTGGCGCTTCGACGGCAAGGAACACTCCCAGGCCGATCACCAAAACAAACAGTGCGGCATCACGCAACCATTGTCTTCGCATTTTTCTCGACCCGCCCGTTCTCACCTGGCTGCTCCTAGTGCCCATATCCGACCAGCGCAACCGTCTCCGATCCCGATCCACCCCCGCCGCTGTCGGTCAGCGTTAAGGTCGCATCCGCGCGGCCGACGACGGAGGGCGTAAAGGCAACCGTGATATCGCAAGTTGCCTGGGGGGCCAGCGTCGCACTGCAACCCGTACTGTTCTTGGCGAAGTCGACACTTCTCGGCCCGCTGATATCGATGCCGCTGATCTTCATCGTACCGGTGGTGCTGTTGTTGGTGATGGTCACGGTCTGCGAGCCCGCCGTGGAATGCAGCGGCAGGTTGCCGAAGTTCAGCACTCCCGGAAACAGCGTGGTGATCTGGCAACAGAAAGTGTGAAACGAACCGCCATTGGCGTCGCCCGGCTGCGAGGGCCACGCGATCCACGAGCCCAGCGGCGGGTTGTCGAAGCTCGCCGTGCCGTCCACTTTTTCGAAGTTGAGGTGATCGGGGCCGGGAGCATTCTGATAGTAGTTGTTGATAAACAGCGCACCGTCGGCGAAGGCGCCGCTGGTGCCGATGAGCGTCTGTCCGTAGGCCGCGCTGCCGAAGTTAGTGCCGCTGGGCATCCACAGCGGTTCAACACAGGGGCTGGCCTCGGGACAGGGCTGGAGGTTGGTGCCGCGGTTCGCGATATTGACCAGGAACGTTGGCGCCGAGCCGGAGTTGAAGACATTGAGGATTCGGATATTGACGTAGCTGCCGAAGTCTTGTGCCGGTATGGGAGCAAGGCATTTCACGGCCAGCGCCCCGTTCGCGTATTCGGTGAGGAAATAAAAATTTCCGCCTTGGCCGCACTCGTCAAAATTGACTCCACCCTGGGTCACGTAGCCGGCCTCGACGAATGCGTTGCTCGGGCCGGCATTGAGCGCCAGCGAGTTCTTCAGGAACCCTCCCGCAACTTGGCCGGACAAATTCGTAGCGGTTCCACCCGATAGGCCGCTGGCCGCCGGCAGATAAAGGCTGGTCTGGAAGCCCAGGATAGGATCGCCTCCGGGCGTGCCGCCAAAGAAGGTGGTGGCCGCGGTGCAGGTTTGGTTAATGCAGGAATACCCCTGACGAAATGTTGGCCGGCGCTGGCACGAACTACAGCCGAAGAGACCCAGGAGGCAGGCGATCTCCAAAGCCAGAATCGCGTAGGCGATTCGGCGAAGCATTGACCTGACAGCGGTTGGTGGGGCGCACTCGGATACGGCGGATGACCCTGGGGTCTCGTGATTCACAATGGATCACCGGTGTTAGGGTGCGATTCTACAATCCGCCGTGTGCGTTAACAATGGTAATTAATTTCTGCGTCGCTAAGTCGTCACCTCAGCGGAGACGTCGTCATTTTTGTGCGACCGATGGCTTGCTTTTAGCGTCCCACTATCGGGGAGTGGACGGCCTTCCCCAACCTGTTACCATAATGAATGAGTGCCCGCATCCGCAGTGCGAGAGCGGGACACGGAAGGAAATCGAGAGCAATGCGATGGATGTTACGTTCCAAGATCCACCAGGCCACAGTTACTGAAGCCGATCTGAAGTACGTCGGTAGCATCACGATCGACGAAGAACTGATGGAGATGGTTGGACTGATTCCCGGCGAGCGTGTACTGGTGGTCAGCAATACCAGCGGCGCGCGGCTTGAGACCTACACCATTCCCGGCCCACGCGGCGCCGGCGACATCTGCATGAACGGCGCGGCCGCCCACCTGATCCACAAAGGCGACGAGATCATCATCATGGGTTTCGAACTCGCCGACAAGCCGGTAGAGTCGAAGCAGATTGTGCTTGGCGGGCACAACGAGTTTGTGCGCTGGCTGCCGAATGAGACCTACAACACCTGTCTGACCGAGCTGGTAGGACAGGTGTAGTCCGGCATTGTGGAATCTCCGGCCCGCTTTCCGGGCTGTTGAGTCAGCGGTAAGGGCACGCTAAAGGCCGTGCCCTACACCACGCCCTCGACTATCGCGATCGTTTTGGACAGAGCCGCTTAGTCATCGAGCGCGTCTCCTTCCTCCCGTACAATTACTTCATCCGCATCTGACCTTGGAGGGTCCGCTCAGTCAGTCGCTCGCCGATGAAGAAACTCCCTGTCATTCTTTTGTGGGCTGCTGCACTGTTCGCGCAGAGCAACCGGGGCGAGCTGCACCTGAAGGTAACCGATCCTCGCGGACAGGGAGTAAAGACGTCGGTTCGGCTGGTCAGCGAAGCCAATCAATACGACAACACGCTTACTACCGCTGAGGATGGCAAATTAGACGTTCAGCGATTGTCCTACGGAACGTATCAGCTAACGATCCAGCAGGCGGGCTTCGCAGCGGTGTCCGAGTCCGTCGATATTCACTCCCCGATACCCATGGATCGCACGATTGCATTGAAGGTAGCCGGCCCGAATGAGTCGGTGACGGTGCAGGCGCCGCAGACATTGCTGGACACCGATCGAGCCGGCTCGGTGAACCAGATCGGCACGCAACAGATTCAGGACCGGTTGACATCCATTCCGGGGCGTTCGATTCAGGATCTGGTGAACACGCAGCCGGGCTGGCTGTACGAAGGGAATGCGGTGCTGCATCCGCGCGGCTCGGAGTATCAGACGCAGTTCGTGGTCGACGGAATTCCGCTGACGGACAATCGCTCGCCCAGCTTCGGGCCGGAAATCAGCGCCAACGATCTCGATTCGATGACGATCTACACCGCCGGATTTCCCGCCGAATATGGGCGGAAGATGGGCGGAGTTGTGGAACTCAACACCCTTCCTAATCCACAAACTGGCTTTCACGGCCAGTTCGTTCTCTCCGGCGGCAGCTATGACAGCCTGGGGAGCTTTGCGCAAGGCGAATACTCGTGGGGCAAGAACGTTCTGGGTGTTACCGCATCGGGCGCGCAAACCAGTCATTACCTGAATCCGGTGGTGCCGCAGAATTACACCAACACGGGAACCATTGGCGATTTTTCCGCCAACTATCAGCGCGATCTGACACCCAACGACCGCATCAATTTCATTGCGCGCTATGAATTATCGCGGTACCAGTTGCCCAACGAACTGGTGCAGCAGACCTGGTGTTATGCGCCGGGCCAGACATCCGGGCCGCCCTGCCAGCAGCAGAATGCCAATAACTTCGAAACCATGGCGGTGGGAAGCTACCGGCACATCTTCTCGCCCAACGTTGTTGGCGACTTTCATTTCATGGCGCGCAATAACGGCAACGATTTCTATTCCAACGATCTGTCTACGCCCATCATTTTGTTTCAGCACAACTGGTTCAACGAGTTTTATTTCAAGGGCATGGGGACGGTCGATCACGGCCGGAATCAGTGGAAGTTCGGGGTCGAGTCGGACAATACCTGGCTGCACGAAAACTTTGCCTATGACATTACCGATCCCTCGCAATTCGACGATGATACCGCGCCCACCTTCAGCTTTCCGGGAGCCTACCCGGATCAAGGTGCGCGGCAGGACCTGGAGCAGTCGGTGTTTGTGCAGGATCTGATTCGCCTGGGCAACTGGACGGCGAACGTGGGAGTGCGTTGGGACCATTACCAGCTCGTGGTCAACAAGCAGTCGGTGGATCCGCGGGTGGCGATCTCACGGTACTTTCCCAAACTCGGCTTGCTCGCCCACTTTGCCTATGACCGCGTCTTCCAAACGCCTTCGTTCGAGAACCTGCTGCTCTCAACTTCGTTCGAGGTTGCGCTCATCAATCCTGATGTTCTGCAACTGCCGCTGGTGCCATCGCAAGGCAATTACTACGAGGCGGGCGCGTCGAAGGCGATCGGCAACAATCTGCGCATCGACGCGAATTACTACCTGCGCACCGTGGCCAACTATGCCGACGACGACCAGATCGACAACACCACCATCAGCTTCCCAATCGCATTTCGCAAAGCGAATATTTACGGCGCGGAAGGGAAGATCTCGCTGGCGAGTTGGCATAAGATTTCCGGATTTGCCAGCTACTCTTACATGGTAGGTAACGCGTGGAATCCAGTATCCGGCGGATTGTTCATCGGCTCGAATGCGCAGGATGCCCTGGCGGCTCTGACGGGACATTTTCCCGATTCACAGGATCAGCGCAACACCCTATTCACGCGCTGGACTTATCAGATCAAGCCGCGCTTCTGGGTCGCGGGCGGCGTGCAGTACGGCAGCGGCTTGCCGTTCGATTTCCAGGGCACTGAGCAGGAAGCTCTGGAAACGTACGGGCCACAGGTGATCAGCCGCGTTAACTTCGCGCGTGGCCGAATTTATCCCTCGACGCTGCTGAGCGCATCGGCCGGAGTCGACGTCTACCAGTCAGATCGCATGAAGGTGCGGTTTCAGGTCGATGGACAGAACCTGACCAATACCCTGAATGTGATCGATTTTGGCGGATTGTTTTCGGGCAACGCAATTGGGCCGGGGCGCAGCTTCAACATGCGGCTGACGACTAGTTTCTGAAGCGTGCGGACGCAAAGGTCAGCCGAAAAGGCGAAAGTAGGAATTGAGCAGCCGGGATCTGTCCTGTGCCGGCAGCGATTGCTGCCAGTTATTGATCTGGCGTTCGGAGTGGCGCAGCAGCTGAAGAAATTCAGCATCCCCGATTCGGCGACGAGCCAACAACGCGCGATTCTTCTGCCGCATACTGCGCCGATTGCGTAGCGCATCCCGCAGGCCTCGAAGCCAGGCGCGGAGATGGCCGGTTTTCATCGCGAACATGACCCACAGAAGCTGGTAGACGAAGATTCTGGCCAGTAAGCGTAAGAAAACCGGTCGCGGATAATCCTTGATCAAGAGGTAAATCTGATTGCGGGTGATGTACTCGATCACGCGGGGATGCAACGGCTCGCCCAGGGTCGCGCTGCCGATGTGATACCCGACTGCCTCGGGCAGATAGAGACCGCCATATCCCACGAGCTGCGCACGCAGTGCGAGATCAAGATCGTCCAGGTAGGCGAAGAAATCGGAATCCAGCCCGCCGCATTCTTGAAACGCTGAGCGCCGATAAAGCACCGCCGCGCCGCAGCCGGCCAGTACCGGCGTTGGTTGATCGAACTGCTGCCGATCCGGGTCGAGATGGCCGAGGCGATACGCCCCGCCTGCCATCAGCATCGCATCACCGGCTCCGTCGAGGCGGTCACGCTCGCTGGCGCGCAGCAATTTGCCAGTGGCGAAGCCGAGCTTCGGATCCTGATCCAGAGCCGCGACCAGCTTGGCAATGTAGTCGGCGGCAAGTTCGACGTCGTTGTTCAGCAGCAGCACATATCGCGACTCGGTCATTGCTACTGCGCGGTTGATGGAGCCGGTGGTGCCTTCGTTCGCCGGCAGCTCAATGCGCCGCGTGTTGGGCGGCAGCGGATCGGGAAGAATCTCGCCCGCTCGCGCCTCGTTCTCGATCACCACAATTTCCCAGTCGGAAGGCGGAAGAGTCTGCTTCTCGATGAAATGAACGCAGCGCGCGGTCAGGTCGGGGCGGTGCAGCGACGGAATAGCGATGGCGACGGTCTTCACCTGCTGGCGATTGTACACAGCGGGCGTAGAGAGGGCAGGTAGTTCACGGTACGCACGATTCCGGTTTCGAGTCGGCTTTCGCCGCCGAAGATAAGCGGCGGCCCATCGTCCGGAAAGCCTCAGCCAATTCTTCGTCGGTGCTGAACAGCAGGTCGTTTTCACAGGCCTGCTCGGGCAAGCCGCCGACGGAAGAGACGATAGCCGGACGGTCAAGCAGGCGGGCACGGCCCAGGACAGCAGAGGACCAGATCTCGGAGTACGGTAGGACCACGCAATCGGAGGCCGCGATCCAGGTATCGAAATCCTCGTTGCTGACGAACGACTCCAGCAAGCGGACATTGGAGCATTCAGCCGCGAGATCGCGAAGCTCGCTCAGGTACTCCAGATTCTCCGTGTTGGGCACGCGCAATGAGCCAACGATGTACAGCTGCGCCTGCGGCAGGGCTGCCGTGGCGAAGGCGCGAACCGCGCGATGAAATCCCTTGTGGCGCTGAATGAAGCCAATGCACAAGAACAGCAATCCCTGGGGCGGCAATTTGAGTTGCCGGCGGGCGCTGGTCTGGGTGTGGTCGACGAACTTCTGGTAGACATCGTCATGGCCGCGAAATGCAATTCGCGAGCGATTCAGCCGCATCCGATAGTGCTGCTCGAAGCGCTCGCGTTCCCTGGCGGTGTGGAAGACAATTCGCGGCGCCAGCTTCCACTGCCACTTGTAGAGCCAGCCCTGCTTACCGGAGATGTAAGGAATTTCGTGGGCGACAACTTCCAGCTGCCGGCAACGAAGAAACAGCAGCGCGAAACAAAGCGTTGTCTGCAGCGTCTCCCAGCGGCGCTCGCGCTGGAAGGGATTGCGATAGTAGAAGGCCCAGTGATACTGCAGGACGACGCGATCATAGTAGGGCAGGATCCGAAACAGCCGCAGCAGCTTCTTGCCGCCATGCAGATCCCACGCGAAATCCACATTACCCTGCAGGTCGGGCGAGACGATATCGACCACATGTCCCTGCGCGCGCAGCTGGGCAACGCTCTGCTCAGCGTAAGCGCCGATGCCGCAGCGCTTCGGGGGATAGGTTGAGACCATCAGGTAACGCAAGATAACTCCATACTACTGCTTCTCAAACGCCAGACACGCTCCAAAAGAGCCCGCGGGATCGGGCGAGAGACGAATCATTCCGACGCTGAGAAGAATGCTGACATCGGGGTACTGATCATGCCAGCCATTCTTGTACCAGGTGTCGTTCCAGCTGTCGCCGTGCACGAACTCGCGGAACGACTCCTTAAATTGGTCGAGAAACTCCGGCGGCGGCGAAACCATATACCACTGTTCGATGAGTTTCAGCTCCGGACGAAACAGCCGGCTTTCGAGAGCTGCTGGATCGTAACGCCGTTCGAAGCCGGCATAGTAGAAGGTCGACTGATTTTCGATGTAGGCGGCAGCGGTTGGAACCGTGACCACGAGCCGGCCTCCAGGGCACAAAACGCGGGCGAATTCTGCCATGGAGCGCGAGTCGCCATCGCCGGGAATGTGCTCGATGGTGGAGACGGCGGTGACGAGGTCGACCGAGCGGTTATCGAAGCTCAGCCGCGTGGCGTCTTCCTTCTGCACAAAGAAGCTGTCCCGCTTGCCCAGGTTCAGCGTTTGCATATAGCTCTTCTGGCGGTCGAGATAAGCGCGGTCCATCTCGGTCGCGTAGGTCGTCGCATGGCAGCGCTGATAGAGAAACGTCGGCACCGGAGACGAGCCACTGCCGATGTCGACGTAGACATTACCCGCAGTCAGGCGCTGATCGCCGTGTTTCGCGGCGAAAGAGTCCTCGATGTTGCGGAAGATGTCGGTCCGCTGGTTGAGAGTTTTCGAGTGGCGATAAAGCATCCACCAGTACTGCAGCAGACCTTCACGAAACATGCGCCGGCGCTCCCTGAAGAAGATTTCGCACAACTTGTGCGGTATCGGCGGCAATCATCGACCAGGCATAGCGAGTGACGGCCAGTTGTCGCGCGCTTGCGCCGAGATGATCGCGCCGGGCAAGATCATTGAGCAACTCTTCAATCCTTGCGACGAACTGGTCGGCGGGGCAGACGATGCAATCCTCGGGCGAAAGCTGCAGTCCGCGAGCGCCGGCGGGAGTCAAGACGACGGGAAGGCCGGCTGCGAAGTAATCGAGCATCTTCAGATTCGTTCCCGAGCCGGTGAACATGGGATTCAACGCGATGTCGGCCGCGTGATAGAAGGACGGACGGCGATCGGCTTCGACGATGCCGAGCCAGATGACATTGTCGGGACCCGGCGACGGATGCGAAGCCTGATAGGAATCGCGGACGCTGCCGGCGATAACGATACTGCAGTTGGGCAGCCGCGGAGCCACTTCTTTCACCAGAAACGCTGCTGCTTCGGTGTTGGGAGCGTAGCCGCTGCCGATGAAGATCAGCACGGGCCGGTCGAGCGGCAAACCTAGTTCCTGCCTCGCCCACTGACGTTCGGCCGGGCCGGCAGGCTGAATGTCTTCCACATCGACTCCATTGGGAACTAGAACGATCTTGTCCCGTTCGATTCCGTAGAGATTGACGAACTGATCGGCGTCGTCATTCGAGCAGGCGAAGATGAGATCGGCACTGCGACACAGATTCTGTTCCAGCGCGCGAACCTCTTCGACGAGTTTTCTGCCGGCGGCCGTATCGCTGAGAATCTGTCGCTTCACGACATATTCGCAGTTGTGGGCATCGTAAATCAGCTTCTGGCCCGGACGGCGCGGCACGTAGGGAAAGACCCAGGGATGCGAGATGATGACCGCTTCAGCGCGGCGGCCGTGCTCCTTCGACATCCGCCGAAAACGCGGCGAATACTTCATCAGCTTCGGAATGGTGACGTCGATGGTCGTCTTGCCGCCGGTAGCGCGCTGGAACCGGCGATCGCGCGCGAAGTGCGGTTGCGTGAGCGGAGTGACGATCTCGCGAAAATTGGAGGCCAGCATCTGATCGCGGTACGCCGGCCCCGGCCAGTCGTAAGCGCCGATGTAGGTGATGTCGAAGTCGAGTTGAGCGAGGTGGCGATAGAGTTCGTAAATGCGGATGCGGCCGCCACCGACCGGTGGGTCGAGGACCTGATTATCCGCGACCAGGAGTGAGATCGAAGTCTGTTCGACGAAGTGACTATCCGAGGAGGGCGAAGCGTTCTCCTCATGCGACCCAGCTTGGATGAGCCGTTGAACCACATCATCCCAGGACTGAGATGGGACGTTCTGAAACGCCTGTTCGCCCATCTCGCGCGCCAGGTCGAGATCTGCCGCCAGAATGCTCATGGCGCCGGCGATTTCCTTAGCCTCGGGATCAACGACGAATCCCGTACGGCCATTGTTCACCAGCAGTGCAGGCTCGCCGGAGTCCTTACACACAATCACCGGCTTGTGGCTCAGCATGGCTTCGATGGTGATGTAGCCAAAGTCTTCGTCCTTGGGAACGAAGAGGACAGCCAGGGCGTTGGCATAGAGCCGCAGCATCTGTTCATCGCTAACGAAGCCAAGAAACTGAATGCGAGGGTCGCTGCCGGCAAGTTTGAGGAACTCCAACTCGTCCTCGCCTGCACCCGCGATCAACAGAGGAATGTCATGGGGGAGATGCTGCATCGCGCGAATGGCCAGATCGACGCGCTTCCAGCGATGCAGGCGTCCGGGCAGCAGGAAGTGCTGTTGGTCTCCGCAGTAGTGCCCGTGCGTGAAGACGGGCGGGTAGAGCACATCGGCGTCGAATCCGTTGTAGAGCTTCAGCCGGCGGGCGGTCTCCCGACCGTTGGTGAAGATCTTACGCACGCGTCGGAAAGCAAGATTGTCGAGACGCTGAATCGCTTGCCGCTGCGATTGCAACTGCAGCAGTGCTTGAGCGGGAAGCTTTCCGTACTCGTCGTCAAAGCGGTCGTAGAAGACGCGGATCTGGTGCAGCAGCCAGCAAACCTGGTTGGGATGCTGCGCCGCGTAGGTGGGACTCTTAGTAGAAACGACCAGATCGTACGAGGACAGGTCAAGATCGTGGCAATCGAGATAGCCGCGCAAGATCGTTTCGAAGCTTGCTTCGCTGACGGGAACCTGAATCCAGTCGGTATCGGCATGACGCTTGAAGGCATTCACCATGCCGATAAAATGCCGTTCCGCGCCGAAGAGCCGGTTGGCGTCATAGATCGCAGGAGTGATGATGGCAACTTTCATCGGGACGATGCGCGGGGAAGGCTCCGGCGGACCGGTTAACTGGACGACTCCCCACAGTTCAGCTTAACCGATTGCTGTCGTGCAGTTCGAGCCCACCACCACGCCGCCATAACAAATGCAACCAGCCATACAAAACCGATTGCATAGTCCCAACGGTTGGCTCGCATGAGGCTGGGAAATATGCTCAAAACACTGTAAAGCGGGAGGTGGATATGGTCATGGAAGAACTCGACCAGCATGCTGATCTGATA
>Ga0335078_10004336_pt1 | contig 21034 bp, 19 predicted proteins | sample Lox_Sample_32_FD_206711 | JGI IMG/M metagenome (GOLD analysis project Ga0335078, IMG submission 206711) | Soil microbial communities from Loxahatchee National Wildlife Refuge, Florida, United States - Lox_Sample_3.2 | ecosystem: Environmental > Terrestrial > Soil > Wetlands | place: USA...
TCTTGGTCGTGGCCTTGCGGGTCGGGGCCGTGCTTCCCGATGGCCTGCGTCCGGTCGAAGCGGCGCGCCGGGCGGGGGCCGTCGCCGCTGCGGGTGCTGCCGCCTCCGCCAGCACGCACTGCGCGGCCGCCAGCCGGGCGATGGGCACCCGGAACGGCGAGCAGCTCACGTAGTCGCACCCGGCTTCGTAGAACACGCCGATGGACTCGGGGTCACCGCCGTGCTCGCCGCACACACCCACCTTGAGCGACGGGCGCGTGGCGCGGCCCCGGGTGACGCCGAGACGCACGAGCTCCCCCACGCCCTCGCCGTCGACCACGTCGAAGGGATTGTGCGGGAGGAGCCCCTTGTCGAGGTAGGCCGACATCATGCGGCCCTCGACGTCGTCGCGGCTGAAGCCGAAGGTCATCTGCGTGAGGTCGTTGGTGCCGAACGAGAAGAACTCGGCGACCTCGGCGATGTCGGCGGCACGCAGGGCGGCGCGTGGCGTCTCGATCATGGTCCCGATGAGCACGGGCGGCAGCGTCACCTTGCCCCTGCCGTTGCTCGACGGAAGCTCGGCGGCGACGGCCACCGTCTCGGCCAGCGCCTCCTCCACCCAGCTCCGGGCGAGCGCCAGCTCGGCGCGGGCCACGGTGAGCGGGATCATGATCTCGATGACCGGCGTGCCCCCCACCGCCACGCGGTGCACGGCGGCCTCCATGAGCGCCCGCACCTGCATGGCGTAGAGGCCCGGCTTGATGACCCCCAGGCGCACCCCGCGGGTCCCGAGCATGGGGTTGAACTCCCGCCACTGCAGCGCGGCGTCGTACAGGGCGCGCTCCTCGGCGGTCAGCCCGGCGGTGGCCTCCTTCACGGCCAGCTCGGCGGTGTCGGGGAGGAACTCGTGCAAGGGCGGGTCGAGCAGGCGCACCGTCACCGGCAGCCCGTCCATGGCCTCGAGGATGGCGATGAAGTCGGAGCGCTGCGCCTCGCGCAGCTCCTCCAGCGCGGCCCGCTCCTGCGCCTCGTCCTCGGCCAGGATCATGCGGCGCACGATGGGCAGGCGGTCCTCGGCCAGGAACATGTGCTCGGTACGGCACAGACCGATCCCCTCGGCCCCCATGCGGCGACCGTTGGCGGCGTCCGGGCCGTTGTCGGCGTTGGCCCTGACCTGGAGGTGGCCGGCGCGGATGGCGTCGGCCCACCCGAGCAGGGTCTCGGACTCCGCCGAGGGCTTGGCCTCGGTGAGGGGCACCTGCCCGAGCACCACGTCACCGCTGGTGCCGTCGATGGAGATCCAGTCGCCCTCGTTGACCACGGTGGCCCCCACCCTGAACGAGGAGTCGGTGATGCGGATCTGCTCGGCGCCCACGACCGCGGGCTTGCCCCACCCCCGCGCCACCACGGCGGCGTGCGACACCAGGCCGCCGCGCGCCGTGAGGATGCCCTGGGAGGCCAGCATGCCGTGGACGTCCTCGGGCGAGGTCTCCGAGCGCACCAGCACCACCCGCTCGCCGCGTCCGGCGGCGGCCTCGGCGTCGTCGGCGGTGAAGTACACCCGCCCCACGGCGGCCCCCGGCGAGGCGCCCAGGCCGGTGGTGAGCGCCAGATGACCACCCGCCGCGAACTGCGGGTGCAGCACCTGCTCGAGGTGCTCGGCCTGCACGCGTTGGACGGCCTCGGGCCGCGACAGGCGGATGGCGGCGTCGGTCGTCATCTCCACGGCCATGCGCAGCGCGGCGCGCCCGGTGCGCTTGCCCACCCGGGTCTGGAGCATCCACAGTTTGCCCTGCTCGATGGTGAACTCGGTGTCGCACATGTCGCGGTAATGGCGCTCGAGGCGGGCGAAGATGCGCAGGAGCTCGGCATGGATGGAGGGGAAGCGCTCCTTGAGCGCCGAGAGGGGCTCGGTGTTGCGGATGCCGGCGACGACGTCCTCCCCCTGGGCGTTGACCAGGAAGTCGCCGTACTCGCCCTTGGCGCCCGTGGCGGGGTCGCGGGTGAAGCCCACGCCCGTGCCCGAGCGGTCGTCGCGGTTGCCGAACACCATGGCCTGGACGTTGACGGCGGTGCCCAGGTCGTGGGCGATCCCCTCGTGGTCGCGGTAGGCGATGGCCCGGGGCCCGTTCCAGGAGCCGAAGACGGCCTCGATGGCGCCCCGCAGCTGGTCGTCGGGATCCTGGGGGAAGGCGGCGCCGGTGTGGTCCCGAACGATCTGCTGGTAGGCGTCGACGAGGGCGCGCAGCTGCGGCACGGGGACCTCGGCGTCGGAGCGGGCGCCGGTTCGCTCCTTGGCCTCGTCGAGGAGCACGTCGAAGGCGTCGCCGGGGATGCCGATCACGATGCGGCCGTACATGGCGACGAAGCGCCGGTAGGAGTCGTAGGCGAAGCGCTCGTCGTCGGTCTGCTTGGCCAGGCCCTCCACCGACTCGTCGTTGAGGCCCAGGTTGAGCACGGTGTCCATCATCCCGGGCATGGAGAACTTGGCCCCCGAGCGCACGCTCACGAGCAGGGGGTCGACGGGGTCGCCGAGGCGCTTGCGCATCTTGCGCTCGAGCCGGGCCCGCGCCCGGGTGACCTCGGCGCTGAGCCCCTGGGGCCACCCACCCGCCATGTAGGCGCGACAGGCGTCGGTGGTGATGGTGAACCCGGGGGGCACGGGCAGCTCGAGCACCGAGGTCATCTCGGCGAGGTTGGCGCCCTTGCCGCCGAGCAGGTCCTTCATCTCCATGGGGGGCCGACGATGGCGGTGGTCGAAGTCGTAGACGAAGGGCATGGGGGGCTCCTGGCGTGCGGGGGGCACGGGTGGGGGTGCGGACACGACGAGCCTACCGGCGCCGCCGCGCCCCCCCGGGGGCGCCGCGCCCGGGGACGGACCCCGCGCGCCGGCACGGCGCCGGGCGGCCGGCGGGCGCGCCGGGATCAGCGCCGGAGGCGGCGCCCCACCGCGTCGGCCAGCTCCTCGACGGCCACGCGGGTCTGCTCGGTCGTGTCCCGGTCCCGCACCGTGACGGCGCCGTCCTCCAGGGACTCGAAGTCGACCGTGACGCAGTAGGGGGTGCCGACCTCGTCCTGGCGCCGGTAGCGGCGGCCGATGGACTGCGTGACGTCGAAGTCGCACACCGCCACGGGCTGGAGCACCTCGAGGACCTGGCGCGACAGCGGGACGAGGGCGTCGTTCTTCGACAGCGGCAGCACGGCCACCTGGTAGGGCGCCAAGCGGGGGTCGAGGCGCAGCACCGTGCGCCGCTCCCCGCCCACCTCGTCCTCGTCGTAGGCGGCCAGGAGGAACGCCATCATGGTGCGGGTGGCGCCGGCCGCCGGCTCGATCACGTAGGGCACGTAGCGCTCGCCGCTGGCCTGGTCGAAGTACTCCAGGCGCTCGCCCGAGGCCTGGGCGTGGGCCCGCAGGTCGTAGTCGGTGCGGTTGGCGATGCCCTCGAGCTCGTCCCACCCCCAGGGGAAGAGGAACTCCACGTCGGCGGTGGCCGTCGAGTAGTGCGACAGCTCGTCGGCCTGGTGGTGGCGCAGGCGCAGGCGCTCGGGGGGCATGCCCAGGTCCAGGTACCAGCCCATGCGCTCCTCGAGCCAGTAGCCGAACCAGGTGTCGGCCTCGGCCGGCGGCACGAAGTACTCCATCTCCATCTGCTCGAACTCGCGGGTGCGGAACACGAAGTTCTGGGGGGTGATCTCGTTGCGGAAGGACTTGCCCACCTGGGCGATGCCGAAGGGCGGCTTCTTGCGGGTGGTGGTGAGCACGTTCATGAAGTTCACGAACATGCCCTGGGCCGTCTCGGGGCGGAGGTAGGCCACGGTGGCGTCCTCCTCCACGGGACCGGCGTAGGTCTTGAACATGAGGTTGAACGCCCGGGCCTCGGTGAGGTCCTTCGAACCGCAGGTGGGGCAGACGCCCCCGATCTTGTCGGCCCGCCAGCGCTCGTGGCAGTTGCGGCAGTCGACCAGGGGGTCGGTGAAGTTGGCCAGGTGGCCCGAGGCCTCCCAGATCCGGGGCGACGACAGGATGGCGGCGTCGATGCCCACCACGTCGTCACGCAGCTGGACCATGGCCCGCCACCAGGCGTCCTTCACGTTGCGGAGCATGAGCACGCCGAGCGGGCCGTAGTCGTAGGTGGAGCGGAAGCCCCCGTAGATCTCGGCCGAGGGGAAGATGAACCCGCGCCGCTTGCACAGGTTGACGACCTTCTCCATGAGGTCGGTGTCGGTGCCACCGGCCGCGCCGGCGGCGTCGGCGGTGGACGCGCTCATCGCAGCGAGGTTACCGGGCGGCCGCCGCCACCCCGGGCGGCGCCGCCGGCGCCGGGCACCCCGAGGCGCACGGTGACCTCGTTGGCGAGCAGCCGGCCCCGCACGCTCAGCACGGCCCGGTCGCCGTGGCGCTCGACGAGGCCGTCGAGGGCGGGGTCGTCGGGCACCACCGACGAGGGCACGCCCGCCGAGGTGCGCAGGGCGAGGGCGACGCCCTCGAAGGCCCGCTCGCCCTCGCTCAGGACCTCCTCCCCCGCCACCGGGCTGCGCCCCGCCTCCACGGCGGCGATGTAGCGCTCGGGGCGGCGCTGGTTCCAGAAGCGGCGCCCCCCGAGGTGCGAGTGGGCGGCGCAGCCGACCCCGCGGTAGTCGCCCTGGGCCCAGTACAGGGCGTTGTGCCGGCACTCGTGGCCGGGGCGGGCCCAGTTCGACACCTCGTACCAGCGGTAGCCGGCGGCCTCCAGGGCGGCGTCGAGGCGCTCGTAGCGCCGGGCCACGACGTCGTCGTCGGGATGCCGGGCGGGGTCGGCGGCCAGGGCGGTGCCCGGCTCCACGGTGAGGCCGTAGGCGCTCACGTGGGCGGGCGGGTGGGCCCCGCCGAGCACGCACTCCACGGTGGCCTCGAGGTCGGCGTCGGACTCGGCGGCCGCCCCGATGATGAGATCGACCCCCACCGACGCGAAGCCCGCCGCCGCCGCCAGCGCCAGGGCGCCGACCACCTCGGTGGTGCCGTGGCGCCGTCCCAGGCTCTCGAGGACGTGGGGCACCGTGGACTGCACGCCGAGCGACACCCGGGTCACCCCGGCGGCCCGCCACGCCGCGAAGCGGTCCGCCGAGGCGTCCTCGGGGTTGCACTCCACGGTCACCTCGCACCCCGGCCGGCGCTCGAGGGCCCCGAGCACCTCGGCCAGCAGCGCCGGGTCGAGGCGCGACGGCGTGCCCCCGCCCACGTAGACGCTCGTGGCCGGGGGCAGGTCCCCGCCGGCGCGGGCCCGGTCGAGCTCGGCGCGCACGGCCCGGGCGTAGGGCCCCATGAGGTGGTCGCGGTCGGTCCAGGTGGCGAAGGCGCAGTAGTCGCAGCGCCGGGCGCAGAACGGCACGTGGACGTACACGCCGAAGGCCGCCGGAGAGGCCACGGCGCCGCTCAGGCCGTGGGGGCGGCCCGCACGCTGCGCAGGCGCCGGTCGAGGTGGGTCTCCATGGCCTCGGTGGCGAGCTCGGTCACCTCGGCCACCACCGGCCCCTCGGGCTCGGCCAGGGCGGCGGCCAGGTCCCCGCCCAGGATGCGGCGCAGGAGCACCAGGGCGGGCGCCGACACCGGCCGGCCCCGGCGGCAGGCCCGGCACAGGGCCCCGCCCTCGAGCAGGTCGAAGGCCACGAGCGGGCCGCCGGCCCCGCACGAGGCGCAGGCGTCGAGCACCGGGGCCGAGCCCTCGGCGGCCAGGGCCTTGCAGCAGAACGCCGGCACGAGCAGCGGGGCGTCGTGGGCCTCGAGCGCCCGCAGCGCCCCGAGCGCCATGTCGAACAGGCGCGGGTTGGCGTGGCGCTCCTGCGACAGCTGGTCCACCACCTCGAGCACGGTGAAGGCCTTGGCCATCCGGGCCAGGTCCTCGCGCACGGCGCGGAAGGCGTCGTGGACCTCCGCCTGGTTGACGATGTCGAGCTCGCGCCCCGCCCAGCACAGCAGGGCCACGTGGCTCAGGGGCTCGAGGCGGCCCCCGAACTTCGAGCGGGTGCGGCGCACGCCCTTGGCCACGGCCCGGACCTTGCCGTGGCCGCGCGTGAGCATGGTCACGATGCGATCGGCCTCGCCCAGCCGCATGGTGCGCAGGACCAGGCCCTCGTCGCGGTAGAGGCTCACGGGCCCGGCGCCTGGGCCGGCCCGTGGTCCTCGACCGCGCCCCCCGCCGGCGGGGAGGGGGCCCGGTCGGGCGTGTGGCGGGCCCCCAGCTTGGAGCCGAGCCCGATCATGCCCACGATGGCGGCCACCGTGACCAGGACGGCGGTGGCCCCGGTCACCCCGGCCACGGCCAGGACGACGAGCGCCCCCAGGACGAGGACCCCGAACACCACGGCCAGGGTCCTCACGTCCGCACCCCCCCGTAGCGGCGCTCGCGGCGCTGGTACTCGGCCACGGCCTCGTAGAGGTGGTCGCGGCGGAAGTCGGGCCACAGCACGTCGCTGAAGACGAGCTCGGAGTAGGCCAGCTGCCACAGCAGGAAGTTGGAGATGCGGTACTCCCCCGAGGTCCGGATGACGAGGTCGGGGTCGGGCAGGTCGGGGTAGTAGAGGTGCGCCCGGATGGCGCGCTCGTCGATCTTGTCGGCGCCCACCCCGCTCGCCACCAGCGCCCGCACGGCGTCGACGATCTCGGCGCGCCCCCCGTAGTTGAAGGCCATGGTGAGGGTCATGCGCCGGTTGCCCTGGGTGAGCGCGGCCGACTCGTCCATGCGCCGCAGCACCCGGCGCGGCACGCGCCAGTCGCGGCGACCCGCGAAGCGGATGCGCACCCCCTTGTCGTGCAGCTCGTCGCGCCGGCGCACGAGCAGCGACTCGTTGAACCCCATCAGGTACCGCACCTCGTCGCGGGGGCGGCGCCAGTTCTCGGTCGAGAAGGCGAACATGGTCATCCACCCGATGCCCAGCTCGAGACCGCCGTTGACGGCGTCGAGCAGGGCCTCCTCCCCGGCGGCGTGACCCTCGGTGCGCGGCAGGCCGCGCTGGGAGGCCCAGCGGCCGTTGCCGTCCATGACGCAGGCCACGTGCACCGGGACGCGGCCGGCGTCGAGGCCCTCGGGCGGGCGCGTCACGGGAGGGTCGACCACGACCCGAAGCTACTGCGGATGCACGGGCGTTCCCGGCCGCCGACCAGCGGCGGCCGGGAACGACGTGACTAGAGCTTGCGCACCTTGGTGGCTTGCGGGCCCTTCTCGCCCTGGGTCTGCTCGAACTCCACCCGCTGGCCCTCGATGAGCTCGCGGTAGCCGGAGCCGTCGATCGCCGAGAAATGCACGAACACGTCGGGGGAGCCGTCGTCGGGGGTCACGAACCCGTAGCCCTTGGTGGAGTTGAACCACTTCACCGTGCCTTCGGCCATCGTCCTGCCTCGCTTCTCCACGCACGAACACTTGCGGGAGACACGACGTCAACCGACAACGACGCACGGCCTGCGTGATCATCCGAGCGCTGCGACCAGCGTAGCCGAGCGCCCCCGGCCGTCCACAGGTTCTCGTGCCCCGACGCGGGGCCTCCGGGCCGGGACCAGAGCGGCCCCCGGTGCGGGGCCGGCTTCCCGGCGACAGGGAGACGCCGCGTGACGGTCCGCCGCGTGGCGTCGAGGTCGGCGGTGCCGGCGCGCCGCCGGCGGGGGCGGGACCGGACGCGCCGAGGGCGCCCCGGAGGGCGCCCTCGGTCGAGTTGCTGGAAAGGCACTGCCACCCTGTGCTGCGCCGGGTGGGACGACGTCCCGGCTGGGGCGGACAGCGGGTAACTGGCTGGGATTCGCCAGGTGGTCCAGCGAGCCGCCTCAGCGGCCAGCCACCTCCAGGGTCCCGCGTTGATCACCACTCAGTTGGACCACCTCCTTTCTCTGGTGCGCCCATGGTACAGAGCGCGGACCGCCGGACGCGCCGCTTCGGGGGGTGTTCACGGCTTCTTCACACAGTGTTCGGACGGGCCCGGTGACGGGATCCTCGGGCGGGGGGCGGGCGCCCGGCCGCTACCGTCGGTGCCGGTGCCCGATCCCCTCGACGTCGCCGGTGCCCTGGCGGCGGTGACCGCCGCCCTGCCCGGGGGCGGCGAGGACCGCCCCGGCCAGCGGACCATGGCCCTGGCCGTGGAACGGGCCGTCGTCGAGAGGCGCCACCTCGTGGCGGGGGCGGGCACGGGCACGGGCAAGTCCTTCGCCTACCTGGTGCCCGCCGCCCTGTCGGGGAAGCGGGTGGTGGTGGCCACGGCCACCCGGGCCCTGCAGGACCAGCTGGCGGGGAAGGACCTGCCGCTCGTGGCGGCGGGCGTGGCGGGCCGCCTGGCGCTGCGGTGGGCGGTGGTGAAGGGCCGGGCCAACTACCTCTGCCGCCAGCGGGCCCTGGAGGTGGGGGCGGCCGCCGAGGAGCCCGCCCTCGCCGCCGTGGCCCTGTTCGACGACGTCGACGGCGCGCCGGCACCGGGCGCGGCCCGCACCGTCGATCTCGGGCGCCTGGGCGGCCAGATCCGGCGCCTGCTGGCCTGGGCCGAGCGCACCCCCACCGGGGACCGGGCCGAGCTCGACTTCGAGCCCCACCCCCGGGCCTGGGCGGCGGTGTCGGTGTCGGCCCGGGAGTGCCCGGGGGCCTTCCGGTGCCCCTCGGGCTCGGTGTGCTTCGCCGAGCAGGCCCGCGAGCGGGCCGCCGAGGCCCACGTGGTGGTGGTGAACACCCACCTCTACGCCACCCACGTGGCCAGCGACGGCGCCGTGCTGCCCGAGCACGACGTGGTGGTGCTCGACGAGGCCCACGCCGTGGAGGACGTCATGACGGCCGCCCTCGGCGTGGAGCTCACCGCAGGCCGCCTGCGGGCGCTGGCCCAGGCGGCGCGGGGCCTCGTGGCCGAGACGGAGGCGGGGGTGGCCGACGCCGTGGCCGACGCCGCCGAGCGCCTGGAGTCGGCGCTCTCCCCCCTGGTGGGGCGGCGGGTGCTGCGCCACCGGGGGGGCGGGGGCGGCGACGAGGCGGAGCTGGCCGCCGTGGTCGCCCTGGCGGCGGGGCGCCTCGAGGCCCTGGGCGCAGGGCTGCGGCGCTCGGGGGAGGACGGGGCCGGCGGGGACGGCTCGGCCGACGCCGGTGCCCGGCGGGCCCGGGCCCAGGTCGTGGTGGGCCACCTCCTCGAGGAGCTGGGGGTGCTGGGCACCCTCGACGACGACCACGTGGCCTGGGTGGAGTCCCAGGGACCCGGGGGGCGCACCCCCGTGCTGCGGGCCGCCCCCGTGGAGGTGGGCCCGCTGCTGGCCCGGCGGCTGTGGCCCGGGGTCACGGCCGTGCTCACCTCGGCCACGGTGCCCCCCGGGCTGGCCGAGCGCCTCGGGCTGCCCCCCGCCGCCACCGACGAGCTCGACGTGGGCAGCCCCTTCCCCTACCGGCAGTGCTCGCTCCTGTACTGCGCCACCCACCTGCCCGACCCCCGCCGGGAGGGCGCCGCCGAGGCCCTGCACGAGGAGCTGGGCACCCTCATCACCGCCGCCGGGGGGCGCACCCTGGCCCTGTTCACCAGCTGGCGGGCCATGCACGGCGCCGCCGAGGCGCTGCGGGCGGTGCTGCGGTTCCCCATCCTGGCCCAGGGCGACCTGCCCAAGCCCGCCCTCCTGGAGCGGTTCACGGCCGAGCCCGCCGCCTGCCTCTTCGCCACCATGTCGTTCTGGCAGGGGGTGGACGTGCCCGGGCCCACCCTGTCGCTCGTCACCGTGGACCGCCTCCCCTTCCCCCGCCCCGACGACCCGCTCCTGCAGGCCCGGCGCGAGCGCGCCGCCGAGGCCGCCTTCCGCCTCGTCGACCTGCCGCGGGCGGCCACGCTGCTGGCCCAGGGGGCAGGGCGGCTCATCCGCAGCGCCACCGACACCGGGGTGGTGGCCGTGCTCGACCCCCGCCTGGCGCGCGCCGGCTACCGCCGGGTCCTGCTCGAGGCCATGCCCCCCATGCGCCGCACGGTGGACCGCGCCGAGGTGTGCGCCTTCCTGGAGCGGGCTGCCGCCGCCCACGCCCGCAGCGGCGCTCAGTAGCCCAGGCGCTCGATGGCCTCGGGGCGCTGCTGCCAGCGCTTGTCCACCCGCACCCGCAGCTCGAGGTAGGCACCGGGCGCCAGCTCGGCCCGCACGGCGCTGCCCACCTCCTTGAGCAGGGCGCCGCCCTTGCCGATGACGATGGCCTTCTGCGACTCGCGCTCGACCACGATGTCGATGCCGATGTGCGGCCACTCCCAGGCGCTCACCCGGCAGGCGATGGCATGGGGCAGCTCCTCGTGGACGCGGGCGAGCAGCTGCTCGCGCACCAGCTCCGCCACCCAGAAGGCCTCGTCGACGTCGCTCACCATGTCGGGCGGGAAGTAGGGCGGCCCCGGCGGAAGGCGCTCGAGCACGGCCGCCACCAGCGCGTCGACGCCCGCGCCGGTGCGCGCCGACACGGGGAAGTACTGCGCGCCGAGGTCGCCGCTGGCGCCGTGCTCGGCGGCGGCGTGGGCCTCGGCGAGGCGCTCGAGGACCTGGGCCCGCGGGGCCCGGTCCACCTTGTTCACCGCCACCAGGAGCCCGGCGAGCGGGGTGGCGGCGTCGGGGGCGTGCGCCGTGCACGACGCCACGGCCCGGCCGAGCACGAGGCGGTCGCCGGGCCCGACGGGGGCGGTGGCGTCCACCACGGCCACCACCACGTCGATGTCGCCCAGGGCCTCGTCGACGTGCTCGTTGAGGCGGACCCCGAGGGCGCTGCGGGGCCGGTGCAGCCCGGGGGTGTCCACGAAGACGGCCTGGATGCCGGGCCGGTGCAGCACGCCCCGCACGGCGCGGCGCGTGGTGTTGGGCCTCGGGGAGGTGATGGTCACCTTGGTGCCGAGCACGGCGTTGACGAGCGTGGACTTGCCCACGTTGGGGCGCCCGACCACGGTGACGAACCCCGAGCGCAGTCCGTCGCCGGGGCCCTCGCCCGGCCCCGTCCCCCCGTCGTGGGCGGGGTCAGTCGGCGCCGTCACCGTCGTCCCCCCGGGCCGGTGGCGGCGCCTCGAGGGTGGCGATGCGGATGCGGCCGATGCGGTGCCCCTCGACGCGCTCGGCCACCAGGCGCAGGCCGTCGACGTCCACGGCCTCGCCCTCCACGGGCACCCGCCCGAGCACGTTGAACAGGAGCCCGCCCACGGTGTCCCAGTCCCCCTCGGGGAGCTCGGCGTCCATGAGCTCGTTGAGCTCGTCCACCGGCAGCCGGGCGGTGACCGACACCTCGCCCCCGGCCAGGCGCTGCACCGGCGGCTCCTCCACGTCGAACTCGTCGACGATCTCGCCCACGAGCTCCTCGATGAGGTCCTCGAGCGTGACCAGCCCGGCCGTGCCGCCGTACTCGTCGACCACCACCGCCATGTGGACCTGCTCGGCCTGCATCTCGCGCATGAGGCGCGAGACGCGCTTGGTCTCGGGCACGAACTTGGCCGGCCGGGCCACGGTGCGCACCGGCTGGCCCCCGGCCCCCTCGCGCTCGGCGCGCATGAGGTCCTTGGCGTTCACGATGCCCACCACGTCGTCGAGGCTGCCGTCGTGCACCGGCAGGCGCGAGAACCCGGCGTCGAGCGCCACCCCCAGGGCGTCGGCCACGGGGGCGTCGGACTCCACGGCGCGCATGTCGGGGCGCGGCACCATGACCTCGCGCACGATGGTGTCGCCGAATTCGATGATGGAGTGGATGAGCTCGCGCTCCTGGGTCTCGATGACCTCCTCCTCCTCGGCCACGTCGGCCAGGGCGAGGAGCTCGGACTCGCTCACGCCGTGGCCGCGCCGGTGGCGCGGCCCCACGAGGAGGTTGGCGAGCCCGTTGAGGCCGTTGGAGACCAGGCGAACCGGCGGGAAGCGCACGAGCAGCGAGACGACGGGGGCGGCGAACAGCGCCGAGCGCTCGGGGTTGTAGACGGCCCAGTTCTTGGGCAGCGCCTCGGCCAGGACGAAGATGACGACCACCTCGAACACCGTGGCCGCCGCCACCCCCCAGGCGCCGAAGAGGTGCTCGGCCAGGATGCCCACCAGCGTGGCGGTGACCAGCTGGCACACGAGCACCACCAGCAGGATGGGGTTGAGGAAGGTCTCGGGCGCCTCCACCAGGCGCACCAGGCGCCCCGAGCCGCGCCGGCGCTCCTCGCGCAGCGCCAGGGCCTTGGCCCGGCTGGTGCGCACGAGGGCCGTCTCGGCCAGGGCCAGCACGGCCGCCCCGGCCAGCAGGACGACCACCACCACCACGATCACGGCGTCGACGGCGGAGAAGGCCGTGGCCGTCAGGATCCCGCCCACGGTCCCTAGGGCCCGGCCCGGTGAAAGCGCGCCAGCAGCTCCCGCTCGCGGCGCTCCATCTCCTCGGCCTCGACGTCGGCCACGTGGTCCATGCCGAGGAGGTGCAACAGGCCGTGCACCACGAGCAGCGCCACCTCGTCGTCGAAGCCCACGCCGTGCTCCTCGGCGTTGCGGGCCGCCACCGTGGGGCACACCACCACGTCGCCGAGGAGCACGGGCATGGCGCCCTCGTCGGGGGGGAGGCCCCCGCCCGGTCCCGTCCCCCCCTCGTCGGGGGAGCGCCCGCCGAGCTCGGGCTCCTCGTCGATGGGGAAGGCGAGCACGTCGGTGGGGCCCACCTCGCCCAGGAAGCGCTCGTGGAGCTCGGCGATGGTGGGCTCGTCCACGAACAACAGCGACACCTCGACGTCGTCCTTCAGGCCCTGGGACCCGAGCACGCGCCGAGCCAGCACCGAGAAGCGGTCGATGTCGACCGAGCGGTCCGACTGCTCGTCGGCGACGTAGACGTCGATGGCCACCGCCGCCCCGCTACTCGCCGTCGCCCGGGCCGTGGGTGCGGCGCCCGCCGCGCGCGGCCCGCCCGGCGCCCTGTCGGGGGCGCCCGCCGGGGGCGGCGTCGACGCGCTCGTAGGCGGAGACGATGTCGGCCACGATGCGGGCCCGCACCACGTCGCGCTGGGTCAGGTGCACGAAGTCGAGCCCCGGCACCCCGCTCAGCACGGCCTCGAGACCGGGCAGCCCCGAGCGGCCGCCGGGCACGTCGATCTGGGTCACGTCGCCGGTCACCACCACCTTGGACCGGAAGCCGATGCGGGTAAGGAACATCTTCATCTGCTCGGGCGTGGTGTTCTGGGCCTCGTCGAGGATGATGAAGCTGCGGTTGAGGGTGCGTCCCCGCATGAAGGCGAGCGGGGCCACCTCGATGGTCCCCCGCTCGAGCAGGCGCTGGGCGCCCTCGGGGCCGAGCAGGTCGTAGAGGGCGTCGTAGAGGGGGCGCAGGTAGGGATCGACCTTGGCCATGATGTCGCCGGGGAGGAAGCCGAGGCGCTCCCCCGCCTCCACCGCCGGTCGGGTGAGGATGATGCGGTCCACGTCGTGGGCCTGCAGCGCCTGCACCGCCAGCGCCACCGCCAGGTACGACTTGCCCGTGCCGGCGGGGCCGATGCCGAAGGTCACGATGTTGGCGGCGATGGCGTCGGTGTAGCGCTTCTGGCCCGGCGTCTTGGGGTGCACGCTGTGGCCCCGGGCCGAGCGCAGGACCTCGGTGGTGAGCACCTCGGCGGGGCTCACGTCGTCCTTGACCATGGCGATGGTGCGCTCGACGTCGGCGGGGTCGAGGCGCTGGCCCTGCTCGAGGAGCGTCACGAGCTCGTCGAAGAGCCCGCCCACGCGCTCGGCGTCCTCGCCGTCGATGGAGACCTCGTTGCCCCGCACGACGATGCGCACGCCCTCGAAGGCGTCCTGGATGAGCCGCAGGAGCTCGTCTCGCTGGCCGAGCAGGCCCACCATGAGGTGGTTGCCGGGGACGAGGATCTTGACCTGGGTGGGCGACACTGGCGTTCGGCCTCGAGGCTACCAGCCGGTCCCCGCCGGTCCGGCTGCCGGTGCCGCCCCGGGGGCGCCCCGACGGGCCCGCCTCACCCCGGCGGCCACGCCAGGCGGCGGCCGCCCACCACGTGCAGGTGCAGATGGGGCACCGAGTTCGAGGCGTCCTCGCCCACGTTGAACAGGAGCCGGTAGCCGCGCTCGGCGACGCCCTCGGCCTCGGCCACCCGGCGCGCCGTGGCGAAGAGGTCCTCGAGCACGGCGCCGTCGCCGGGCCCGAGGGCGGCGGCGTCCTCGATGTGCCGGCGCGGGACCACGAGCACGTGCACCGGGGCCTGGGGGTTGAGGTCGCGGAAGGCCACAGACCGCTCCGTGCTGGCCACCACCGTGGCGGGGAGCTCGCCGTCGACGATGCGGCAGAAGACGCAGCCCTCGGTCACGGCCGCGGCTCGGCCCGGCCGCGCCCGGCGGCGGCCCCCTTCATCTCGGGGTAGAGGTGCTCGAGGCTCCCCGGGGCGATGCGGCAGGCCTCGATGAAGGCGTCCACGTCGTCGGCCTTGAGCCGGATGACGCGCCCGAACTTGAAGGCGGGCAGCGCTCCCTCGTCGATGAAGCGGTAGAGGCTGCGCAGCGTCACCCCGAGGTGCTCGGCCGCCTCCTTGGTGCTCATCCACCGGATCTGTTCGCTCACCGCATCTCCGTGCATACCCTGCGGTCCCGCACGCCCCTCAGGCCGTGCATCTCATGCTATCCGGTGCACTTCGCGCCCCGTTCCCCCCCGGGCGAGGGCGCGTGGCGGAGCGGCGAACCCCGGTGAGGGGGGCGGAGGGCGGCGTCGACCCGGGGGCGGGTGCGCCTCGAACAGCGGGAGCCGGGCGGCTCGTCCCCGGTGGGGATCAGGCCACGACGCGCAGCCCGAGCTCGTCGAGGCGACGGCTCATGGCGTCGGGGGTGACCCCGAACAGGCAGGCGATGGCGCGCAGGTCCTCGGCCCGGATGGTGATCATGCGCCCGTTGAAGTCCTGCCGTTGCACCTGGATCATCGACAGGAACCGCCGGAGCAGGTCGCGCTCGGGACCGCTCACGGAGTTCAGCTTGGTCAGGTCGATGGTGACCTTGTCGTGGCCGTCCCAGGGACGCAGCTGGCGCCGGGCCCGACCCGGGCTCTCCACGGCCCCCTCGGGGTCGCCGTTGGGACCCCAGCGCGTGGCGTCGTCGTCCTGGGGCAGCAGCTGGTCGACGGGGACGTCGTAGAGCTTGGCCAGGCGCTGGAGGCGCGGCACGGAGATGGCCCGCTCGCCGCGCTCGTAGGCGCCCAGGACCGACGCCTTGAACTCCTGGTCGGACATGGCCTCGACGGCCTGCAGTGACAGCCGCATCTGCTTGCGCACGGCGCGCAGGCGCGAACCCACGGCGCGCGCGTAGGCCGCCCGCGCGGATTCCTCCTGCTCGTCCTCTTCGGGAACAACCGTGTTCACCATGACCATCCAGATCCTCGCTGCGCTCGTCCCGTGCTAACCCGACGGCCCCCTGCGAACCTCGCGAGAGCGTGCTGCTTGTGCCGACTGTCCGCCCTGCTGGCACTTCCTTGCTTGCACTACGCGGATAATCTCCGTCAGTCTCGCTCACTCAGCGTGGTGATTGCAAGAACCGTCACCCCCGCCCGGTCCCCGCCGGCGGCGGCGGCCCGGGCCCCGACGGGGCTACCACCCCGGCGCGCAGCGAACAAAGAAGCAGGCCAGCCGCCACCGCCGCCGTCTCGCTGCGCAGGACCAGCGGACCCAGCCCCACCGTGGGGTAGCCGGCGACCTCGGCGGGGTCCCACCCGCCCTCGGGGCCGACGGCCACGGCGGGCGCTTCCAGGCTGGGCGCGGCCCCGCCCGCCTGGGCCAGGACCAGGGGCACGGGCTCGAGCCGGCGGGCGAGCTCGGCGGGCCCGGCGGCGGCCTCGACGGCGGGCAGCCAGGCCCGGCGACTCTGGGCGGCGGCCTCGCGCGCCACGCGGCCCAGGCGCGCCAGCGCGCCGGCGAGGCGCGCCCCCTCCCAGCGCACCACGGCGCGCGCCGCGCCCAGGAGCACGATGCGGTCCACGCCCGCCTCGGTCAGCTTCTGCACCGCCCACTCGGGGCGCGCCCCCTTCACGGGCACGAACCCCACCGTGACCGCCGGCCCCACCCGGGCGCTCGTGCGCGGCTCGCCGGTGGCCTCGAGTCGCAGCGGGCCCGACGGGTCACGGTGGGTGGCACGGACCACGCCACAGGGTCGGAAGCGCCCGGCGCCGTCGGCGGCCACCACGGTCTCGCCCGATCGCAGCCGCAGCACGTCGCGCAGGTGGTGGGCGTCGGCCGGGTCGAGCTCGAGCTCCTCGAGGTCGGCCACGAACACCTGGGCAGCCGCGCCCAGGGCGGCGGGACCGTCGTCGGGGCCGTCCACGGCGTCGGGGATCAGCCGAAGGCGGAGCGGATGCGGGAGAGGAAGGTGTCCTCGGGGGCGGCGACCTCCTCGCCGCGCTCGGCGGCCAGCTTGCGCAGGAGCTCGTCCTGGGACTTGGTCAGGCCCGTGGGGGTGTCGACCACCACCGTCACCTCCAGGTCGCCGCGCCCGCGGCCCCGCACGTGGGGCACCCCCTTGCCCCGCAGGCGCATGACGTGGCCCGTCTGCGTCCCCGCCGCCACCGTCAGGCTCTCGGTGCCGTCCATGGTCTCGAAGCCCAGCGTCGCCCCCAGCGCCGCCTGGGCCACCGACACGTGCAGCTCGGCGTGCAGCTCGTCCCCGTGGCGCACGAAGCGCTCGTCGGGGGTGACCGACAGGTGGGCGTAGAGGTCGCCGGGGGGACCGCCCCGGGGGCCCGCCGGGCCCCGCCCCGACAGGCGCAGGGTCGACCCGTGGTCCACGCCGGCGGGGATGTCCACGCCGAAGGAGCGGTGCTCGGGCCGGCGCCCCGCGCCCCGGCACTCGGGACAGGGGCTCGACACCACCTCGCCCTGGCCGCCGCAGCGGGGGCACGGCACCGCCGTCACCACCTGCCCCAGGATGGACTGGCGCACCCGGCGCAGCTCGCCCGTGCCCTGGCACTCGGGGCAGCTGGTGGGGGTGGTGCCCGCCCGGGCCCCGCTGGCCCCGCACGCTTCGCACGACACCAGGGTGTCGATCTCGAGTTGGCGGGTGGTCCCGAAGACGGCGTCGCGGAAGCTGAGCTCGAGCACGAGCTCGGCGTCGTCGCCGCGCGCCGGGCCCCCCCGGCGGCGGCTGCCGGCCTGGCTGCCGCCGAAGAAGGCGTCGAAGAGGTCGCCGAGCCCGCTGCCGAAGATGTCGCCGGGGCCGCCCGCGGGGGCGTCGACGCCCTCGGGCCCGAAGCGGTCGTAGCGGGCCCGGCGTTCGGGGTCGCGCAGCACCTCGTAGGCCCGGGTGACCTCTTTGAAGCGGGCCTCGGCCTCGGCGTCCCCGCCGGTGGAGTCGGGGTGCAGCTCGCGCGCCATGCGCCGGTAGGCGCGCTTGATCTCCTCGTCACTGGCCCGGGGCGAGACCCCCAGCAGGGCGTAGTAGTCAGTGGGCACGGCCCGCCTTCGCTTCGGGGGTGGGCCGGGCGCCGGCACGGGGCGGGCGGGCGGGCGGCTCGGCGGGGGCGCCCCCCAGGCGCTCGCCCAGGCGCTCGCCCACCAGCTGCACGGCGGCCAGGGCCCTCGGGTAGTGCATGCGGGTGGGCCCGAGCACCCCGATGGTGCCCGCCATCTCGCCGTCGATGGCGACGGGCGCCACCACCAGGGCGCAGGCCGCCAGCGGCTCGAAGCCGTGCTCGGCGCCGATGGCCACCGACAGGCCCCGGTCGAGGATGTCCTCCAGGAGCTCGACCACCACCAGCTGCTGCTCCAGGATCGACAGCACCGAGCGCACCGTCTCCACGGCGTCGAAGGCCGAGGCCATGCGCGACGACCCGCCCACGAAGACGTGGTTCTGCTCGTCGCCGCCCGCCAGCCCGCCCAGGGCCTCCACCCCCGCCGCCAGCACGGCGTCGACCACCTGGTCGCGCGCCTCGGGCACGGCGCGCGGGCGCGCCAGGGTCCCGCCCCGCACGTGGGCGGTCATGTGGGCGGCGGCGCGGGCCAACACCTCGTCGGTGGCCTGCTCGGGGACGTCGACGGTGCGCTTCTCCACGGCCCCGTCCGACAGCACCACCACCAGCAGGGCCAGGCGCGGCGACAGCCCCACGAGCTGCACCGACAGGATGGTGGCCGACTCGTGGCCCGGCCCCACCACCACCGCCGCGCAGTCGGTGAGCTGCGCCAGGAGGCCGCTCGTGCGACCCAGCAGGTCCTCGACCTCGCCGTGGACGTGGGCGAAGAAGCGCCGCACCTCCTGGCGCTCGTGGGCGCCCAGGGTGCCGGGGCGGCCCAGGTGGTCGACGAAGAAGCGGTAGCCCTTGTCGGTGGGGACCCGGCCGGCGCTCGTGTGGGGCTGGACCAGGTAGCCGTCGCGCTCGAGGGCGGCCATCTCGGCCCGCACGGTGGCCGACGACACCTCCACCCCGGGGGTGCCGGTGATGTGGGCCGAGCCCACCGGCTGGGCGGTGTCGATGTACTCGGCGACCACCGCCTTCAAGATGGCGGCCTTGCGCGGGTCGAGCAGGGCCTCGGTGCCCGGCTCGGTCGCCGGGGGGGTGCCGACCGGTCCCGGTCCCGGGCCCGGGGCGGGGCGCGCCTCGGGGCGCGGCGCCCGGTTGCGGGCTTCGTCGGCGGTGCGCTCGGGGCGTGGGGTGCGGTGCGGTCCCATGTCGGTCCTGGCAGTCGAGTCTACCGAGTGCTACCCGCCCGGCCCATGCCGGCCGGGGCCCCGTGCCGGGGCGCCGGGGCGGCGGCGAGGGCCCGGCGCGCCGGGTCCGGCCCCGGCGCCACCCGCCGGAGCGGGACCGGGTCCGGCGCCGCGCCCGGGCTCGGGCGCCTCAGTCCTCGAGGCGCAGGGCGGAGATGAAGGCTTCCTGGGGGACCTCGACGCGCCCGATGGACTTCATCTTCTTCTTGCCCTCCTTCTGGCGCTCGAGGAGCTTGCGCTTGCGGGTGATGTCGCCGCCGTAGCACTTGGCGAGGACGTCCTTGCGTTTGGCCTTGACCGTCTCGCGCGCCACGATGCGGCCCCCCACGGCGGCCTGGATGGGCACGTCGAAGAGCTGGCGGGGGATGAGCTCGCGCAGCTTCTCGGTCATGCGCCGCCCGTAGGCGTCGGCCTGGCTGCGGTGCACCACCGTCGAGAAGGCGTCGACGGGGACGTGGTTGATGAGCAGGTCGACCTTCACCAGGTTGGCGGTCTCGTAGCCGTCGGCCTCGTAGTCGAGGCTGGCGTAGCCCTTGGTCCGGCTCTTCAGCTGGTCGAAGAAGTCGACCACCACCTCGGCCAGCGGGATGCGGTACGAGAGCTCGAGACGCTCGGGCGAGAGGTACTCCATGTGGCCGAGCTCGCCCCGGCGGGCCTGGCACAGCTCCATCACCGCCCCGATGTACTCGGCCGGCACGATGACCGTGGCCCGCAGCACGGGCTCGTCGACGTGGTCGAGGCGGCTCTGGTCGGGCATCTGGCTCGGGTTGTCGAAGCGCAGCTCCCCGCCGCCCACGAGATGGGCGACGTAGGCCACCGAGGGGGCGGTGGCGATGAGCGACAGGTCGAACTCGCGCTCGAGGCGCTCGCGCACGATCTCCATGTGCAGCAGGCCCAGGAACCCGCACCGGAACCCGAAGCCCAGCGCCCCGGAGGACTCGGGCTCGAAGGTGAAGCTCGAGTCGTTGAGCCGCAGCTTCTCGAGGGCGTCGCGCAGCGCCGGCAGCTCGTCGCCGTCGATGGGGTACAGGCCGCAGAACACCATGGGCTTGGGATCGCGGTAGCCCGCCAGCGGCTCGGGGGCGGGGTGGGTGGCCTCGGTCACGGTCTCCCCCGACCGGGCCTGGCCCACGTCCTTGATGCCGGCGATGAGGTAGCCCACCTCGCCCGGTCCGAGCTCCTCCACGGGGGTGGGGGCCGGGGCCCGCACCCCGATCTCCTCGACCTCCCAGGTGGTGCCGGCCTGCATGTAGCGGATGCGCGATCGGGCCGAGAGCACGCCGTCCATGACGCGCAGCGAGCTCACCACCCCGCGGTACTGGTCGTAGGCGGAGTCGAAGATGAGCGCCCGCAGCGGCGCCGTGCGGTCCCCGGTGGGAGGCGGCACCCGCGCCACCACGGCGTCGAGGAGGGCCTCCACGCCCTCGCCGGTCTTGGCCGAGATGCGCAGGATGGAGTCGGCGGGGATGCCGAGCACGCGCTCGATCTCCCCGGCGGTGCGCTCGGGATCGGCGGCGGGCAGGTCGATCTTGTTGAGGGCGGCCACGATCTCGAGGTCGTGCTCGATGGCCTGGTAGCAGGTGGCCAGGGTCTGGGCCTGGATCCCCTGGGAGGCGTCCACCAGCAGGACGGCGCCCTCGCAGGCGGCCAGGGAGCGGCTCACCTCGTAGCCGAAGTCCACGTGGCCCGGGGTGTCGATGAGGTGGAGCACGTGGTCCTTGAAGTGGACCCGCACGTTCTGGGCCTTGATGGTGATGCCCCGCTCGCGCTCGAGGTCCATGGAGTCGAGGTACTGCTCGCGCATGAGGCGGGGGTCCACGGCGTGGGTGAGCTCGAGGATCCGGTCCGACAGGGTGGACTTGCCGTGGTCCACGTGGCTGATGATGGAGAAATTGCGGATCCGCTCGGTGTTCGGCACGACCCCCGGAGCGTACCGGTGCCCACGCCGGGCCCCGGACCCCGCCGCCGGCCCCGGGGGCGCCCGGGACCGCACCCTGCTACCATCGACCCCTCGTGCCCCGGCTGTCGGGGGCGCGACGCCGAGCGACGGCGACGAGCCGGCGCCTCCGACCCACATAGCGCACAGCGGGACCTGCCATGGCCAACATCCGAAGCCAGATCAAGCGCAACCGCCAGAACGAGCGGCGCCGGCTGCGCAACAAGTCGGTGCGCTCCGAGATGCGGACCCGGACCAAGACCGCCCTCGTCGCCATCGAGGGCGGTGGCGAGGAGGCCGGGGAAGCCCTGCGGGCCGCCGTGCGGCGCATCGACAAGGCGGCGACCCAGGGCGTCATCCACAAGAACCAGGCCGCCAACCGCAAGTCCCGCCTCATGAAGCGGGCGGCGGCGGCCGAGCAGCGCTGACCTAGGGCCCTCAGCCCCGGCGCCGTCCCCCGGCCCGCGCCCCGCGGCGCCTGG
>Ga0335078_10004337_pt1 | contig 21032 bp, 21 predicted proteins | sample Lox_Sample_32_FD_206711 | JGI IMG/M metagenome (GOLD analysis project Ga0335078, IMG submission 206711) | Soil microbial communities from Loxahatchee National Wildlife Refuge, Florida, United States - Lox_Sample_3.2 | ecosystem: Environmental > Terrestrial > Soil > Wetlands | place: USA...
TCCGCGAGGAAGAAAAGGAGATTTTCATCCTCACCGCGACGCTGCTGTGGGGCATCATGATCCAGCAGCTCATCGCCTATTTCTACACCGACAACGCCAAGACCGTGGCGCCGATCGTCGAAGGCGTTGTCGCCATTGCCGGCGTGCGCACGCCATCAAACGAGATTTTCACCGCCATCGTCTGCGGCCTGGCGATTGCGCTGTTGTGGCTCCTGGTCAACCGCACCCGCGCCGGCAAGGCGGTGCTTGCCGCCTCGATGAATCCACGCGGCATCACGCTTCTCGGCGTCGAGTTGTCTCAGGTCTACGTCGCGGTGTGGGCGATCTACGGCGTGCTGGTCGGCGTCGCCGGCGTGCTGCTCGGCATGTTTCTCGGCATCTCGTCCTACAGCGCCGGTCCGCTGACCGCGAGCGCGTTCTCCATCGTCGTGCTCGGCGGCCTGGGCAGCGTCCCCGGCGCGCTGATCGCGGCCTATGTGGTCGGCTATCTGGAAACCATCACCGCCTATCTGATCTCGCCGGCCTATCGCACCATCCCGGCGCTGCTCCTGCTGATCGCCGTCATGTATGTGCGCCCGCGCGGACTGTTGGGGCGGCGCTAGATGCAGATTCCTACCGCGCGCCTGCTCCTGATCGGTCTAGGCGTGGTCGTGCTCGCGTCATTCCTGCCGTTATGGGCGAGCGGCTACGTTCTCGGCCTCCTGATCCTCGCCTATTATTTCGGCGTGTTCGCGATGGCCTGGGACCTGTTGTTCGGGTTCGCGGGCGAAGTCAATTTCGGGCCGACTTTTCTGATCGGGGTCGGCGCCTACACGGCGGGCATTCTCGACAATCTCTATCAGCCGCCGATCTGGCTGTGCATCGCCGCCGGCACCGCGGCTGCGATCACCGGCGGGCTCGTGCTGGCGCTGCCGGCTTTGCGCGTGCGTGGCCCTTATTTCGGGCTGACCACGCTCGTAGCCGTGCTGATGCTGCAGAATTTCATCGTGGTCGACGCCCACCTCACCGGCGGCGAAATCGGGCTCACGGTGCCCGACGTGATCTCGATCAGCGACACCACCAATTATCTGATCGCACTGTGGTTCATGGCGATCAGCGGCGCGATCCTGTTCTCGCTGTCGCGCTCTCCGGTCGGCCTTATCCTGCAGGCGAGCGGCCAGGACGCGGTGCAGGCCGGCGCGCTCGGCTTCAACGTCACCAAACACAAAATCGCCGCCTTCATCATCAGTGCGTTCTTCTCCGGCCTCGCCGGCAGCCTGATGGTGTTCTACCTCGGCTCGGCGTCGGTCGGCACCTTCATCGACGTCACTGTCGGCGTGCAGATCATCATTTCCGCGGTGCTCGGCGGCCGCCGCACCATCCTGGGCGCGGTGCTCGGCGCCATCTTTCTCATCGCCATGAGCGAGGCCCTCCGTCCGCTCGGCGATCTGTCGAACTTCATCGTGTTCAGCATGGCGCTTGTCGTGGTGCTTTTGTACCCGAACGGCTTTTTCGGGCTGCTCACGCGCACGAGGGAAGACGCGTGACCACGATCGAGCGCGCCCATCTCGAAGTCTCAGGCCTGACCAAGCGATATGGCGGTCTCGTCGCCGTCAAGGAAATGTCGCTGTCGGTCGCCGCCGGCACGATTTTGGGACTGATCGGCCCGAACGGCTCCGGCAAATCGACGGTGATGAAGCTGATCATGGGTATCGAACGCCCCGATGGCGGCTCGGTGCGCATCAACGGCGTCGAAGTCTGCGGCTGGCCCTCGCACCGCATCGCCCGCATGGGCGCCGGCATCGTGTTTCAGCACTCGCGCCCACTGCACCGCCAGACGGTGCTGGAAAACATCAAGCTCGCACTCCTCCCCGACAAGCTCACGCGTCTGTTCGCCGATCCGCAGACTGATGAGAGAGCGCGCGCCATTGCGGCCCGCGTCGGGCTGACCGGTGTGCTCGACCGCCGGCCCGGCACCCTGCCATTCGCCGACCTGCGCAAGATCGAGATTGCCAAGGCGATCGCACGCGACCCGCAGGTGTTGCTGATCGATGAGCCTTTCGCCGGGCTGACCGCCAAAGAGACCGCGGCCTTCTCCGATCTGATCTGCGAATTGCGCGACGACGGCCGGGCCGTGCTCCTGGTCGACCACAACGTCAAGAGCGTGTCGCGCCTCGTAGACCGCATCATCGCGATGTATGTCGGTGAACGGATCGCCGAAGGCTCGGCCGACGAGGTGATGCGCAACGAAACCGTGCGGCGGGTATACCTTGGCGGCACCATCGAGACCGCGGCCCGCCCGGAATCCTCGTTCCGCGACGCAGCGACGCCGTTTCTGGAGGTCGACAAGGTCAGCGTTCATTACGGCAAGGCACAGGCGCTCGAGCAGGTGTCGATCCACGTTCACGAACGCGAGTTTGTTGCCGTCGTCGGCCTCAACGGCGCCGGCAAGACCACGCTGTTCAATACGATCTCGGGTCTGCTGCCTTACGCGGGCGACATCCGTCGCCAGGGCGCGACACTGCGCGGCCAGTCGGCGGCCGCAATCGCGCGCGGCGGCATCGTGCAATGCCCCGAAGGTCGCGAATTGTTCACCGATATGACAGTACGCGAAAATCTCGATCTTGGCGGCCAGCACCTGCCGCAGGACGAGAGCGATTCCCAGATCGAGTGGCTGTTCGAGTTGTTTCCCATCCTGCGCGAGCGGCAGCGGCAGGCCGCCGGAACACTATCGGGCGGCGAACAGCAAATGCTCACCATCGCGCGCGCGCTGATGATGAAGCCTAAGCTGCTCATGCTCGACGAACCGACCTTGGGACTGGCGCCGGTCATCCTCGAACAGATATCCAAGGCGCTGGAGCGCCTGCGCCAGACCACGCCGATCACCGTGCTCTTAGCCGAGCAGAACGTGACTTTTGCCCTGCCGCACGCCGATCGAGTCTATGTGCTCGAACACGCTCGCGTCGTCTGGGAGGGCGATCCGGCGAAATTCGCGACCGAAGGCGGCGCCGGATACCTGTAAGGGGCGCCTTTTTTGATCCAAATCAACGCTGGCCTGTTCCCCGTCGTGCAGATTTTGACGCACATTCAAAAGAACGGTTTGGGGAGCCTGGCCCATGTCGACAACGGATATTCTCCTCCTTGCTGGCTTTGTCGTCGCTTTCGTGGGCTTTGGAGTAGTGTTGGCCTGGGGCGACTTTCAGACCCTCGACATCGCCCGCAAGAGCCGCGAGCGTGCGTTAGGCGGTGCCGCCGACAGCACTGGCCACACTGGCCAACATTGACACGATCGGCACGCTGCGTGCGGGTCAGACGTTCTCGCCCACGTCGAACGCCGATCGATGGCGCACCCGGAAAACGACGTAGTGTGACAGCGTAAAGTTCGCGACGAAGCTCGCCAGAATGGCGGCAGCCTTGGCCAACGCGACCGGCAACATCAGGACTTGCGCGGCGAACACCAGCGCTGCGGTGTTGGCGAGCCATCCGGCTATCCCGGAGGTGGCGAATACCGCGTAAGCGCGCCAGCGCAGCCTGCGTCCCGTCTCCGCCGCAAACGTAATAGATGCGTTGAGGATGTAAGAGCCGGTGACGGCGACAGCCCACGATGTCAGGTTGGCGGCGATAAAAGAAACCGTATCGGCACCGGCACAGCGGCATGCGGCGGGGATCGCAGCAAACAGCGCCAGCGCCGCCGGCCAATGGGCGAAGACAGCTCGCGCCAGAAAGAACACGCAGTAATCGACGAACGCATTGACGACGCCGATCAGCGCAAAGTACACCGCCTTGCGGCTGATCGTGCCTTTGCGCCAGCCGTAAAGGACCCACGAGCGAAGCGCGTCCAGCCGAGAACCAGCCCTCATTTGCCCCGCATAACACGCCGCCAGCGGTTCGCCAGCCTGATTCTGGCATCGCAGCCGGCTGTTTTACCATTTCCTTGCTTCCGGCCGGCCCTTGCGCGACATAAACGGCCGGTTGCCCTATAAAAATCCAGCGCGGCAAGGATATATCGAGCCGATGGACCACACGAACGAGCCCCGAAATCCGGCGTCGGCGCGCCTTCACGGCGTCGCTGGCGCTGACGCACGTGCCGGGCTCTCGATCGTGATGCCGCTCTATAATGAAGCCTTGAGCCTCGAGCGCCTGCATGCCCAGCTGGCCGACGTCGCGCACAATTTGAAGAAGGAGCGCTCGCTTTCCTGCGAGGTGGTCTATGTCGACGACGGCAGCAGCGACGGCACGCTCGCCATCGCGCGTTCGCTGCCGGCCTCGGGCCTCGATATCCAGGTGGTGTCGCTATCGCGCAATTTCGGCAAGGAGGCGGCGCTGCTCGCCGGCCTCGATCACGCCCGCCTCGGCGCAGTGGTATTCATCGACGGCGACGGCCAGCATCCGCCGGCACTGATCGAGAAATTCGTCGGCCACTGGCTCGATGACGGCTGCGACATGGTCTACACGGCCAAGGCCCATCGCGCCAATGAATCGGTGACGCGGCGCATCGCCGTAAAGGGCTTTTATCTGCTGCTCAATTGGGGCTTGCGCACAAAAATCCCCGAGGACGCCGGCGACTTCCGCTTGCTGTCGCCGCGTGCCGCGAATGCGCTGCGACAGATGCCGGAGCGCAACCGCTTCTTCAAGGGGCTGGCGAGCTGGATCGGCTTCCGCCAGATGCGGATCGACTACGAGCCGGCGCCCCGCACTGACGGCCACAGCACGTGGAATCTCCGATCACTGATTGGTTTGTCGCTCACCGGTTTGACGTCGTTTTCGGTGGCGCCGCTGCGCATCGCCACGATGCTCGGACTTTTGCTGGCCGCGATCGCCCTGCTCTATGGCGCGCAGATTCTCTATCAGACGCTGGTATACGGCGTCGACGTGCCCGGCTACCCTTCGCTCTTCGTGGGAATGATGGTGCTCGGCAGTGTCCAGCTCATCATGCTTGGCGTGCTCGGCGAATATATCGGCAAGATTCTTTCCGAGATCAAAGCGCGACCAGTGTATTTCGTCGCCGAGCATGAGTTAAAGCGCGACGACGAGGCACGCGCCGACACCACGCCCTCCGCAACCGCCCCGCTCTATCCGCAAGGCAACGTCGGGGAAGCCGCCGAATGAACGCCTCTGCGCGCCGGCACATTATTCTGTGCGCCGACGATTACGGCATTTCGCCTGCGGTCAGTGCGGCGATCCGCGATCTGATGACGCGGCGGCGCATCAACGCCACTTCGGTCATGGTGGTGGCGCCAAGTTTTTCAAAGGCCGAGGCCGACACGCTCCGCGAGGCCGCCGCTGATCATGCGGCGATCGGTCTGCACCTGACATTGACGGCGCCGTTTCGTCCGCTGACGGGTGGCTTCACGCCATTGCGCGATGGCGCGTTCCTACCGCTTTCAGCGATGGCCGGCCGCGGCCTCGGCCGCATGCTGACTCCGGCGCTCCTGGAGGCCGAAATCGCCGCGCAGATCGGGGCATTTCGATTGGCGTTCGGCCACGCGCCCGACTACATCGACGGTCACCAGCACATTCACGTCTTTCCGCAGATCGGCGAGGCGCTCATCCGCGTCGCCAGCGAAGCGGCGCCGGAAGCCTGGCTGCGCCAGTGCGGCCGCACGGTCCGACACAGTCTTGAACCGAAGGGGCTGATCCTGGACGCGTTGAGCAAACGCTTCAGGCGCCTCGCGGCGCGAAGCGGCCGGCGCACCAATCCGGCCTTCGCCGGCACGTACACGTTCTCTGCCGACGCCGATTACACCAAACTTTTTCCAGAATTTCTCGACGGCCTGCCTGACGACGGTCTCGTCATGTGTCATCCAGGCAGGGTCGACGCGGAACTCACGCGGCTAGATCCGCTCACCTCGCTGCGCGAGCGCGAATACGCGTATTTTCTCGATGAGGCGTTCCCGCGTTTGCTCGTTGAACGCGGCGTGGCGTTGTAGCCTGCTACATCACCACGACTTTTGTGCCGACCTTCACGCGGTTATAGAGATCGATGACGTCCGCGTTGCGCAGTCGAATGCAGCCCGACGAAACTTTGTGACCGATGGTCCACGGCTCGTTGGAGCCGTGAATGCGATAGTCGGTCGAGCCCAGATACATGGCGCGCGCGCCGAGCGGATTTTGCGGGCCGCCGGCCATGAAGCGCGGCAGTTCCGGCTGGCGCTTGAGCATCGCCTCCGGCGGCCGCCAATCCGGCCACTCACGCTTGGCGGTGATCGTCTTGACACCTGCCCAGGTGAAACCGGGCCGGCCGACACCGATGCCGTAACGCACTGCCTTGCCGCCGTCCTCGACCAGGTAGAGAAATTTGTGCGGCGTATCGACGATGATTGTTCCGGGCGCCTCCTTGCCGTCATAGGCGACGGCCTGGCGATCGTATTTCGGATCGACCGCCGGATGGCCGCCATCGTCGGCAGAGGCGGACGCCGGGTCGGGATCGCTGCCGAGCGCAGCGCTCTGCGCCGGCGCAGCCGGCACGGCAGCAGCCGGCGCTTGCTGATAGCTCTGGGGTGCCGCTCCGCCCTGCGGGCTGCCGCCGAACAGAAATTGAATGAAGCCACCGCCGAGATTGGGTTGCGCGTCGGCGACCCGCACCGGCGGTGCAACCCCTGGGTCTGGCATCGTCGCCTCAGGCGAGCCGGCCCGCACCGCTGCGGGACCCGCCTTGTAGGCATCGGGCGTGATCGAAAGCGGGTCGGCAACAGCCGGAACCGAAAGCGCGCCCAGGACAAGCGCCGATATGCAGATACGCCGCATGTTGAACTCTGTACTGTCTAATGCCGCGCGGTGTGTCTGCCGCGCATGCCGAGTACAGCGCTCAAACCTCGACTGTTTGGTAAATTTTTTTCGACTCGACGCGGCCGCGCGCGTCTTTGCACGTTGTTCATCACGTTACAGTTTATTTTCAGTCAACGCACTCCACTTATGGTTAATCGGATGTAGTCGGCGGCTGCTAAAATGCGCCTCGCGGCCATGAACGCGGTATTAAGCGGCCAAATGGTATCGTCAGACCGGGAAATGGGCGGTGAGGAATTAAAACAGAGACTGGTGCAGGGATGCCCGAGCCGCGCAAGATCTATCGCATCGAACAAACTGCTACCGCACGACTTGAGCACGCAGCCGACGATGCATCGCCGGGGCTGCCGTATGGCGAAATCATGCGCGAACTGCGCGCGCTGCGTGCAGCGCTGTCGGTCGCGGCGCCGCTGCGCGCCAACGCAAATGGCGAGCGCGCTAACGGCCCCGTGACGCAACTCACCTCGCAACTTAATCTCATTGCTGGCGCCATCAGAGGCGACGGCAGTGTTGCCGCCGTAGGCGGCAAGCAAGTGGGCACGCCAGCGGAGGCGCCACTGTCGCGCATCGACAGCGAATTGCTCGCGGTGGTCAGCGGCACCGAGCAAGCGACGCAAAAAATCCTCGCCGCGGCCGAAGAAATCGACATTGCCGCTAACAACCTGTCGGCCGCACTCAGCGGCAAGATCGAGCAAGGGCTGGCGCAGGACATCCAAGATCTCGTCATCCAGATATTCGAGGCCTGTAATTTTCAGGATCTGATCGGCCAGCGCGTCGCCAAGGTGCTCACGGCAATGAAATTTGTCGAGGATCACATCGCGCGCGTGCTGGAGGAGATCAAAACCGCGTCAGTGGCCGCAGCGGCACTGCACGGTCCGCGACTCGACAGCGACTGCGGCCACGCCTCGCAGGACGACATCGACGCGATGTTTGCGGACTAAGGCCGAGCTCAAGAGCACCGGTGGCTGTCCGCCGCCGCCATCGGACACGATGAGAGAAAGCCCTCGGTCGGGCGCCAACAAAGGCCGAGCAGAAAATAACAGCAATCGCCGATTTATTGCGGCGCCGGTGCCGGCTTGGGTTTGGGCTTCGGCTTGGGCGGCGCCCGCCGCGCGGTGTGCCCCGCGCCTTCAGGCGCGCAGCGGACATAGACGCTGGTTCCATAACGGCCGGCCACTTCGGGGTCGAGCCATTTCAGTACCATGGTACGGCCGTCGAACGACACGATCTGCCGATCGTCCTTGCCGCCGGCCGGCCCGGGCGGGCCGATATAGTTCTGACCGCTCTGGCTGCCCTTGAGTTCCAGTTCCTGCAATTGCGCATTGTCGGCGAGATACATCATCACCCCGCCATTCGGTCCGCGATTGATGACGACCGGCTCGCCGCAGGCGGCGCGCGCGGCCGCCTCGGTGCGGACCAAATCCTCAGGCCGGTGGAAGGACCCGTATCCCCAGCGGCCGACGACCTCCTCGGCGCGAATTGTCGACGGTATTTCGGGACCCGCCGGCGCTTCCGCGGTGGGTGCCGGCCCCGCCGGCTGGTTGCTGGCGCAGCTCCCCAGCGCCAACGCGCACGCTGCGGCCGCAGCCGCAAACCAACGGTCATTGCGCAGCCACCCGCCCATCGAATCCTCCTCGCACGCTCCTTCACTTGGGTAGATATTAATCCGCCCAAGCCGAGACCGGTTGTCGGCAACTCCGTCGCCTGCCCATTTTGCTTCCGGAATTGGCCACCAGAGTGACCGAATCCGGCCCCGAAGAGCAAGAGGGCGCCAGTACCGGCGTTTTACGCGCCGGTCCTTTCCAGTTTGTTAGCCATCCGCCGCCGCGGCCTTGACAGCTGCGAGCCAAGCCCTTATGTCCCCGGCGGGTCTTTGGCACTCCATCGTAAAGAGTGCTAAGTCTCTGACAAATAACCTGAAAACGTTTCGTCCACGCAACGGCCGCGCGCCAGAAGCGGCCAAGAGGGTGATATGGCAAAATTGAAATTCCGCCCGCTGCATGACCGGGTGGTGGTTAAGCGCATCGATGCCGAGGAGAAGACCAAGGGCGGCATCATCATTCCGGACACTGCGAAAGAGAAACCGCAGGAGGGCGAGGTTGTCGCCGTCGGCCCCGGCGGCCGTGACGAGAACGGCAAGCTCATTGCGATGGATCTGAAGGCCGGCGACCGCGTGCTGTTCGGCAAGTGGTCGGGCACTGAAGTCAAACTCGACGGTGACGAACTCCTCATCATGAAGGAGTCCGACATCATGGGCGTGATCGCCTGAAACCCAACTCCGCCACCCTGAGGTGGCCGCGCGCAGCGCGGCCTCGCTTCGCTCGCACTTCGGGATGACGGTCAACAAAGACATCTCAGGAGCAAACAAACATGGCTGCTAAAGACGTAAGATTTTCCAGTGACGCACGCGACCGCATGTTGCACGGCGTCGAAGTGCTGGCGAATGCGGTGAAAGTGACGCTCGGCCCGAAAGGCCGCAACGTCGTCATCGACAAGAGCTTCGGTGCTCCCCGCATCACCAAGGACGGCGTCACCGTCGCCAAGGAGATCGAGCTTGACGACAAGTTCGAGAACATGGGCGCTCAGATGGTGCGCGAAGTGGCGCAGAAGACCAACGACCAGGCCGGCGACGGCACCACGACCGCGACGGTGCTCGCGGCCGCCATCGTCAAGGAAGGCGTCAAGTCGGTGGCTGCCGGCATGAATCCGATGGATCTCAAGCGAGGCATCGATCTCGCGGTCGGCGCCGTGGTCGAGGACATCAAGAAGCGCGCCAAGAAGGTCGGCTCGTCCGCCGAAGTGGCGCAGGTCGGCACCATTTCGTCGAATGGCGACAGCACCATCGGCAAGATGATCGCCAACGCGATGCAGAAGGTCGGCAACGAGGGCGTCATCACCGTCGAAGAGGCCAAGGCGCTCGAGACCGACGTCGAGATCGTCGAAGGCATGCAGTTCGATCGCGGCTATCTGTCGCCCTATTTCATCACCAACGCCGAGAAGATGATCGCCGAACTGGAAGACGTCTACGTGCTGCTGCACGAGAAGAAGCTTTCCCAGCTGCAGGCGATGCTGCCGGTGCTTGAGGCGGTAGTGCAGTCGGGCAAGCCGCTCCTCATCATCGCCGAGGACATCGAGGGCGAGGCGCTCGCCACCCTCGTCGTCAACAAGCTGCGCGGCGGCCTGAAGGTCGCGGCCGTGAAGGCGCCGGGCTTCGGCGATCGCCGCAAGGCGATGCTGGAAGACATCGCCATCCTCACGGGCGGCCAGCTCATTGCCGAAGACCTCGGCATCAAGCTCGAGAGCGTGACCACGGCGATGCTCGGCCGCGCCAAGAAGGTGGTGATCGAGAAAGAGAAGACCACCATCGTCGACGGCGCCGGCAAGAAGAAGGACATCGAAGCCCGCGTCGGCCAGATCAAGGCGCAGATCGAGGAGACCACCTCGGACTACGACCGCGAGAAGCTGCAGGAGCGGCTGGCCAAGCTCGCCGGCGGCGTCGCGGTGATCCGCGTCGGCGGCGCGACCGAAGTCGAGGTCAAGGAGAAGAAGGACCGCGTCGAGGATGCGCTCAACGCCACCCGCGCCGCGGTCGAGGAAGGCATCGTGCCGGGCGGCGGCGTCGCGCTCCTGCGCGCCAAGCGGTCGGTCGGCAGGCTGACCAACAGCAATGCCGACGTCCAGGCCGGCATCAACATCGTGCTCAAGGCGCTCGAAGCGCCGATGCGCCAGATCGCCGAGAATTCCGGCGTCGAGGGCTCCATCGTGGTCAACAAGATCATGGAGAACAAGTCCGAGACGTTCGGCTTCGACGCGCAGAGCGAGGACTATGTCGACATGCTCGACAAGGGCATCGTCGATCCGGCCAAGGTGGTGCGGGCCGCGCTGCAGGACGCAGCTTCGGTTGCGGGCCTCTTGGTGACGACTGAAGCCATGGTCGCCGAACTGCCGAAGGAGGCTCCCGCCATGCCGGCGATGCCGGGCGGCGGTATGGGCGGCATGATGTAAGCCACCCGCTGACTGCGGAAATAATGAGGGCGCGGAGCAATCCGCGCCCTTTTTCTTTGGTGTCGCTTCGCTCGGCTATTCGGCAGCGGCCGCCATTGCGCGTTCGCCGCGCCGCCGCACGCTCCACACCAGCCCGATGCGCTCCCAGAACAGGATCGTCAGATACGTCGTGTCGAGCTCCCACCAGCGGTGAAAGCCGTGAGCGCAGCAGCGCGGATCGGCATGGTGATTGTTGTGCCAACCGTCGCCGCCCGACGTGATGCCGATGAGCCAGTTGTTGCGGCTGTTTTCGCCGGTCTCGTAATTGCGATAGCCCCAGACATGGGCAGCTGAATTGGTGCCCCAGGTCACATGCCAGGAATAAACGGTGCGCACGAATACACCCCACACCAGCATGCTCAGGCCGAACTGTATCCCGCCCCAAACTGCGCCGGTCCAAAACCAGCCAACCAGAAATCCGAAAAGCAGGATCACGAGCGCGTGCGCGACATAGACGAACCACCACATTTCGTTGCGCACCAGGGCCTTGTGGAACGGATCACGAAGCAGATCGCGCACGTATTTCTCGTAGGTCGGTACGCTTTGGAACTGGGTGTTGACGATGAACAGCCAGCCCATGTGGCCCCAGAAGAAACTGGCGAGCGGCGAATGCGGATCGGCGTCTTTATCCGGGTGCCGGTGATGCACCCGATGAATGGCAACCCAGCGCGCTGGCGAATCCTGCAAGGTGCAGGCGCCCAGAATCGCCAGCAGATGCTCGAACCATCTGGGACAGCGGAACGAACGATGCGTCAGGCAGCGGTGGAAGCCCGCGCCAATGCCGAGTGAGCAAAACAAATAATTGCCGATGAACACCATGGCGACGCCGGTCCAGCTGAACAGCCAAGGGACAAACGCAAGCAGCGCCAGTAGGTGAACAACAATCACGCCAATCGCATAGGACCAGTTGATCCGAAGGCTTTGAGTGGTGGCCGGCCGCAGCAACGCTTTGCGCCTTCCCGAACCGGGCGGCAATGCAATCTCAGAGAGGGATGTTCCGTCCATCGACTCGACTGCGTCAGCGGTTCAGAGGCGGCACGCTTCGCGCCCCTGTAGCATCGTTCAGGAGCGCACCGAATATCCTGTACATTCACTAGCTTGGCCCGATTCCGCTGGCAAGAACTATGCGGCGCGGGCGGATTTCGCATCGGGCATTCGTCAGCGCCTGGTGGTGCCGTCCCGCGCCATGAGCGACATGATGACGAGCGATCCCGGCGTTCCGTCGCTCTTATTCGCAGCTTGCCGCGGCGCCCCGTCGTCACGAAAGCCAGCCGCTTCATAGGCGCGGCGCGCGCGCAGATTATCGTCAAAGACGTCAAGCCATAGGCGCTTGGCCCCGAGTGAACCAAACGCCATCTCGATCACGGCCGTGAGAAGCGGCTTGCCGGTACCGGCACCTGGATGCACGACGCCCATACGCACCAGTTCGATGTTACCGGGCGTAGCGGCAAGGCCGCCCAAAATCGCGAAGGCGATCCGTTCGCCCGCTTCATCTTCGCCAATCAGATAAAGCTTGTCGGCATCGTCGAGATTTCGCACGTGCTGCTCGGCCGGCCAACGATGGATGAAGGCGGCAAAATCGGTCCGCTGTTCCTGACCGACGAGCCACGGAATATCATCCTCGCGGGCGGTCCGTACGGCCATCCACGGCATGGTTGGACGTCAATTGGTCATCAGACGGAAACGCAGCGTCGCGGTGCCGGTGAGGTCGACCTCGTCGCCCTGACGGTGCCAGCCCGTCATCTGCGAAAGCTCGGTCAATAGATTGGCGTCGCGGCTGATCTGGTCCGGCGTGCATTGCGACGGCAGCGCCGTGGTAGGCGTCAGGCTGATCGAATCCTGCCCGACATTCGCCGAACCGCGGGCGCTGGCGCACCAGAGATAAAACGAAGCCTCGCCGTTTTCCTCGATTTCGATCATCGGCACGCGCTTGGTCCCGGGCAGCGGCGCGGCATCGAGTACGAGCGCACTGCCGAACGGAAATGACGTGTCATTCGCGAAAGCAGGCACCAACGAACCGGCCAGAACAGCAAACACGAAACATAAACGCCGGCGCACCAACAGCATCATCGTCTCCAGGCAATAACAGCGAAATAGCGGATGGACTCAAGGCAATAACCAATGAAGTAGGGAAAATCCAGACCGCCATTGCCGAACGCACGCGCCCAACGGATCGGTCGCGGAAAAAGCGTTGTGCCGAAAAAGGATGGGGTGCGGCACTACGCACGCCCTTATTGCGTAGCGGACTCGGCGGCCGATACGCCGACACTCACCGTCTGCGGCGCGATCGGCTTGCCTGTTCCGCGCCGCGAAAACGGATCGGGCGGAAGCGTCGCCGCTTCCGCCCGCAACCCGATAGAACTTCGGCCGCTCGTTACTTGAGGTTCGAATTGAAGTCGATCGAGGCCGAGAGTTTGGCGATGAACCAGGCGCTGCACCAGTTGGTCGCCCCACCGCTCGGATTTTGCGCCGTAATGTTGCCCACCGCGAAGCTCGCATTCTGCGCGCTGGTGAAAGCGTCGCACTGCGTCTTGCTCAGGTTGGTGTCGTAGTAGCGCAGATCGAGCGTAAGCACCTTCCAGGTAAAGCCGACACCAAGGTCCCAGTTGGTATAGCTGGTGTATTTGGTGAAGCCGTAGAACGCATCGCTGGTGCCGAGATCCCAGTAGCCCAAATCGCCGGAGATATACATGCCGAGGCCGTTCTGGAACCAATTGGACGGCGCGGTGAAGGTCACGTTGCCGACCGAATACCAACCCCAGGCCCCGGTGTTGACCACCGACGGTGAGTACCACTCCTGGATGCCAGCGGACCACTGATCGTTAAAAGTATACGTGCCCTTGCCGTAGACTTCCCAGAAGCTGTCGTTGGCTTTGGTGACGTTGCCGCCGGTCGGGAACAACTGAGTCGGCGGCGTACCGACGATGCCACCCCAGTGGTTCGTGCAAAGGGCCGCAACGTTGTAGCAGTTGCCGCCCGGGTAGTAGTACTCCCAGAAGCCGAAATCGAGCGCGAGCTTATCGAAGGTCGGACGGACGCCGCCGTACAGGTCGATCTCAGCGGCCGCGTTGTTCGGGAAGTCGATGCTCTCACCCGAGGCGCCGGCGTAGAGCTGCCAGTCCTTGGCCGGGTTGTAGCGGATTTCGAAGCCGCCCTGCGTCGACGGCTTATGGTCCGACTGGGTAATACCGCGGAAATTATAGTCGCTCATCAAGGCCGCGGTAACGACCCAATCCCACGGCGACGCCGGTGCCGCCGGCGCGGGCGGCGCCTTCACCGGCATATCGGCGGCGAACGCCGGCGCGGCGAGGCTGGCGGTAACGAGCAACGAATACGCAATCCGTTTCATGAGCTTTGCCCCTATCCCCTGTCTGTACCGGGCGATGTCCCGAAAGCCCGGTTCGGACCCTTGATCTGCATCGATCCCCGGAGTCGCGCGGCGAAGCGCGATCGATGGGTTGGATTTTCAAAAACAATTTACGAACGGCAAAGATGAAAACTCACGCATTTGCCGAATTTTTATGCGATTTCGGCCTTTTAGCGTAGTTTCAAAATCGTTTTTTCAGAGGTGTGGCAAACGTGCTACACTTGCTGGCGTATCCACTACCGCCATTTTCGACTATCCACAGGCTGAACCTCGCGTTTCGGGAGATCGAATCATGCAAGCCAGCGTTGACGGCCAGATAGTTGCCCAGAGCAACGACCTCGTTGAATGCCAAGGCTATCAATACTTTCCGCGTGAGGCGGTGCGCATGGAGCTCTTGGAGAAGGCGGCAAAAACCGACCACGACCGCGAGTGTCCGCACGGAGTTCAGTTCTACGACGTGGTCGTTGCCGGCAAGCGCCACCCGCGCGCGGCCTGGTCCTACGAAGCGCCGCAGCCGAAAATGCGTCAAGTCGCCGACCGGTTCGGCTTCTGGGAAGATGTCGAAGTCAGATAGGCGGCTTTAGGCCGCCGCTTTCCTGCGATTTGCCTCGAGCCGGGAATCGACCAGCGCCACCTGGGCGTCGATCGCCGGATTGCTCAGGCCTTTCTGCCTGGCGATGAGCTGCACGAGCTTGTCGGCGCGCTCGATGAACGGCGCCCCATTCTGCAGGGCGCGCGCGGCGGAAGCCGGCCGCGTCAGTGACTGCGCAGCGGCGGCGTATTTCTCGAACGGCACGAGATCTTCCGGCTTAGCGCCGAGCTTGACGCACAGGTCGAAGACGAAATTGTAGACCGAACGCGCGGTCTCAATATCGCTGTGAACGGCCTCTTGAGCGGTGCGCATGCCGTCCTTGGTGACGCAGCGGTAATTGCCGGCCAGCAGCATCGCCCACTTGGCGAGCGGCACGAAGATCGAATCATAGACCTTGAGCTTAACCGGCAGTTCGATCTTGCCTTCCGGCGTATCGAAACGCGCGGCTTCCACATCGTTCTGCAAGTTGCGCAGAATCTGGGTCGCCTTGTCGTCATCGAAGCGGGCGCATTTGAAATTGGTCGGCAGCGTAACCAGGAGCTCATTCGCCTTGCCGTCCGGCGGGCGAATGGCCTGCGGATCGGGGCTGTTGAGCGTAATGGTCTTCGGGTCGAAGCTGTCCCAGACGCGCGGGTCGGTATAAGCGGGCTCCAATGCCTTGTAGTCGAGCCCGGGAATCCGTTTTACGTAAGGCAGCGGCGGCATGTTCATGATCGACATGCAGGGCACGCGGGATTTCGCGACCGCGTCGAGCAGTTCACGCACGCCGGGCGAGCGATATTGCGGCTCCTGCATGCACAGGCCGACAAGGTCGTATTGCTTGGGATCGACGCCGGCCGCCGGGCCGGCCGTCACTTTGCCGGGTAGCTTGCGCGAATCCAGCAGCACCGGCTCCTTGCGGCCGCGCACCGGCAGCCGGACCGAAAAGCCTTCGGCGTTGATCAGATCGGCTTCGGCCGGCAGGCAGACCAGATGGATGGAATGGCCGCCGAACAGGAGTTTGGAGGCCAGCAGCGAGCCATACGACGCGCCCATCAGCAGGATGTTGTAGGTCGGCATAACGCACCTCCCGGAAGGAAAAAGCCTATAGGCAACGCGGCCGAAACCCTGCCGCCCTCGAACCGGCATTCGGAGGCCGGCCGCTTATGCGAACATGCTATTGGGCCGGGCACAGCGATGCAATGAGGCCAATCGCGCACGCCCAAACGGCGCAAACGCCGCGGCGTTTCTGCCGCGGCGTTTCACGACCAACAGGAGACCGGGGAAAGTGTTCCGCGGCGCGCTGTCAGTTGGAGCCGCCGCCCATGCCGGACCCCATCGGAGGCGGCCAGGACGGAGCGGGTTCAGGCGCTGGCGCGGACGCCGCAGCGGGCATCGGTGCGGGCGCCTTCTTGACCGGCGCCTTGCGCTTCGGAGCCGCTTTCTTCTTCGCCGCCTTCTTGACGGCCTTTTTGGGCGTAGCCTTCATTGTTTTCTTTTTGCGCGCGGGTGCGGCCTTTTTCTTTGCGACCTTTTTCTTGGCCGCTTTCTTCTTTGCCTTCTTCGCCATAATCGTCCTCCCGTTCATGAGTGCGAGTGGGGAATCCACGCGATCCCAGCCGGGGACCGCATTGCGCTAAAACGACTTACGCCACGCGGCCAAGCCAAAACCCCGCTCAGCCCACTGCTGCGATGGGACGCGCCGCCGAATGCGGCGGGCACTCCCGAACTCGCTGCGGGCATGGCCCCCCGGTGGCCCAATCGATCAGCTCAACGGTGTGAACGATGGGCAGTGCCGTACCCGCAGCGATCTGTGTGATGCAGCCAATATTGCCTGCCGCTATCACATCAGGTCGCAATCTTTCGATAGTCCCGACTTTGCGCGTGCGCAACCTCCTCGCAATGTCCGGCTGCAAAATATTGTAGGTACCGGCCGAGCCACAGCACAGATGCCCCTCCGGCACGTCCTTCACGTTGAAGCCCAAACGGCCGAGCAACTCCTTTGGCTGCCGGGTGATCCGCTGGCCGTGCTGTAGCGAACACGCTGCGTGATAGGCGACGACCAGGCTTTTCGCTTGCGGGACCGGTTTAAGCGGCAACGTCGCGAGGTACTCGCTGATGTCTTTGGCAAGCCCCGCGACGCGGGCCGCGCGGGCCGCGTAGGCCGGGTCGGTGCGCAACATGAAGCCGTAGTCCTTGACCGTCGTGCCGCAGCCTGAGGCATTGATCACGATGGCGTCGATGCCCTCGATGGCATCCCACGCATCGATGTTGGCGCGCGCCTGCGCCAGGGCCTCGTCCTCGCGCCCCATGTGATGAACCAACGAGCCGCAGCACCCGGCGCCCTGCGGCACGATCACCTCGATGCCATGGCGTGTCAGAACGCGGATCGTGGCGGCGTTGATCGCGGGCGCCAGCAGGTCATTGACGCACCCGGGCAACAGGATAACGCAGCCCTGCTTCGCGCTCCCCACAGCCGCGAAGGTCTGCGGCGCAAGTGGGGGGTGGGGGAGCGCTTTCGGCGCCAGTGCGAGCATGGCGGCGAGACGCTTACAGCCAAAGGCGGCCAGCAGCGGCGCGAACGGCTTGCCCAATAGCGCGGCCGAAAGCGCCAGCCGGAAGCGGCGCGGATACGGCAGCAGCCAGGCCAGCATCCTCCGCAGCATCCGCTCGCCAAACGGCCGGCGATAAGTCTGCTCGATGTGACCGCGCGCGTGGTCGACCAGATGCATGTAGTGGACGCCCGACGGACAAGTCGTCATGCACGACAGGCAAGACAGGCAACGGTCGATATGCTGGACGACTTCGGCCGTCGCCGGCCGGTTGTGCTCCAGCATGTCCTTGATCAAGTAGATGCGGCCGCGCGGCGAGTCGAGCTCGTTGCCGTCGAGCACATAAGTCGGGCACGTCGCAGTGCAAAAGCCGCAATGCACGCAGGCACGCAAGATTTTTTCCGACTCCGCGATGTGCGGATCGGCCAGTTGCGCAAGCGTGAACGAGGTCTGCATCGCCCTGCCCCGCGCCCTTATACGCCCGCCCACATGCGGCCGGGATTGAGCACGCGGTTCGGATCGAAACTCTCGCGCACGCGCTTCGTCAATGTGGCGAGCGCAGGCTCCTCAGGCGTGAACACTTCCACGGCGGCGCGAACGGCCGCCGGCGCGCGAATGAGCGTGGCGTGGCCACCCGTCACGCCCACCGCTGCCCGAACCAGCGCGGCGTGCGCGTCTGCGGCAGGTGGCAATGCCGCCCAGACGAGCCCGCCGGCCCAATCGTACAGGATTTCGGCTTCCGCTTGCTCACTCAGAACGCGGCCGAGTTCCGCGCCGAGAACCGGGGCCGTCGAAAGCCGCCATAGATCGCGTCGACCGGCCGGGCCGCTTGCGGCAAATGGCATGAGGTCGCGGATCGCGCGCCATAACGATTGCGACACCCTATCCTCCAGCGTGCCAAGGGCGCCGAACGGCGCCAACAGCGTCTGCAATAGCCCTTTTCGCTGTGCCACGGACGGCGCGACCCCTTCCAGCCGGAAGGCGGTGACAGCGCCGCCAGCACTCGCCGCTGGGCCGATCCGCGATGCGGCGGCGGCCGGCAGATGCGCGGCCGCGGAGACATCGGCAAACGAGCCCATGGCGGCCGTCATCACCTTGCCAGCTGTGGCATCGTCGAGTTTGAGCACCAGGACGGTTTCCTCGGTCTCGGCCCGCGGCAGCGTTTTGACAGTCACATCGGTCATCGCCGCGAGCGTGCCCCAAGAGCCGGCCAAGAGCTTGCAGAGATCGTAACCAGTCACGTTCTTGACGACACGCCCCCCGGATTTGAATGTCTCGCCTCGGCCTGAGACCGCCGACACGCCGAGGAAATGGTCGCGCGCGGCGCCCGCCTTGACGCGCCGTGGGCCGGAGAGATTCGCCGCGATCGCCCCACCGATCGTGCCGGCGCCGGGCGCGATGCCGAGCACAGAGCCATAATCCATCGGCTCGAACGCGAGTTCCTGCCGGCTCGCGGCGACAAGTGCTTCGATCTCGGCAAGCGGCGTGCCGGCCTTGGCCGACAGCACCAACTCCTCCGGCTCGTACAGCGTCACGCCGGACAGCCGCGACAGATCGAGCGTGGCATCCCACTGCGCCGCGCGGCCGATCGCGCGCTTGCTGCCGCGACCGACCACCTCAAGCGTCCTGCCGCCAGCGAGCGCCCACTGAATCGTCTGCTCGACCTCTTTGACGTCGCGCGGTTTGAGGTTGTCAGCCATCGCGAGGCTTTTTTCATTCAGCCGCCGCGCCTAGTGGCGCGGAGTTCGCAAAGGCCGGCATGATATCGCGGGCGAAGCGGTTGAGTTGTTGGACGCCGCCCGCGACTGTGAGCAGAACATAGTGTGCACCGGCATTTCGCAAGGCTTCGAGGTTGGCGGCGATTTCGTCTGGCGTGCCGTAAAGCGCATAAGCTTCGGTGCCGCCGGACTTGTCCGAATAGGCCAGCACATGCGAACCGCCGGCGCGGCCGGGAGCGCGCGAGACATCAACCGTGCGCTTGGTATAGGCCGCCTGACGCACCAGCGCCGCCTGTTTGTCGGCCTCGTCGCGCGCGACATAAAGCTGGCGCGCGACTGCTATCTGCGCCGGATTGAATGCGTGGCCGCTGCGCCGGCGTTCGTCCTTGTAAATTCCGATGCGCTCGGCGATCTGTTGCGGCGAGGCATACTGGTCGAGAATGAGATTAAAGCCGCGCGCCGCGGCGCGGCGGATCGACGATGCGCTGGCGGCGGCGACCCAAAATGGCGGATGCGGCTTCTGCGCCGGCGGCGGCTCGACCACGATGTCTTCGAAATGCCAGAAGCGGCCGCGGTGCGAGAACCGCTCGCGCGTCGTAAACGCGCGTGTCATCAGCTCGACGGCTTCGTCGAAACGCGCCTCGGCCTCGTCCGGCGCGATCTGAAAGCCATGGAATTCGCTGTGCCGGTAGCCCTTTCCGATGCCGAAATCGAAGCGGCCGCCGGAGACGAGATCGAGCGTCGCCGCCTGCTCGGCAAGCAACACCGGATTGTGCCATGGCAGCACCATGACGGCCGAACCGAGCCGCAGCGTCCTGGTGCGCATGGCGAGCGCCATCAGCAGCATCAAGGTCGATGAGACCTGGTTCCAGCCGGTGAAATGATGCTCGACCAGGAAACTCGACCTGAGGCCGAGCGCCTCGGCGGCGACGTTGAATTCGAGATAGTCGCGGAAACCCTGTCCGGTTTCCGCCGGAAGATCGCTGTTGTTGGCCTGCGCTGAACAGAAAAGACCGAATTGCATGGCGAGCTTTGTCTGGCAAACGTGCAGTTTGGCTGCGAGTTTCTAGAACCGCGGCAGATCGGGAAATGCGATGCGGCCAGCGTGAACGTGCATGTGCCCGAGTTCGGCGCAGCGGTGCAAGGTCGGGAATACCTTGCCCGGATTGAGCAGGCTCTTATCGTCGAACGCGCATTTGAGCCGTTGCTGCTGGTCGAGATCGGCTTGTGAAAACATCGCCGGCATCAGGTCGCGCTTTTCGACGCCGACGCCGTGCTCGCCGGTCAGCACGCCGCCGACCTCGACGCAAAGCAAGAGAATGTCGGCGCCGAATTGCTCGGCGCGTTCCAGTTCGCCCGGCTTGTTGGCGTCGTACAGGATCAGCGGATGCAGATTGCCGTCGCCGGCGTGGAATACGTTGGCGACGCGCAGGCCGTATTTTTGCGACAGCTCCTGGATGCGCTTGAGCACCAGCGGCAGCTTGGCGCGCGGAATGGTGCCGTCCATGCAGTAATAGTCTGGCGAAATGCGGCCGACCGCGGGAAACGCCGCCTTGCGGCCGGCCCAGAACAGAAGCCGCTCTTCCTCGGAGTTCGACACGCGGCAGGTCACGGCGCGGCAGTCGCGGGCGATCTGCTGCACTCGATCGAACAGGTGATCGACCTCGGCAGCCGGGCCATCCAGTTCCACGATCAACAGCGCCTCGACGTCGAGCGGATAGCCGGCATGAACGAAATCCTCGGCTGCCTTGATGGCGGGGCTGTCCATCATCTCCATGCCGCCCGGAATGATGCCGGAGCCGATGATGCGGGCGACGCAGGCGCCGCCGTCTTCTGACGTGGGAAAGCCGATCAACGCCGCCCGCGCAGTCTGCGGCTTCTTCAGAATGCGCACCGTCACTTCGGTAACGACGCCGAGCAGACCCTCGGAGCCGGTGACGATGCCAAGCAGATCGTAGCCCGCTGCGTCGAGATGTTTGCCGCCGAGCCGCAACACTTCGCCGGTCATCAATACC
>Ga0335078_10004338_pt1 | contig 21030 bp, 20 predicted proteins | sample Lox_Sample_32_FD_206711 | JGI IMG/M metagenome (GOLD analysis project Ga0335078, IMG submission 206711) | Soil microbial communities from Loxahatchee National Wildlife Refuge, Florida, United States - Lox_Sample_3.2 | ecosystem: Environmental > Terrestrial > Soil > Wetlands | place: USA...
CTCCGTTCGCTCCCCGCCGCCTCAAACTAGTGAACTAGAATTGCTGGCTGCGGATCACCGTTCCCGGTCCGCTACGTTTCCGGAGGCTTGCTGTTCCTCAAACCTCTTGGAACCTTAACCAATATGCTCCCCGCCACGATTTTCGTCAATCTTTTTTCGTGCTCTAACCCATTGTTTCCTCAAGTTTTATTCGGTTTGTTTTTATAAGGTTACAAGAGCGTAAACGTGCAATGGCTGTGGATAAAACGCGCCCTATTCTGTCTGTTTTGCGATACTGGAGCGGGTATGCGCAGGCTGGTGATCCGCCCGGGAGGGATCGGCGATTTCATCGTCTCGCTGCCCGCCCTGGAGTGCCTACATGCCGGTTACCTGGAAGTCTGGACTTCATCGGTCAACGCGCCGCTGGTCAGATTCGCTGATCGGGTGCGCCCGATTGCCTCGACCGGCCTCGACGTCCTGGGCATCGCGGATCCAGCGCCGGCGCACCTCCTGGGCGAGTTGCGTCGCTTCGATTCGATCGTTTCCTGGTATGGCGCGAACCGGCCGGAATTTCGCGACCTCGTCTATTCGCTCGATCTGCCTTTCACATTCTTCCCTGCGCTGCCGAGCGAGGGGACGGGGGTGCACGCCACAGATTTCTATCTGGAGCAGGTGAGCGGCCTGGCCGAGGGGCCCGGCGAGCCCGTTCCACGCATCGTATGCAGCGTGGCGAGAGAGAACTTCGCGGTGATTCACCCGTTCTCGGGGAGCCCTCGCAAGAACTGGCCGCTCGAGAAATTTCGCCTGCTGGCGGAAGGGCTCGAACGCAGAATGCCGGTGCGCTGGTGCTCCGGACCGGAGGACCCACCGCTCGCAGGCGCGCATCGCATTGACGATCTTTACCAACTCGCCTGCTGGCTGGCGCAAGCCGCTCTCTATATCGGCAACGATTCGGGCATTACCCACCTGGCGGCGGCAGTGGGAACGCCGGTGCTGGCGATCTTCGGACCGAGCGACCCGGCGGTGTGGGCGCCGCGCGGCGAGAATGTGCGAATTGCGCGGTGGAGAAACGAGCCTACACTAGAGGGAGTATGAGCAAGCGTTTGTGGCTGATTCCAGCGCTGGCGGCAACCGCGTTTGCGGCCGACAGCGCCCTGGTGGACCGCGTTGGATCCACCGGTTTTGTCCAGGTGGAGGCGGAAAGCTTTCGCACGCTGAGCGCGCGCCAGCAAGCGCTGGCTTACTGGTTGAGCCAGGCTGCCATCGCGATCGATCCGATCATTTACGACCAGGATTCGATTTATGGTTTGCGCCAAAAGCGGTTGCTGGAAGAAATTCTTCTGCACCCCAAGGGCGCAGACGCGCAGGCGCTGGCGAAGATCACCGCGTTCACGAAGCTCTTCTGGGCCAATGACGGCAACCACAATGAGATGACGGCGCAGAAATTTCTGCCCGAGTTCACCTTCGAGGAACTGCGCGAGGCGGCCCGCGCGGCGCTCGGTTCCGGCGGTTTCCGGGGCAGCGCGTATGGCACGGCCGCGATCGGCAGTCAGGCCGATTTGGATCGCGAGCTGGACGGCCTGCGGGCTTCTCTATTCGATGCCGATTTCGAGCCGACGATCACCGCCAAGAGCCCGCGCGGCGGCAAGGACATCCTGCAGGCGAGCGCCAACAATTTCTACTACCAGGTCAGGATGGCGGATTTGCAGAACTTTCACGATGCACACCCGCTCGATTCGCGCCTGGTGAAGACCGATTCAGGCAAGCTGGTGGAAGAGGTGTACCGCGCCGGCACTCCCGACGGCAAGATCCCGCCCGGCTACTATGCGGCGTTCCTCAAGAGGGCCAACGAGTATCTCGAAAAGGCGCGCGCCTACGCGGAACCGGGCCAGGATGCGGTGCTTGCGGCACTGATCCGGTATTACCAGACGGGCGATCCGGCGGACTGGATCCGCTTCGGCATCGCGTGGGTCGGCAATGACCGGCCGGTGGATTTCGCCAACGGTTTCATCGAAGTCTACCGCGACGCGCGCGCGGCCAAAGGGACTTCGCAGGCTTTCGTCAGTATCACGGACGCGAAACTGAACGGACTGATGGTGACGCTGGCGCAGAATGCGCAGTACTTCGAAGACCACGCTCCCTGGCTGGCGCAATACAAGAAGCAGGGCGTGAAACCTCCGTTAGCCAAGGCCGTGGAGACGGTGACCGAAACCGGTGATTTCCACGTCAGCACGATCGGCGACAATCTGCCCAACGAAAACGAGATTCGCGAAAAATACGGCAGCAAGAGCTTCCTGTTCACGGGAAGCTCGCGCGTGTTGACGCGCGCGGCGGGGACGGGCGCACTGGAGGAGTTCGCGGCGTCGCCAGAAGAGATCGCCATCTGCAAGAAATATGGGGAAGAAGCGGGCGACCTGATGACCGGCCTGCACGAAGTGATCGGCCACGGGTCGGGCAAGCTGAGCCCGCGCCTGAGCGGCGGCTCCGAAGCATATCTCAAGGAATATTTCTCCACCCTGGAAGAAGCCCGCGCCGACCTGATGGCGCTCTGGAACGTGTTCGACCCCAAGCTCAAGGAGCTGCACGTGATCTCGAGCCCCGACGTGGGCAAGGCGATGTATTACAGCGCCGTCCGCGTGGCGCTGACGCAGTTGAACCGCATCCCCAAAGGCGACACCATCGAAGAAGACCATCAGCGCGACCGCCAGCTGATTGTCAACTATGTCATGGATAAGACGGGCGCGATCGAGAAGGTGGAGCGAGGCGGAAAGACTTACCTGTTACTCAAGGACTTCGACAAGATGCACCAGGGCGTCGGCATGCTGGAAGCGGAGCTGATGCGGATCAAGGCGGAAGGCGATTATGCGGCCATCAAAGCGCTGGTGGAGAAATACGCGGTACATTTCGATCCCAAGCTGCGCGACCAGGTAGTAGCGCGCTACCAGAAACTGAACCTGCCGCGTTACTGGTGCGGCGTCAACTCGTTACTGACTCCCAGCATGGATTCAGCGGGGAAGGTAACTGGCGTGTCAATATCTTATCCGCGCGACTATGTGAAGCTGCAACTGGGTTACGCGGCAATGTACGGAGTACAATAGCGGTACGCCCCATGGCAGCCCGGCTGTATCCGGTGGCCGCAAGTCCGCCGGACGAACTCGTCGATCTGCGGCGCATTGCCGCTGCTGACCTGGACGCCGTGCTCGCCGAGGAAGTGGCGGCCTGGCGCGACGAACTCCAGTGGGACTTTGCCAAATCGGCCGACCTGGTGCGCCGTTTCGTCGGCGTACACGCGCTGAGCGGGCGCGCGCTGGTGGTTGACGGGCGGATCTGCGGTTACCTCTATTTCGTGCTCGAGGACCGCAAGGCTTTGATCGGCGACCTCTATATTCTTCAAGCCTTGCGCACCGCGGAGCGGGAAAACGCGTTGCTGCAGGCGGCGGTGGACGAGATCCTGGCGAGCCCGCAGATCGCGCGCATCGAGGCGCAACTTCTGATGCTCGCGCACGCTCCCGGCCGGGAGTTGCCGCACGCTGCGCAGGCCCGCGCGTTCTGCCGCAATTTCATGCTGGCGGATCTGAGCAGCGCGGATCTGGGGGAAGGCGATGTGCGCCGGCCGATATATTTGGAAACCTGGTCGGACCATTATCGTGAGGCCGCCGCCGCGCTGATCGCCGACGCGTACGCGGGCCACATCGACGGCTGGGTGAACGACCAGTACCGGAGCGCTGCCGGGGCGCGCCGTTTTCTCCACAACATCGTCGCGTATCCGGGGTGCGGCACGTTCGCACCCAGCGCTTCTTACCTGGCATTCGAGGCCGCCAGCGGCCGGTTGTGCGGCCTGTCGCTGGCCAGCCTGGTCTCACGGCAATCCGGGCACATCACGCAGATTTGCGTGTCGCCGGCGGTGCGCGGAAGCGGCATCGGCCATGCTCTTTTGCGGCAGTCATTGCTTGCCTTGCGCAAGACGGACTGCCGCTGCGCCGGCCTCACCGTCACCGCAGCCAACGAAGGCGCGGTGGCTCTCTATGAGAGGGTGGGCTTCCGCACGATTCGCCAGTTCTCGGCGTACGCGTGGGAGCAGCGTTGACGGTTTCTCCCGCTCGCGCGCCCGCGGGGCGATGGCGCGATGGCATGGGCCTGGTTCTGAAGATCGCGGCCCTGAAGCTCATCTTTCACTGCATCTTCAACAACCGGTACGATTACTTCCGCGACGAGTTCGATTACCTGGCCTGCGGCGACCACCTGGCCTGGGGCTATGTGGACCATCCGCCGCTGGTCCCCTTCATCGTGCACGTCACGCGGCTGATTTTGGGAGACGGGCTGCGCGCCATCCGGTTCCCGGCGGCGCTGGCGGCTTCGGCCGTGGTGGTGCTCACCGGCCTGATCGCGCGCGAAATGGGCGGGCGCCGGTTTGCCGTGATGCTCGCCGCGCTGGGGGTGGCGGCCGCTCCCATCTATCTTTCCGACGGCAGCCTGCTGACCACCAACGCTTTCGAACCGGTGCTCTGGATGGGCTGTGTCTACTGCGCGATGCTGGCCGTGAATCGGAACGATGCGCGCTATTGGCTTTGGTTCGGCGTGGTCGCCGGCATCGGACTCGAGGAGAAGTATTCGATGGGCGTGTTCGGAGCCGGGATGGCGGTGGGGCTCCTGGCCACGCGGCAGCGGCGCTTCCTGACGAGCCGCTGGATCTGGATGGGCGCCGGGGCTGCATTGCTGATTTTCTTGCCGAATCTGGTCTGGAATGTCGAAAACCATTGGCCGTTCGCCGAACTGATGCGCAACATCAGGAGCGACGGCAGGGATGTCCAGCTTCCCTTCGTCGCATTTCTGGCACAGCAGGCGTTGCTGGTTCATCCTTTGCTGGCGCCGTTGTGGATCGCCGGCCTGGCGGCCCTATTGTGCTCGCGGCGTTTCGCGGGATTCCGCATGCTGGGCTGGTGCTACCTGGCGGTGTTTGCCTTTTTCGAAGTCACCAAGGGGAAGAACTACTACCTGGCGCCCATTTACCCCATGCTGCTCGCGGCGGGAGCCGTGGTTCTTGAGAGCGGCATTGCGCGAACCCGGCGAGCCTGGCTGAAGCCGGCGGTGGTTACGGTGGTGCTGGCCAGTGCCGCTTGCCTGGCGCCCATCGTGGTTCCGGTGCTGCCGGTAGATGGGTACCTTGCCTATCAAAAAAAGCTGCCTTTTGCCGTCCCTCGCATGGAGCGCAGGCATCTCGGCTCCGACTTGCCGCAACACTATGCCGACCAGTTCGGCTGGCGGGAAATGACCGCCGCGGTGGCCGCAATCCGGCAGGAAATTCCAGCCGGCGAGCGGCCGGCCTGCGGCATTTTCGCGAACGATTACGGGGAGGCGGGAGCGCTCGATTTTTTTGGCCGCGGCTACGGATTGCCCCCCGCGCTCAGCGGGCACCAGTCGTATTTTCTTTGGGGACCGCGCGGTTACACGGGTAATTGCATGATCGTGCTCAACTCCAGCCGCGAGCGTCTAGAAGGCCTCTTCGACCAGGTCGAGTACAGAGGGAAATCCGCGAATCCTTATGCACTCGAACAGCATTGGATTTTCCTCTGCAGAGGAGCGAAATTCGGTTCGCTCGCGGCCGTGTGGCCGGCGCTGAAAAAGTGGCGATAGCCGCGGCGCTTGGGGGGTGTTGTTAGCGCCGCCGGCAGGGCTTTACCGGGCTTTGGAATCGGATTATCCTGAAATTGAGGAGCCGCTGCGGCATCGCGGCCGCCCGGCGCCCGGGGGTATTCGATGGTGCCTCTAGCGAAGGTTCTGTTGCCGGTGGACTTTTCCGAACGGTCGGTCGGCGCGGTCCACTGCGCCCAGCGGTTGGCGCAGCGCTTTTCTTCGGAAATCATTCTGCTGCACGTTTTGGCGCCGATGCAGTACCATCTCGGCGATACCGAGATGGGCGGGGTCATGCTCGGTGACCTGTACCGGAGTCAGGTGGAGAACCTGACGCGGGAGCTGGACCAGTTCCAGAAGGCCGAACTCGCCGGCGCCAACGTGCGGCGGGTGGTGGTGGAGGGCGATCCGGCGTTCCGCATCACCGAATTTGCGCATCGCGAAAAGGTGGACCTGATCATGATGCCCACCCACGGGTGCGGGATGTTTCGGCGCTTTATTCTCGGGTCGAACACGGCCAAAGTGCTGCATGACGCGGAGTGCCCGGTGTGGACGGGAGCCCACGTGGCCGAGACCAGGGCGAAGCCGGCCGAAATCCGGAGCGTGGTTTGCGCGGTGGACCTGGGCGCGCAAAGCGAGCGCGCCCTGGCATGGGCCCACTGGCTAAGCGGCTCTTTCGATGCCAAGCTCACCCTGGTTCACGTTTCGGCGGCGGTTCCGGAGACCCCGGACCATGGCGACGACGCGTGGCGCGCCCAACTGCGCTGGTCGGCGGAGCAGACCATCGGGAGGCTGCAGGCGAAGGTCGGCTCGCATGCCGAGGTGATGCTCCAGGCAGGAGATCCGGCAAAAGCCATCTGCGGGGTAGCTTCGTTGATCCATGCCAGCGTTTTGGTAATCGCGCGCGGCTCGGCCGCCGGGGGCTTCGGCCGCCTGCGCACCAACGCGTACGCGATCATCCGCCAATCGCCCTGTCCGGTGGTGAGCGTCTAGGCTTCGGGCGTCCCCGCCTCCATGATAAAGTGCTGGGAGTGACTCCACGCACCTTGTTCCAGGTCCTCGATGAGACGGCGGCGCGCCATGGCGACGCGCCGGCTCTGCATCAGCCGCAAAGCTCCGGCGCATACCTTACCTATTCGTGGAACGAGTATCGCCGCGCGGCGGAGGAGATTGCCGCCGGGTTGCGCGCGTTGGGGGTGGAAAAGGGGCAGATTGTGGCCCTGGATTCGGAGACGCGGCTGGAGTTTTACCTGGCGGACATGGGGATTCTGGCCTGCGGAGCGATCGCGGCGGCGTTGTACCCCAGCTATCCGCCGCCCGAGCTGATACGCACCATCGAGGCCACCGGCGCCGCGGCGGTTTTCGTCGAAGACGCGCAAACCTTCCGCGCGTTGCGGCACGCGCGCGTGAACCGGTGGATTCTGCTGACCGGCGAAGCCGAGGGCGCGTTGGCGCTGGGCGATCTCCGCGCGTTGGGACGCGAAGCACTGGCGCGGGATCCTGACCTTGCGGGCAAACTGCGGGCGGGCACCGAGCCGTCCGATCCAGCGGTGTTGTACCTGACTTCGGGCGCCACAGGGGACCCGAAGATGGCGCTGGTGACGCATCAGGCCATCGTTGCCAACATCGACATGGGGCCGATCGTGCTGCCCATGGGACCGGAAGATTCGACGGTGGCTTTTCTGCCTTCGGCGCACATCGCGCAGCGCGTGGTGATTGAGTTTCTGCCCCTGCGCTGCGGCATGCCGGTGCACTTTTTCGAAAGCCTGATGAAGCTGCCGCAGGACATTCGCAAAGTGCGGCCCACCATCCTGCTGGCGCCGCCGCGCATGTGGGAGCGCATTTACTCTTCGATCTGCACCGAGCTGCGGAAGCGGTCCGCGGTCTCGCGCAAGGCGTTTTATTCGGGCCTGGCGCTGGCGCTGGCGGCCGCGCGGTACCGGCGCGAGGGTGCACCGGTGCCGTTGCGTATCCGCGGGCCGCTGGCGCTGGCCGACCGCCTGCTTTTCCATAAAGTGCGGGCGCGCTTCGGCGGCCGCCTGCGCATTGCGGCCTCCGGCGCGGCGCCGCTGAGCAAAGACCTGGCGGAGTTTTACGAAGCGGTCGGCATGCCGCTGATCGAAGGCTACGGCCTCACCGAAGGCGGAGTGGCCGCGCTCAATCCGCTCGAGGCGCCGAAACCCGGCAGCATCGGCAAAGCGCTGCCCGGGGTGGAAATCAAAACTTCGGACGACAATGAGCTGCTGATCAAGAGCCCTTGCCTGTTTTCCAGCTATTGGGGCGACCCGGCGACGACGGCCGAAGTGCTGCGCGAGGGCTGGCTGCACACGGGTGATCTCGGTTTCATCGACTCGGACGGCTACATCTACATTACCGGCCGCAAGAAAGAGCTGATTGTATCCTCGACCGGCAAGAAGATTCACCCCAGCCGGGTGGAGAGCCTGTTCAAGATGGAGCCGCTGATCAGCCAGGTGCTGTTGATTGGCGACCGCCTGCCGTACCTCACGGCGCTGTTCACGATCAACACCGCTGTGGCCGAGACGCTCAAGGGAATGAACGGCTCGGAAGGCCGCTCGCCCGCCGAGGTTTGCGGCGCGCCTCCGGTGGAGAAAGAGATGCGGCGGATCGTGAACCAGGTGAACCGCCAACTGGCGCCCTTCGAGCAGGTGCGCCGGTTCCGCATTCTGCCGCGCGACTTCTCGATCGAGCAGGGCGAGCTCACCGCGACCATGAAAGTGCGCCGCACCAAGGCGATCGAGAACTTCAAGAACGATATCGACGCGCTCTACGCCGGCAGGGAGTAAGCGGGGCGGCGATGCCAAAGCTCCTCCTGATTACTGCCTCCTCGGCGGAAATCCGGAGAGCGCGGGGCTCACGGTTCCTCAATTTCCAGCAGATCACCATGCCGTATCTGGCCGCCAGGGTCCCAGCCGGCTGGCATGTGTGCCACGTCGATGAGGAGGCCGAAGAAATCGACTGGGACCTTAATCCGGACGTGGCCGGCATCACCTTTCACACGCCGAGTGCGTACCATGCATACGGCCTCGCGGCGGAATTCCGGTTGCGCGGCGCCTGTGTGGCGATGGGCGGACCGCACGTGACGCTGTTGCCGGAGGAAGCTGCCCGGCACGCCGATGTGATTTTTGTCGGAGAGGCAGAAGGCTTATGGGAGGAGTTCCTGGCTGACTTCGCAGGCGGAACCAGGCGCAGCGTATACCGGCAAGATCGCGCACCGGACCTGCCGGGCAGTCCCATGGCGAACAAGGCATTGTATCACCGGCGCGACTATTCGAGCGGGGTCCTTTTTGCCACGCGTGGCTGCCCGAATCGCTGCGATTTCTGCTCCGTCGCCGTAATGTACCCGCATGGCTTGAATAAGCGGCCGGTCGCCGAGGTTGCGGCCGAATACGCTTCTTTCCGCGGGAAGAGAATCATCTTCTGGGATGACAATATCGGGGCGGACCGGGAGTACGCGAAGGCGCTGTTTCGCGCCATCGCTCCTTATCGCAAATGGTGGAGCAGCCAGGCCAGCGTCAGTGCGGGCCGCGATGACGAGCTATTGGAAGCGGCGGCCCGCAGCGGATGCAAGCAGCTGTTCCTGGGCCTGGAGTCGATCTCGCAGGCGAGCATGGACGAGGCGCGCAAGGGGTTCAATCGGGTGGAGGAGTACCGGCGAATCGTGGGCCGGATCCACGCCCATGGAATCGCGGTTCAGGCGGGAATCGTTTTTGGTTTTGACCATGACGGGCCGGAGATTTTCAAAGAGACTCTCGATTTTCTGGAGGACGCGGGCGTTCAGAATGCAACCTTCAACATCCTGACGCCGTATCCTGGCACTCCCCTGTTTCGCAGGCTGGAAGCCGAGGGGCGCCTGCTGACCCGGGACTGGCGGAAGTTCAACGGCCGCACAGACGTGGTCTTTCAGCCGAGGCAAATGAGCGTGAGCCAGTTGCTGGCGGGATTTCAATATGCGAACGACCGCTTTTACTCGCTCGCGAGCGTGGCAAGGCGGCTCTGGCGATCACCGGTGCAGGGGTGGTGGGCGCTGCCGCTGAATCTGGCGTACGCGGCCTGCCGGGCCAAGTCAAGGTACCATGCCCCGCGTTAACTTTAGGTAACAGTGACGCCGGCACCAGCGCATGCCATACTGAGCGCGAGGTAAATTACATGGCGCGATCGATTGCATGCGTTGCGGTTGCATCGGCTCTCTGGATGACGATGACTGGCACGGCTGCGGGACAGGCGGCGGTGGAGTCCAGTGTGATCGCGGCAGGCACGTCCACGGCCGCTGCATCGGCGGCGGGCATCGGCGGGGCCATCAGCGGACTGGCGTCCACCTTTGAGAAAACCGTCCGTGCGGGGCAGCAGGACTCGGATGCGAACTCGATCATCGTGATCTCGGCGCCGGCGGCGGGCAAGCGGTCCTCAACGGCTGCCAGGAAACGGTTGCGCTCCGCTGACACCCCGCCCGCGCCCGCGAAGAAGTGGGAAGACCCGGGCGGGATCCAGGCGGGCCTCAGTTACGGAGATCTGGTCCGGCGGTTTGGGCCTCCTTCGATGGAGATCGTCGGCGATGAGGGGAGATCTCTTACCTACTCGGGGCCAAACGGAGCGTTCCAAGTCGAGGTCCGGGACGAGAAAGTGGCGTCGGTGGAGAAGCCGAAGTCCTGACCCCTGTCCGCGAGTTCGTGGTCACGCCGTCCCACAGATTGCGGTGACGAGATAGGTCTCGCTCAACCCGGCGCCGCTTCTCACCGACAGGAGGGGTAAAGAGCGCGCTCGCGTCCGGCTTACTCTCCGCCCTGCGGTCCCGGTTTCACCAGATCCCGCCTGAGCCTTCCCGTCTTTTCGACCGCCGACTCTCTCCGGAACCGGCGTATCTCCTCGTGATTGCCATTGAGCAGGACTTCGGGCGCCTTCCAGCCGCGGAACTCGGCGGGGCGGGTCCAGTGGGGGCAATCGAGCAGGCCCCGGCCGTGGCCGGTTTCCTGAAAACTCTCGAAAGCGGCGGAAGTTTCATTACCTAACACGCCGGGCAGCAGGCGGGCGGTCGCATCGATCACCACGGCCGCGGCCAGCTCGCCGCCGCTGAGCACGTAGTTGCCGATCGAGATCTCTTCGTCGGCGAGATGCTCAGCCACGCGCTCATCCACGCCTTCGTAGCGGCCGCAAATCAGCAGCAGCTCGGATTCCTGGCTCAGTCGATTGGCGCCCGCTTGAGTGAAGAGGCGGCCCTGGGCGGAAAGGAGAATCACTTTCCGGGCTGGGGTGCGCTGCGGCCAGATGGATTCCACCGCCAGGAAGATGGGCTCCGGCTTGAGCACCATGCCCTCGCCGCCGCCGAACGGCCGGTCGTCGACCGTTTTGTGTCGGTCGAAGGCCCAATCGCGCAGATTGTGGATGCGGATATCGAGCAGGTGTGCGTCCTGCGCGCGTTTGACCACGCCATGCGCGAACGGCCCCGCGAAGAACTCGGGGAAGATGGTCAGCACGTGAAAGATCACGACGGGTTCAATTCCTTCAGACCTTCGGGCAGCTCGACGGCGATGCGCCGGGCGGGAACGTCGATCTCGACGCAGATCGAGCGTGCAAACGGGATGAGCAGGCCGCCTTCCACTTCGAGCAGTCCGCAGCCGCCGCCATCCTGCCAGGCCTCGACGCGGCCGAGGCTGCGGCCGGTCTTCCGGTCCACCACCTCGCAGCCTACCAGATCGGACTGGAAGAACTCGCCCGGTTCAATCTCAATCCGTTCGGCGATGGGGATGCGAACCTCCATGCCCACCAGCAACTCGGCGTCGGAGATGGTATCGACGCCTTGGAATTTGATGATCAGCGTTCCGTTGTGGAACCAGGCGTGTTCCACCTGGCGAAGCAACGGGGCGCCGACGCCGCCCCAGAGGTACACCTGACCTAATGCGTGATAGCGGCCGGGCCGGTCGCTTAGGGCCAGCGCGGTGAGCTCGCCGCGATTGCCACGGGTCTTCCCCAGCCGGGCCACCGTCACCCAGGCGTTTTCCGGCAAACTCACTCGAGAATTTCCAGCGTGAAGCGCCGGTTGAGCTTCATGCCGGCCGCGCCGAGAATGGTGCGAATCGACCTAGCGGTGCGGCCTTGCTTACCGATCACCTTCCCCAGATCGCTGGGCGCCACTTTGAGTTCCAGCACGGTTACTTGTTCGCCCTGCACCTCGGCAACGGAAACCTCTTCCGGGATGTCGACTAAAGCCTTCGCAATGTCTTCGATCAACTGTTTCATGCATCCCGCTCCTTATAGCCATGTTACCCGAAGGCTGGCGGGAGTGATGGCGGCATTCACCCCGCGGACCGGCGGGCCGTTATGAGAAGCACATAACGGGCGGGCCGCTTCAGGGTAAGGATTGCGCGACCGGCGCCGGATGCTTTTCGAGCAGCCGCTTCACGGTGTCGGACAGCTGGGCGCCCTGCCGGGTCCAGTGTTCGATGCGGTCGTGCTTCAGCGTGACCTGGGGCGGCGTCGCCCGCGGGTTGTACTGGCCCACCACTTCGATGTTGGGGCCGCCCACAGCGCGCTCCTTTTCAATCACCACGACACGGTAAAACGGCTTCTTTTTGGCGCCAAACCGCGCCAGGCGAATCATCAGCATTGATACTCCATGGTTATTCTCAGAATTCCTACATTCCGGGCAGGTTGCCAAACGGGAACCCAGCAGGCATCTTCATCTTCCCGAGCTTCCGCCCCATAAAACCGCCGGAAAGGCCTTTCATCATCTTGCGCGCCTGCGCATACTGCTTCAACAACTGGTTTACTTCCTGCACGCTGGTACCGCTGCCGCGGGCAATGCGGCGCCGCCGGCTCCCATTGATGATCATGTGGTTATCGCGCTCGCGCGGCGTCATGGAATCGATAATCGCCACCACGCGCTCGATTTCCTTTTCGTCGACCTTGACGTCTTTGAGGTCCTTCAGCATGCCCACTTTGGGCATCATATCGAGCAGCGAACCGAGCGGGCCGAGCTTGCGAATCTGGCGCAACTGGTCGCGGAAATCCTCGAGGGTGAACTCATTCTCGATCAGCTTGCGCTGCATCTCGACGGCTTGCTTCTTATCGATGACTTCTTCGGCTTTCTCGATGAAGGAGAGGACGTCGCCCATGCCCAGGATGCGATTGGCGGCGCGGTCCGGGTGGAAGGGCTCGAGCGCGTCAAATTTCTCTCCCACACCGACGAACTTGAGCGGCTGGCCGGTGACGTGGCGGATGGAAAGCGCGCCGCCGCCGCGGGCGTCGCCATCCATCTTGGTGAGGATGACGCCGGTGATGCCCAGGCGCTTGTGGAATTCGTCGGCCGATTTCACGGCGTCCTGGCCGGTCATGGCGTCGGCGACGAAAAGCACTTCGATGGGATTGAGCAGCTGCTTGAGCTCGCTCAGCTCGCTCATCAGCTGGTCGTCGATGTGGAGGCGGCCTGCGGTATCCACCAGCAGCACGTCGCGGCCGGTGTTGGCGCTCTCGCGGCGCGCGGCGCGCGCCAGTTCCATCGGCTGATTCTCTTCCGCGGCCCCTTGGTAGTTCGGCTGGCCGATATCGCGAGCAATCACTTTGAGCTGCTCGCGCGCCGCGGGGCGGTAAACGTCAACCGAGACCATCATGGGACGATGCCCATTGCGCGACAGCCAGCGCGCCAGCTTGCCGGTGGTGGTGGTTTTGCCGGAGCCCTGCAGTCCCACGATGAGGAAGACGCTCGGCGGCTCGTTGGCAAAACGGAGCTTCGATTCGTGGCTGCCCAGAATCTTGATCAGTTCCTCGTGAACGATCTTGACCACCTGCTGGGAGGGCGAAAGCGCGGCGAGCACTTCCTCGCCCACCGCCTTCTGTTTGATATTTTCGATCAGCTGCTTGACGACCCGGAAATTGACGTCGGCTTCGAGCAGCGCGAGGCGGATTTCGCGCAGGGCCGCTTCCATGTTTTCAGCCGAGAGTTTGCCTTCGCCGCGGAGGTTTTTGAAGACCCGCTGCAGCTTTTCCGAGAGATTGTCGAACATGAGTGATGCCAGGAGCGAAAACCGGCGTCCCGCCGCAGACGACGGCATTGGCGCGGGTTTTCTATATTATAGCCTTATTCGTGATCCGCTTACGCGGTGGTTTCCTTGGGCGCGATGCGCACGCTGCTGGCGGCCATCTTGCCGGCCCGGTCCATGCCCAGTTCGTAAAGCACGCGGGTGCCGGGACGTAGATCGGTGGCCAGCCCTTCGGCCAGGCGCGAGACGTGGAAGAAGATATCTCTGCCGCCATCGTCGGGCCGGAGGAAGCCGAAGCCCTTGGCGTCAAAATAGGTCACCACAGAGCCGGCCTGCTCGCCGGATGGCGCTTCATTCGATTCGCCGCTTTCGCCGGGCGCCGCGGCCTGTCTGCTGGTTTTGTCGCCAACCCCCTGCTTGATGAGTGCCAGGTCGGCTTCGGTCCAGTCCGTGGCCGGCTGGGCCTCACTGGGAATTGTGAGATTCGGATTACGCTTGCGCGCTTCTTCAAACAACCGTTTTTGACGTGCGTTCAAACCAAAATTCCTCGCAGCGCCGCATCGCTACACCGCGGCAGGCGCAACCTTGCGCTTGCGCGAGCCCCGCTTTTCGGCCGGAGGCTGGCGGTCGCTTTTCTCCAAACTGCCCATCACCATGTTGGTAACGAATTTCTTTTCGCCGTGATCGTCGAACTTGATGACGATCCGTTCTTCACTGCTCGACATCACCGTGCCCAAGCCGAACTTTGCATGCTTGACTTGGGCGCCTTGAGAAAAGGTATTGGAAGCCATAAGTGCCTTGTGCTTTACTCCCCAGATGAACAACCGAGGACAGAGGACGGCCGGTCGTGGTATAGCGCAGGAGAAAAAAACAGCACGCGTTCAATTTATAGTATCAAAAGGGGTAGGCGCTTGTCGAGTTAACTAACTGCAACAACATGCGCGGGCTCCGGTTGAGTCGAGCCAGGCCGCGTCTTCACGGCGGCGCGCGCCCGATGACGAGCGCGGCCGGCAAAATGGCAGGCAGGGGCGCCGGGACTGCCCGACGCTACTGCACGACCCACGGGATACTGTGATCGGACATTACGGCACGTGTTTCGGGGGGTGAATCGGTGCGGAAGAAGGACCAGGGTCCGGGAATCCAGGGGTAGCGTTCGACCACCGATTCATTGACTTCCACGCCCAACCCGGGCTCGCGGGAAACCAGCAGGTCGCCGGCCTCAATGGCGAGCGGCTGTTTGAGAATCTCGGCGGCCAGCGGAAATGGATACATGCCGGGGCGTCCGTGACCGGAGTAGCAGGGGTACTCCAGCCACTCGACGACGGTATCGGGCCAGCAGACTCCGAGATGCGCGGCGGCGGCTACTTCGAGCGCGGTCCCCCAACTGTGGAAGGCGAAGCGCAGGCCCTGGCGGGCGATTTCGGCCAGCAGACGGCGGCCGGTGGCGTAACCGCCCTGACAGCAGACATCCATCTGAATGTAATCGACGGCGCGGCTGTCCATGAGGTCAAAGTAGCTGTCTTCGCTGGGTTCGTGCTCTCCGCTGGCCAGCGGCACGATGTCCTTCTCTTTGAGGCGCGCGTAGTCGGCATGGGCGGCGGGCGGCAGCGGCTCTTCGAGCCAGGCGATATGGTGCTCGGCCATCTGGCGGGCCACCTGCTCCACGGTCGCCGCACTGTAGGAGCGGTCGCCCATGCGCCACCAACTGTGGGCATCGACCATCAGGTCGAAGTCGGGCCCGGTGGCCTGGCGCATGAGTCTCACCGCTTCCAGATCGTGCTCCGGCCCGAGCGCGGGACGCATTTTATAGGCGCGGAAACCGAGCTCGGCGATGGCGGCCGCTTCCGCGGCGAAGCCCGCAGGAGGCATGTACATTCCCGCGCTGCCATAGAGGCGAATGTGGTCGCGCACGCGACCGCCGAGCAACTCGGAAACGGGGACGCCAAGCGCCTTGCCCACCAGGTCGTAGAGGGCGATTTCGACCGCGCAATAGACCTTTGCCACGGCCGGGTCCGCGCCCGGTCCGGCGAGAAAGAGCACGCGCAGCGCATCCGGGTCAGCCAGCGTTCGGTCCGCCAGGAAGGGAGCGATGATCGATTGGACGGTCTGCTGCGCGCTTTCACTCGCGGCCGAAGGCGCGTAACCCACCAGGCGGTTGTCGGCTTCCACGCGAATGAACATGGCATCCCGCTTCACGAGGGTGCGCTCACCACCCCAAAACGGCAGCCGAAGCGGCTCCGCGAAGGGGTAGGACAACAAAAACGAGCGGGTGTTCGAAATCTTCATGGACGCGGAATCAGGATATCACGGAGGGGTGGTAAGGCGTTCCGGGTCCTCGCTCGGTCACTCGTTACTTCTGCCGCGCCTGGTTCTGTAGCTCCGTCACCTGCCGCTGCAGGACCTCGATCCTTGCTTCATTCTGCTGTAGACGCTTCTTCAGCGGGTCCACGCCCTGGTACGCGGAAAACAGCATACATGCAACGACTATTGCTGCGGTGACAGGCAGGGCCACCGCCGACGTCCCTATCCAAGAGAGCCACCCAGCGAAGCGGCTCTCCGGAGATCCGCCGCGGTAAGCGTAGCCAAGGGCACGAAGCGAGAAGTTCTGGCCGTCGATGAACACCTCGTACTTGTGCCCGTCGAAAAGGCCAACCATGGTGACAGTGTCAAAAACCGGGGAGAGCCCGGTGGTCTCGATATCGAGGAAGACGCAGTGTGACGCAAACTCGGGGAAAAGTCTCCACGCTTCGCCGAGCGCCGACAAGCGTGCAAAGAATCCGGCGTCTCCCTTCTTCACGGCGTCGATCGATTGCGGGATGTAGTCTTCCAGCCGGCGCCGCAGTGCAGGGCTGATCGGCGCAGGCGGTCTGAGCACGGCTGTGAAGTCGTCCCAGGACCGGATGCCCGATTGCCAAAGTTCGCGCTCAGTCTTGGGACCTACACCGGGAATGTGGATGAAGGTCTGCTCCAGCATGCCGTGCGCCCACACCGCCAGAATTCGTCTTCGGCAAGAGCATCAAGCGGCAGATCGCGGAGCGTATACAGAATTACATCGCCAGCGAGTTCGATGGGAACGCCGCCGCGGCCGCTCGAAGCCTTAAGTACAGCCGTCAGCGGCTGTTCTCTTACACTAGCGCCAAAACGCTCCCGCGACCGCCAGAGTTCGACCGGATCCTTCGGAAGTGGGGGCTGAATCTGGTTGGCGAGACTGCCCGCACCGTTAACCCGGGACCCCGAGAGTCGCCACCTGTTCAGGACTTACTCTTTGATGCTCCGGTCACCCTCAAGAGTGACGATTTGAAGTTGGTAATACGGCGAAAAGGGCCCCGTCTGGTGGCCAGCATCGAGATCACGGCGAAGGTCGAGGTCGCATAGCATAGCTTGAACTGGGGTGAATCTCCTAAATAGGCTCAGCGGTTCGCAGCGCGCAGGCTACCGGAAAGGATGCGCCACTGCGACGCGCGATTCGCTGCGGGCGATCAGGCGGGACCATACGGTATCGGGATTCGGGTCGAAGACGAGCGCGGCGTTGCCTTCCAGCAGGTACCACGCGCCGAGGCGCATTTCGTGATCGAGTTGGCCGGGGCCCCAGCCGCAATATCCAACATACACATGCAGATCATCGGGGCCGCTGTTGCCCGTCAGGGTGCTTTCGAGCGCTGGCCGGGAAGGGATCAGGTAGATTCTCTCGAGCACCGGCGAGGCCGAGTCCGGCTTGGTACCGGAGCGCACCAACGCCATGGCCGTGTCGGTTTCCACCGGTCCACCGATGTAGGCGGGATCGGAGCGCTGCTTGGCGGCTTTCAGATTGTGCAACGCGCGGGAAAGCGGCACCGTGGTGCGGCGATTGATCATCAGGCCGACCGCGGATTCATGGTCGTAATGCACCAGCAGGATGACGGATTCGGCAAATGTGGGATCGGGCGCGTCGCGCGGGGTCACCAGGAGTTTGCCCACTGCCAGTTCGTCGGCGCGTTTGGTTTGCGCGGAAACAACGGCCGCCGCCAGCCCAATGGCGGCCGCCAGCCGGGGCGCGATCCCGAATCGGCGGGGCACACGAACATTATCGCGCGCCGGCGGGAAATCCGCTCGGAGTTTTTGGCTGAGCGGGGAAACGCCTAGTTCTGCGCCTTACCGACCACGATCATCGCCAACGGAAAATCCCCGATTTTGACATTGAGCACTTCGTCCGGCGTGTCGCCTTCGGCGGTGATGGAGGGGAAGTTCGAAGTGTTGGGCTTCTCAATCGAGAACACCGCGGGGTGCGGCGTTCCGGAGGCCTTGGTGCTCATCTTTACCAGTTGCTCGAAAGCCGGAGTGGCGGCCGGGTCGGGGTCACTGGCGATGGGAGTGAGCAGCAGAAAGTCTCTTTGCGGAGCCACCCCCTGATGCGAGCCATCGACCGGGTAATCACTGTACCGCATGGTGTAGATGCCGGCCTTGATGGTTTGACCGCGGCGGTCGGCGCCTTCGGACGGGAAGCGCAGAACGCCGACCAGGGCGCCCTGCGGAATGGGAAACACGATGGCGTCGTCTGCCGGCTTGGCGCCGGCAGGGATGCCGGTACGAAACCAGATTTCGCACCACGGACCATTCGGTCCGCTAACGCTATAACCCTGCGTCTGAACGGCCGCCGCAAAAGCCGCGGGAATTCCTGGAGGGCCGCCGGATGTGGTCACCACCTTGTAATCCTGGGCCCAGGCGGATGCCAACAGGCTCAAGAGGAGAGAAGTGAAAAAGACGCAGCGCATGAGAGCGGCTACCGGCGAGGAATTCTGGAGCGGGAGACGGGATTCGAACCCGCGACATCGACCTTGGCAAGGTCGCACTCTACCAGCTGAGTTACTCCCGCGCAAAATTTGCAACCTCATTTTCCTTCAGAACATTCTCAAAGTCAAACGTTGCAAATATGTAACTGATTATAAAGCAATTAGAAACTTGCAGCAAAGCGATTCCCCTGTGTTAGACTACAGACTCGGTTGACCAAATCGGAGGCGCCGGGCAGCCGTGCCGACGGCTGGCCTTCTACTGCCGGTGGCTCTTCCGGTTTCAACCTCGAACGACCCCAAAAGCCGTGACGAGAAATGTTGTGCAAAACCTGTGGGATACGTGTGTAAAACCAATGAATTTATGGGATCAGATCTGCCATCATATACAGCCGCGCGTTAGTGAGGCCAGCTATAACAACTGGTTCAAAGGCACGTCCTTCCTGGAAGTCGATGGGGACACCCTGGTCGTGCTGGTTCCGGACAGCGAGACGCGCGCCTGGATGGAAAACGAATACGGCGCCCAACTGAAAGACGCGATCCGCGTGCTCCAGTTGCCGGTCGGGCAGATCGCTTTCGAGACCCGAGCCTCGACCGCAGTTGCGGGTTTCGTCAGCCGCAGCGGAGTTGAGCCAGAGGCTGCTGCCGGCTCGCTGAATCCCAAATTCACTTTCGAAACCTTCGTGGTGGGGGCCTGCAATCAGTTCGCACATGCCGCCGCGCGCTCGGTGGCCACCAACCCTTCGCGCAGTTATAACCCGCTCTTTCTCTATGGCGGCGTGGGTATGGGCAAAACGCACTTGATGCACGCTATCGGCCGCGAGTTAATCGACAAGTTCGGCTCGATGCGGATCATCTACACCTCGAGCGAGCGCTTCATGAACGAGATGATCGCCTGCATCCGAACCGAGCGGATGCCGCAGTTTCAGCAGCGCTACCGTGAAGCCGATGTGTTGTTGATCGACGACATTCAGCTTCTTGGCAATAAAGAACGCACCCAGGAAGAGTTTTTTCACACCTTCAACGAGCTGCATGACCATCAGAAGCAGATCGTGATTTCCAGCGATTCGCCGCCGAAGGAGATACCGGGCCTGCTGGAGCGCCTGCGGTCGCGTTTTGAATGGGGTTTACTGGCTGACATCCAACCACCTGACCTCGAGACCAAGATGGCCATCCTGGACAAGAAAGCCGAGGTCGAGGGTTTCAAGCTGCCCGATGACGTGCGGTCATTCATGGCCTCGAAGACCAAGTCAAATGTGCGTGAATTGGAAGGTGCACTGGTAAAGTTGGTCGCATACTCCTCGCTCACCGGTACGCCGATCAACTTACAGATGGCACAACAGGTGCTGCGGCATATTGTTCACCTGCAGGACCGTAAAGTGACCATCGATGCGATTCAGAAAGCGGTCGCAGAGCGATACCAGATCAAGCCGTCACAGCTAAAGGAAAAGAGCAACACACAGAAGGTAGTGCGACCTCGCCAGGTTGCCATGTACCTGGTGAAAGATCTCACCGATGCGTCCCTTCCCGAGATCGGGCGCGCTTTTGGTGGGAAGCACCACACCACCGTAATCCATTCGATTCGCAGAATCGAGAAAGAACGCCAGGCCAACCCGGAATTGAACAGGCTCATTCACAGTCTAATGGAAACATTGCAATGAACTTATGCTTTTTTTCACACTGGCAGGTGGAGAGCCCGTTGGAAATCCGTGCGGAAACCGGAGACCGGCTTGTTTTTGCGTCCTTCTGCGCCTCTCGATCCACAAGTTGATATAGCGAAAAGTAGCTGAATTTAGTATAATTTAGGTGATCTTCAACATTTGCACAGGCCCGATGAAAACGGTTCTGTTTTGTGCTCATCTGATACCGCCTGAATAGATAGGAGCCGTAGCGCATGGAATTCACTGTCAGCAAGGCTGATCTGGTACGGGAATTGAGTCTGTCGCAAGGTGTGGTTGAGAAAAAGACGACGATCCCGATCTTGTCGAACGTTCTCCTGGAGGCCTCCGGAGATCGCGTAATTCTGACGGCGACGGATCTGGAATTGGGAATACGTTGTTCCTGCGCGGCGCGAGTGAAAAAGGAAGGTGCGGGAACGGTGCCGGCGCGCAAGCTGCTCGATTATGTGCGGCTCTTGCCGGAAGGCGACGTGCAGATGAAGTTTCTGGAGAATCATTGGGTCAGCATCACCTGCGGGCGATCGAAAACGCGCATCGCCGGGATGTCGCGCGATAGTTTTCCCGAGCTGCCGAAAATGCCCGACGCGATTGCCGAGATTCCCGTAAAGGCGCTGGCATCACTGATCGCGCGCACATCGTTTGCCATCTCGATGGAAGAGTCGCGGTTCACGTTGAGCGGCGCGCTGCTATTGCTTCGACCGGATAGTCTGACCATGGTAGCGACCGATGGGCACCGGCTGGCTTACGCGCAGGTGCCCGGCGAGAACGCGGGAGTAGGCCAGCAGTTTCGCGCGCTGGTTCCCAAGAAGGCGATGGGCGAGCTGGTGAAACTGGCCGAAGACGCGGTTCCGGAAGCAAAAGCGGCGTTCGCGGGAGATGACAATCACCTGTTCTTCAAAGTGGGAGAGCGGCTGCTGATTACCCGGAAGCTGACCGGCAACTTTCCTGATTATGAGCGTGTCCTGCCCAAAGATCATACCC
>Ga0335078_10004339_pt1 | contig 21027 bp, 17 predicted proteins | sample Lox_Sample_32_FD_206711 | JGI IMG/M metagenome (GOLD analysis project Ga0335078, IMG submission 206711) | Soil microbial communities from Loxahatchee National Wildlife Refuge, Florida, United States - Lox_Sample_3.2 | ecosystem: Environmental > Terrestrial > Soil > Wetlands | place: USA...
GGGCACGTGTTCAGACGTCCACCGCGTGGAAAGCGGTCGGCCGTTGATCAGCACCACAACGGTAGGGGTTCCCGTCGCGAAGACCGCCTGGACCAAGTCCTCCTGCACGCCGGACAGATCGAGGCTCGCGACATCGTGGCTTTCCCCGTCGGTGGAGCCGTCATGCTGCCGCTCTCCAACCACCACAATGGCCACGTCGGCCCCTTTGGCGGTGGCCACAGCTTCAGCGAAGCCACTCTTGTCGGTGCCCGTAATTTCGCAGCCACGAACATGGGTGACTTTGGTTTGGGCTGAGACCGCGGCCCTGACTCCCTCAATCACGGTCGTCACATGCTGGAGGACTTTCCTGGGCGAATAATCGCCCAGTTGGTTCATCACGTCATCCGCATTGGGGCCGATCACCGCCACCGACTTTAGATCCATCCTGAGCGGGAGCAGGTTGTGGTCATTCTTCAGCAACACGATGCCTTCGCGGCCCGCGCGCAGCGCCAGAGCCTGATGCGCTTGGGAGTGCACGACCTGGACGGCGTGGTCCACATTGACATAGGGATTCTCGAAAAGGCCCAGGCGGAACTTCAGGTCGAGCACTCGGCGCAGCGCGCGATCCACCAGCGCGATGGGGACTCGCCCCTCCGTTACACTTTCAACCAGCGGCCCCATATAGGCGGGCTCGTAGGTTATGTTGACATCAACTCCAGCCCTCAAGCCGAGCAGTCCCGCCTCCTTTTGCGTAGCAACGATGTGCTCATAGAGGAGGGTATCGAAGCCGCCGCCCTCGCTGACGACGATTCCTTTGAAGCCAATCTCCTGCCGCAAGACGTCGTTCATCCACTTCACCGAGGCGTGCGCCGGCACATCTTCGATTTCCGGGTAGCCCGCCATCACACCCAGGCCCCCAGCCTTGGTGATCGCCCCGATCCAGGGCGGCATAAAGTTCTCGCGCAGGGAGCGATCCGACACTTCAATGGCGCCACGCTCAAGGCCGCTCGCTGGTTCGCTTTGCGTGGGGAAATCCGTCAGCACGGCGATGACCTTGTCCGGGGCAGAGATGTCGGAACCCTGGGTTGCGCGCACGATGGTCTCGCCGAGGCGCATATAGAGATAAGGATCTTCCGTGTAAGCCTCCTCGTTTCGCCCCATGCGCGGATCGCGATGCACCTCCATCACCAGGGTGGAGAGCAGATGTATTCCAACCGCACGGGCTTCCGCCGCCGCCGCGGCGTAGATCGCGTGGACGAGGTCCAGGTCGAAGGAACTGCCTACGGCCAGGCCCTCCGGGAAGACCGTGCCGCCCGGGAACATGGCGCCATGCGTGCCTTCTTCGTCCTCCATGACCGGTATCTTCAGGCGGGTCTGGGTAAGGGCGATTTTCTGCAACTCGTTGAAGTATGCAGCTTGCTGGCGGGCGCCTTCATGGAGGATTTCATTGGCGAGGGTGAAGAATCCGCAAGCCGGGCCGATTTCCTGCGTATAGGTTCCGGCGGTGAATTTCCTGCACGCCTCCATCTTCGCGGGGATGCTTCTTCCGAGTTGCTCAACATAGACGCAGGGCAGATTAAGCTGCCCGACCTTTTCCTTGAGCGTCATCCGGCTCATGAGGTCATCCACGCGCTCCTCGACCGGGCGTTTCGGATCTAGGTAGATGGGGGGTTGGCCTCCGTCTTGGGCGCGGATCACCGGAGAGGATACCAGCGTCGTGGCGATGGCAACGACCCAGCACCAGGCGGCCTTGTTCCGCAGCGACTGAGAAGAACGGGTCAGTGCCGTGAGAATCTCTTGCATACGGGAAGTTTGTGGCACTTCCCAGCCATCGGTCAAGACTGGTGGCGCTGGCATTCGACGACGTGCGGTTGGGGTTTGGACATGATAGGCTTCCCCCTGCTGGGAACCGATGATGACGGCGCTTAAGGACCAATGGCGGTTCCCCCGCCAGGCACAAAAGGCTAATGCGACCTTGACAACTCCTTCAGCATGTGTGATATTTGGTGAAGCGGTGAGGGGAGCGGATGGGCTGCGGAAAAAGGGAGAGGCAGAATGCAAGGAACAAGCAAGGAACATCCTAGGAACATGCTTGCAACATGCTTGGAACTACGGCATTGCCAGCGCGACACTACGGCGCTGCCATGGCCTGGGGGTTACTTCTCCGGCGGGGGCGCGGCGGCGGAGGTCTGCTTGAGCGCGTCTTTGCGGTCGTGGATGACCTGGCGCGTCCAGATGAAGACCCGCGGACGGGCGGGGGTTGGCCGAACTTGATGACGTAAGGGGCGGTGATCTCGCTGCAGCCTTCCAGCGGTCGGGGCACTCTTGATTCACACTGCGTCCTGGCAAGCACGATGGCTTTGCCAGTGCCGTCGGCTCTCGCTCCGCAGCTTCCTGGGGAAGCACTTTCCCATCTGCCGCCGACGCTAACCCGAGGAGCGATAGACAGCCAAGATATTCTCGGGCGGCACGTCGGGCTGGAAGAGATGCGCCGGGGCAAGGATGTAGCCGCCGCCGGCGCCCGCCACCTCACAATAGCGCCGCGCCTCCGCTTCGACCTGGGCCGGGGTCGCATGGGGCAGCAGATTTTGCATATCCATGCCGCCATGGAAGGTTAACTGATCGCCGAAGTCGCGCTTCAACCCCTCCGGCTGCATGGCCGGGCCGGTGGGTTGGATTGGGTCTAACACGTCAACGCCCAACGCTATGAGATCGGGAATAAAGGGCCGCACCGTGCCGCAGCTATGGAATAGCGCCCGTCCCCCCAGGCTGTGGATGCGCTCGACCATTTCCTTCAGGTAGGGGGCGACGAAGGACCGGAACATGGGGAGGGAGATCAGCGGCCCGCGCTGCGAGCCCAGGTCACTGATGACCAGGTAAAGGTCAATGCGTCCGTCCGTGAGGTCCGCGGCGCGCGTGTAGTCTTCGAGGTAGAAATCGGTGAAGGTGCGGCAAAGGAAGTGGACCCACTCGGGCCGTTCGGCCATGTCCACGAACATCTCCTCCCAGCCGCGCACGAGCGCGGGCCGCTGCCAGATGTCGGCAAAGCCGTAAAGCAGCGCGTGTTGCTCGTAACGGCGGCATTGTTCCTTGAGGTGCGAGCGGTCGAGGCAATCCGGCGTGGGCCAGTCGAAGGCTTCCAACTCGGCGAGGCTGCTGGCGCCGGCCAGCGCGCCTTTGGCATCCTCACGGAGCGGGCCCCACGGGGTCGGCCGGTAAACGAACCGCTCGCCCCAGAAGTTCTGGAAGGCGCCGTCCCCGATGGCGCGGTCGGGTGGCGCCGGGGCGTCGAGGTGCCGCACATCTATGCCCAGCGAGTCGAGCAGTCTGTCCTTATCGTCGTGCCCAACATGGGCGGACAATCGGTTCCACGTCGGCGGTTCGGCCCAGAAGTCGCGCGGCGTGCGATCCGGCTGCTCATGTTCCAGAGCCGCGAGGACTCGTTCTCGTGGAGTCATGTCATTGCAGTTCCTTCAGCATGCGCACGGCCTCGTCGGCGAGTTGCTCGCCGCCGCCGGGCGCAAATGAACTGCTTTGGACTTCGTAGCCGCCCTCGGCGTAACTGGGCCGCGTCGGCACATAGCCCGCCGCGCCGTTGCAGTGAGTGAGGATGAACGTGGGTCGGAAGGGCGAGGCGGATTTGATGGCGGCGCCGAGTTCATTGAACACCTCGCCGCCGAGTCCAACAAAGGCAATGCCGCCCAGGCGAGCGACTGAGATGGCGATGGGCGTCGTGCCGTCAGCGGATTCCCCGGACTCGCCCTTGGGCTTGGCCGGCAGTTGGATCGTCTTCCAAGCGGTCTTGATCGGGCAATTGGTCTCCGCAGGGTGAATCCCCTCCTCGACATGCGCCACTTCCTCGGCCAATAGCGTTGACATCAACACCGTCTCCGGCACCCAGCCCTTGTCTGACTTGAACCCGGGCAGGACGCGGACCCACGGGTCAATATTACCCGAGGCCCCGGCGAACTCCGGGGCGACGAGGTCTCCGCCGCAATACTGCTCGAGGAATTGGGCGGCGAGGCCGTGAATGTCGCCGCTGACCTGGTAGTTCTTAGGGCCGAGCGAAGTGCTGTGGGTTGCGTAAGCGAAGAGCAAGGCGGCCGGCTGATCTTCTCCGATGCTCTCCACTTTGAGGACCTGGACCTCGCGGTCGGTCAGGACCGAGGGGTTTCGCCCCAGAACAACTCTGGTCTTGCCGTCTGCGGCTTGGACCACCTCGCGGCGGCTGACACCTACCGGTGATGAACCTGAGCCGACGCCGATTTCAGCGGCAGCCAGCCGATCCAGGGCCGTGCGGACGACTTGGGCCAGCTTGCCGGCGAGGGCCTTCGTGTAAGCGACGTTATTGGGGTGGCCTTTCGCCGCGGCCAGCGTCAGCAACGGAGCGCTATGGGTGTGAATGGCACACAGGAACAGCTCGGACGGCTCGAGGTGGCACTTTTCGAGGATGGCCTGGCGCAGGGGCTCTGCTGTGTCGTTGTAGAAGCCGAGGTTGTCGAGCGAGACGAGCACGAGCCGCCGGCCATCCTGCTCGAAGGCGAGGGCGCGAGCGGATAGCGGGTCGTGGACGCCCGTCGAGAGATTAGTGCGGCTGGCGTAGCCGGCCAATACGACGGGCTGCTCGGGCGTTACGTCAATCCGCGCCGCCCCGGCGCGGAGACCCGCACCAGGGCTGCTCGTCACGCTCATCGCGATCCCGACGCATAGCCAAGCCGCGAACGTCCGCAGGACACGGGCACAGCGACGAAAACGGAGGCAGTTTGGATTCCGGGATTCGCGAACGACCGGTCGGCACGAGGCTATGGGCAAGCAAACGGTTTGCAGAGGGAGGGAGCCCGAGGAGCAATCAATCGGCTTCATGGCGCGAGCATAAGCCGGGGGCAGGGGTCGGGGCAAGGAGACAAACGGCGGTGGAAAACCGTAGGTGATGAATGCGCGCAGCTTTTTGATCCTCGGGTCTGGAGAAACTGAAGAATCGGCTGGACCAGGACTCGTGGCAGTGTTACAGCGGAGAAGCATCCTAAATCATTCCACAGAAATAAACGCCAATGAACAAGACGAGATGGATCAACGTGGCCGCCCGTGTGGCGGTGTGGACATTATCAGCACTACCTTTGGCGGTCGTGGCCCAGCCGGATGCGGCACCGGCAGCACGGCCTGGCAGAGGCATGGGAGGCGGGCGAGGTCCGCGGCCCCAGGTGGTTTCACCGGAAGTGCTGGCGGACGGGCGCGTCACGTTCCGCATCCTGGCCCCGCAGGCGGAACGTGTGACGCTCAGCGGCGGTGACATTCCAGGGAACAACCAGGGCGCGCCCATGACGAAAGGGACCAACGAGGTTTGGGAGGTGACGCTCGGTCCGATCGAGCCGGGCGCATATCGCTACAACTTCAGTGTGGACGGGGTCTCAGTGATTGATCCGCGGAGTCCGGCGTTCAGCGAGTCCAACAACAACCTTTGGAGCCTGGTGTACGTGCCGGGCTCGGATTTCATGGACACGAAGGACGTGCCGCACGGAGCTGTCGCCTCGGTGACTTATTATTCGACGGCACTTCAACGATTTCGGCGGATGCATATTTACACACCGCCGGGATATGAGCTAGGCAAAGGGAAGTACCCGACGTTTTACCTTTTGCACGGGGCCGGAGATAGCGACGATTCGTGGGCTTCCGTGGGCCGTGCCGGGTTCATCCTGGATAATCTGATTGCGGCCCATAAAGCGAAGCCGATGGTGGTGGTAATGCCGGCGGGTCATACCCGTGCGGGGATGGGATTCGGCGCCCGAGGCGGAGCGGGTGGCGGCGGCCAGCCTCCGGTGGATGAGTTCACGCAGGATTTCCTGAAGGACATCCTGCCTTACGTGGAACGGAATTATCGCGTTTTGAAGGACCGGCAGCACCGGGCCATTGCCGGCCTATCCATGGGCGGCAGCCAAACCCTGAACATTGCGATCCCAAATCTGGAGAAGTTCGCGTATGTTGGGGTCTATAGCTCCGGCCTCATCGGCGCTTTTGGAGGCGGGCGCCGGGGCGGAGCATTCGCGGCTGCTCCGACGGGTCCGACTTGGGAGGAGCGACACCTTGCGGTCCTGGACGATCCGAAGCTGAAGAAGGGGTTGGCGCTGCTTTGGTTCAGCACCGGGAAGGAAGACTTTCTGCTGAACACCACCACGGCCACCGTGGACATGTTCAAGAAGCATGGGTTTAGGCCGGTGTTTCAGGAATCACCAGGCGGGCACACCTGGATTAATTGGCGGAATTACCTGCGTGAATTTGCGCCGCAGTTGTTCGTGGGATTGAAGCATGACGCGTGAGGCGTGACGCGTGAGGCGTGGGGTCAGGCGTGATGCTTGATTTGGCTGCCGAAGCCAACTCAAAGCCACTTCGATGCGACCACTCCAACGCCCTCACTTGCAGACCGAAAGCGCCTGGGATCGCGGTCACGTGCTACGGAGGATGGTGCGCGCTGCAGGACTTGAACCTGCGACCCCTTCCGTGTGAAGGAAGTGCTCTTCCACTGAGCTAAGCGCGCATTGCTACCGGAAGACCGTTCAAAACCGCTGATTACATAGGTCTTTCGCGACTATAGCAAGGCGACACGGTCATCCCTTTTAAGTCCTCTGGCAAGCCCAAAAAAACACCTAGCTCAGGACAAAGGTCAGAAAGGTAGTGCTCTAAAGGGTGAATGCCCCTACGGCGCATCGCCACGGAAGCGCCGACTAAAGCCGATTGAAAACCAACCTGCTCCGCCGACCAGCCCAACTCCCAATCATCGTTGCCTGCGCGGTGCCCGATGGCGTGGGAGTCCCGTTCCAGCCACTGCCGATCGGCAGCAGGTCGGCCCAGGCGCCAGTCCCCGACTCCACCTCTTGCGCCTCGGCGGATGACGCATAGATTGCCTGAGGCTGGATGGTTCGACCGCCGAGCGACATAACCAACGGTCTCAACAGAGGGTATGATTAAAGGCATTCACACGCGGCCGAGTCCGCACCATCCGGGTGCACACGCTCCCGGAATAGGGCGCATCGGCACGGGTCTTGATCAAGTGCGGTCTCCAACATGTCGGCGAGATCAACGACCCTGAATACGGATTGGTCTGGAGATGAGAGAAACACATTGAAGCAAAGGCCCGATCGGTTCATCGCGATCAGCGCCTCCTCGGCTCCTACGCCAGCCGAGATGCGGATCCGCGTCCGGCGGTTGTGGGGCTGCGGCTACCACAAGTCTTCGGCGAGGGGTCAGCGCCGCCGGTCGCCGTTCCAGACCTTGCAGCGAGGAGGTGATGCGCCGTATGACGCGCGGCAGCTATGCGCAACTCCATCTCGGCTTCCTTCTGCCGGGTTATTGCCCTGACGCTCAAGTGCGGGTTGTTCACTGGCGTCGCCGCCGAGACGGAGTCCACCGACGGCCTGACTGCCGGGTCAAGCAGCACAACGAAAACGGTGTGGTGCTGTTCAGCGGGCGTCGCCGCTCTTGCGAGGTTTTCCGCCGCATCGTAGGCTTGGTCTTCGTGCTGCCTAACGCCTCAAGTCATGTAGAAACGCCTGACCGACTGGCCCGGAGGGCTTTGTTCAGCTTCGCCCTTACTTTCATCCTCTCCCGTGCGCTGGTGTTCCTGATCATGTCGCGCCGCATCCCGAACCTGTTCCTGTTCCTCCAAGGCACCCACGTTCACCACCTGAACTATGGCATCTTCCTGCTCGCCGTGGTGGGTGGGTACACCTTGTTCCGCCGTCCGGATGGGCGGCCCGCCGAGATCGCGGCGCTCACCTACGGATTGGCTTTGGCTCTTACGTTTGATGAGTTCGGGATGTGGCTGCATTTGGGAGGCAGCTACTGGCAGCGAGCCAGTGTGGACGCCGTGATTGTCGTAGCGGCCTTGATCGGACTGGTCGCCTTTGCCCCGTCCCTGGAGCGTCTCGAATCGCGCCATTGCTGGGGTTTCTTCATTCTGCTCCTGGCCGTGGTGGGCTTTGGGGTGGTGGTAGTCGTCACTGGGGGGCATATCGGTAATCTCGTGGGACCAAGGCTTCACGAGTTGGAACTCAATTCTTCGCCTTAGATAGGCCCGCCATCAGCTTACGTTCGTTTTCATACGCTCAATGCAAGCAACGTCGCAAGACTCCGTACCCAGCAGCGCCTACGACCTGACTGGCGGCCTCCTTCTATTTCGCCCGGATGCTCCCCAAGATTCGCCTCCACGCGGCTGGCGCTTTACGCGCTGACTATCATGCCAACCTCGGTTCCGGCTTTCATGGCGCTGCCGCTTCCTGGGTGCCTGCCCTGCTTGGTCAGCCGCCGTGCCCGGTCTTTGCACTTCGGCAGACCCCTGCCACCAACCCGGTCACCACCGCCGGATCGGACAGGCCGCCTGCTCCGCCTCCCGTCCCCAACCCCCCAGCATCGCCCGGTCAATACCGTAGCACCGCACGACCACCCCCATAGTTGCAAGCATGTTCCTAGGATGTTCCTAGGATGTTCCTTGCTTGTTCCTTGCTTTTTGGCTCCCCACTGTGTGCCCTCCTGCCCCCCTCACGGCATCCCCGTCACCCCGCCCGCGCACTCTGCGACCCGGCCTTGCGCCAGCCCAGCGTCACCGCGCCCAATATAGAGACGCGGGCCGCCGCCTCAAGGTTACCGAAATCCTCGTCGAACGCGTGGTCATTATTCATGTGTGCTGCCGCCTCGAAAGGCAGGCCGTGGCGACTCTCCTCCCCTGAGGGCTGGTAGAGCCTCCCTCAATGGAAGATGTGGTGGTGGTATCTGAATCCGTGCAGGACGAGCCACATCGCAAGCAAGAGGCCAATCCCTGCCAGCGGCCAAGCGACCGTTTCCAAGACGGCTCGCGTTTCACATTTCGTCCCCGCCCGCAGCGTCTCGCCACAGTGCTTGCACTTTACGGGCTCGTCCTGAATTCCTCCCGCGCAATAGGGGCATTTTTTCATAAGCCTGCTCTAGCCACGTCGTTGAGAGTCTTCCGCCACCACAAGCTTCAATGCCAGCGACCGCCAACCCAGAGATAGGTTCGACCGTGCCGCGCCCAGTGGCCTCCTACCCACACCGCGCCCACGGCGGGCCGAACCACCCAATTGCCGCCAATCCAAACCCATGCCCCGCCGTTCCAACCCCAATAGCCGGGCACCCAGACGTAGTCCGGGCCGGGACCGACAGGAACAACCTCCACTTGCGGCGCGGGCGGAGCCATCGGGGCGACCACCGTTGGACGGATCACTAGCTTCCCCTATGGCTATACTCGAGCGGAGCTTTTATAATGGGCGGTGATGATTGCCGGCACATTGCCGTCCGTCTCAAATTCCTGCCGCGACTCTGGCCTGGCAATGCCCGCCGGTAGCGGAGTACCCGGTCCGGACTGGTAAACTACAGCGCTGACAGGTGCTTGGTCACCTGCGTTCCCCATCCAGGAAATCTGCGGCCCTCCACAGATACCACGCTGCGACGGTGCGGTGCGGTGACCACCGGAGGCCATAACGCGCGAGTTGCTCCGGCTCCGGCAGCTTCCGCTTGCCGTAGGCGAACTGGAACCCCTTCCTGACACCCAAGTCGTTGACCGGCAGAACATCCGGCCTGCCCAGGTTGAAGATGAGCAGCATCTCGGCTGTCCAGCGGCCAATACCCTTGATGCTGGTTAACCGCTCCACGATTTCAGCGTCGGTCATGCGGTCGCATTCGTCGAGCGTCGGGATGTGGCCGTCCACGGCCTTCCGAGCGAGCCCAAGGACGTAGCTGGCTTTCGGTCTGGACAGACCTGCGCCTCTGAGCCGCTCCGGGGAGGCTTCAAGCACAGCCACTGGGGCGGGGAAGCCATCGTCTCCGAAAAGGCCGAAGAATCGCCGCAGAATCGTGCCAGCGGCCTGACCGCTGAGTTGCTGGTGAATGATGGCATGGGTCAGGGACTGAAACGGCGGCAGGCGGCGGGGGCGTAGCTTGGGCGGGCCAATGCGGTCGATCAGTCCGGCCATCGCCGGATCGGCTCGGAGGTGGGCCAGTGCGCGTTTGCTCACCGGGCGACTATCGCGCATTCGCAAGAAGGACTCAAGGGATGTAACCCGGACGGAAAGGCCCGCCGCTTGATCGCAGCCAGGCCTGGGCCAGGCCGAGAAGGGCTCGACACCTTGCTGGGACCACCTGGCGGATAGGTGGAAGGCAGACCTCTCCATGCGGGCCGCTGCTGCCTCCGGCGGTTTCTTTGTACATTCCGCTCGCCAGGGTCCCCCCAAAGGAATAGAACGGCAGGCGTGGAGAAAGAGCTACCCTGGCTTTCTCCCGGAAGTTAGAACGCGCTATGAGAACGTCGATCAAAATGGTGCTGCTACTATTGGCGCTGCCCGCCGTGGGGCACGCCCAATTCACTTGCACGACCAACAACGGCACCCTCACGATCACGGGTGCCGTCGGGCCTGCCGGTGCCGTGAGCATCCCAGCCGCCATCAACGGCCTGCCGGTCACCAGCATCGGGGACAAAGCGTTCGATTCCTGCACCACCCTGACCAACGTCACGATCCCCAACAGTATCACCAGCATCGGGCAAGGAGCCTTTCGTTTCTGCACCAACCTGACTAGCGTCACGATAGGTGCCGGCGTCACCAGCCTCGGGCCGGGTGTGTTCTCTTACTGCTGGAGCCTCCCCGGCCTTACGATCCCCGCCAGTGTCACCAGCGTCGGGGACCATGCGTTCTATGACTGCGCGAGCCTGACCAACCTCACAATCCCCGCCAGCGTCACCAGCATCGGAGACCATGCTTTCTCTTTTTGCGCCCACCTGACTGGCGTCACGATCCCCGCCTGTGTCACCAACTGCGTATGGTAAGAAGGGGCTGAAGGGGTTCGTCGGTTCTTGGGCGCCGTTCAGCCGTCGTCAATGCTCGTAACGAACAGCACAATGAAAACGAAGCGTTTGACCACTGATTTCAAGGTCCTGGTTGGAATGGTCGCGGTGCTGGCAATTCCATTCGCGCTCAAAATGCCTACCGTTCGTAACCCGGCAGGTCTTTCGCCTCTGGGGAGTGGCTGATCTTGAGGGCCGCTTTGACGGCCCGCTCGAAATCGCCTGGCTGGCTGCCGATGGGCACGCGACTGCGAAAGAAGTTGGCCCATTTGAATTCATCAAACGAACCGTTGGTCTTGTCGAGCCCTCCTTGTTTGCGGACGGCCCAGGCCAGCGCCCGATAGGGGTCGTCGGTCAGTTCGGCCACGGTCTTGGGCAGCTTCTCGACCTCCAACGGGCCTTGGCCCCGGTTGCCGTACAAGTACACCCATCCGTGCTCCTTCATCTGGGTCCAGAACTCGGCAGGGCTTACGTGCCGCCAGTTGGCCACCACCCGGACCTCGACGCTGTTGATGCGGGCCTTGAGCAGCGCCCGAGCCAGGTGATGGCCGTCGATCAGGTACGGTTGGTCGTCCGGGCCAATGACGATCAGCGGCAGATGTTCCTCCACGTACGCCTTCAGCTTCGTCGGGCTTTTCTGGGCGATCTGTTTGGCCCGCTCGTCCACTTCCCGATACCCCACCGCAAACTGCGTCGGGCGGAGCCTCTCGATTCCCATATGGCAGAGGCTCTTGGCGGGCAGGGCCGGATCGTAGGGCATTACGTCGCCCGCTCCGGCCAGAGCAGTGCCCCAGACCAAGATGAAAAGCGCGGCCGCCAATTGGCCACAACCGGTCATACCAGGACCACCGCGATGGGGATCCGCTCCGCCCAAGACCAATCTCATTGGCATCGCAAGCATAGTTCACCTGCGCGGGTAGTCTTCCGCCTGCTGCTTCCAGTCGCGCTGGTCGCCCCGCAACCCGACGATTTCGCCGGCGTGCCGAAAAGGCAGATCGAGCGCGGCCTGGTGAAGCTATTGGCAGGGTCCTCGGGGGAGCACAGCTTTGCTAGCGTGGATGTTCGGCGGGATTCTCCCGCCCGGCAGACGCACCCCAACCGATTGCGGGTTCGGGGCGTTTGGACGTCCAAGCGGCCAAAGGTGAGCGACTGCGGGCCTTCCGGCGCGCGTGTGTGGCAACAGGCGGGCATCGGATCGCCTTATGGCCATCACTGCAGGGGACGCGCTCCAGGTGGCGCGGGCGACTTGTCTCCAATTGCAGACCTCTGTATGCGAAAACCGCCCCGAACATCGAGCAGCCCTAGCACTGCCGACTGGCGGGCTGGCCGGTCTTGGCTCGGCGGAGCGCCACAACCCGCGACTTATACGGACAAGTCACCTGCTTCGGTCTCGATTACGGGGGCCAAAGTCAGGACAAAAATCATAGTTACCAACCGTATCTTTCGGTATCTCGCTGCCTGGCAGCGGGTTCTACACTTCCCTCGCTTTGCGTGAGAAGGAAGTGCTCTTCCACTGAGCCAAGCGCGCAGCCGGTGCTGGGCAGCCTCTTTCAAAGGCAGGCTTTCAGCATTGTGCTGTCGGAAGTCGAGCGGCTTAAGTTCGCCATGCCGCTGGGATTTGGCAAGCTGAAAACAGGCGCTGGCGGCGGAAATTCCCGGAATGGTCGTCTTGCGGGGGCGGTCCAGCCTGGCGAGTTTGGAGCCAGCGCTCGGCGGGCAGGGCATTTTGGGTCAATTTAAGACTTGCCAGCCGGGTGATAAAGGGTAAAAGGAAGGGCGGAACAAGGTCGAGAAGGTTTGCAGAACGGTTGTCTGGTTATCAAGACTATGAGAAGAGACGGCGAGTTTGTAACAAGCTGCTGGCCCTGGAGTAAGAGAACGAAGCGGCAGGTCGCTCGAGTTGACTTGGCTTCGCGATGCCGTGCGTGTTTATGATATACCACGAAAAGACCCCCACGCTGGATGAAAGCCGGGCCGAGCAGCCCGGACCCTACGTATTACCGCAACCTGGCATCGCCCGGGAGATCAATAACCGGGCGGTACGGCGAAAGGCCGCGGGCACCCCGCAAGTTTGCGCGTTGCTGGAGAAGGCGAGGAATTTCAAGACCGCCGAGCAATTGAGGGAAGTGGGGCTTTACCCTTATTTCCGCACGATAACCTCCGCGCAGGATACGGAGGTGATGATTAATGGGCAAAAGGTGCTGATGCTGGGGTCGAACAGCTACCTGGGCCTGACCAATCATCCCAAGATCAAGGCTGCCGCACAGGCCGCCGTAGAGAAATACGGCACGGGTTGCGCCGGCTCGCGCTTCCTGAACGGCACGCTGGACATCCATCTGGAATTGGAAGCGGCTCTGGCCAAACTGGTTGGCAAGGAGGCGGTGCTGCTCTATAGCACCGGGTTCCAGGTCAACCTGGGGGTCATCAGCGCACTGGTGGGCAAAGGCGAATACGTGCTGGGAGACAAGAGCAACCATGCGAGCATTGTCGAGGGCTGCCTGCTGGCGCAGGGGAAGTTCCTGCGCTTTGCGCACAAAGACATGGCGGCGCTCGAAAGCCGCCTCCAGAAGCTTGAGCCGGAAGCAGGGAAGCTCGTGGTGGCCGACGGCGTTTTCAGCATGGAAGGCGACATTATTCCGTTGCCGGAACTCTGCCGCATTGCCCGCGAATACGGCGCGGCGGTCATGGTGGATGACGCGCACGCGATTGGCGTGTTGGGCAAGAACGGCGCGGGCACCGCCAGCCATTTCGGGCTGACCGACCAAGTCCAGCTTATCATGGGCACCTTCAGCAAGTCCCTGGCGAGCCTGGGCGGGTTCATCGCTTCAGATGCCGAGACGATTGACTATCTCAAGCACTATTCCCGGCCGCTGATATTTAGCGCCAGCATGAGCCCGGCCAACGCGGCGGCGGTCCTGGCGGCGCTGGAGATAATGATTCAGGAGCCGGAACGTGTGGCCCAGCTTTGGCGCAACACCCACCGGATGAAGCAGGGGCTGCGCAGCCTGGGATTTAACCTCGGGGACTCGGAAACGCCGATCCTACCGGTGTATTGCCGGGATTTGATGATCGCGTTCAAGCTCTGCAAGCGGTTGCAGGAGGAGGGGCTGTTTGTCAACCCGGTGGTGTCACCCGCGGTGGCCCCGGGGCAGGAGCTCATTCGCATCAGCCTGATGGCGACGCACACGGACCAGCAGGTTGATTTCGCCCTGGACAAGCTTGGCAAGGTGGGCAAAGAGCTGGGTCTGATTTAATTGAAGATCCTGCTCACAGGAGCGAGCGGTTTCGTCGGCAGCCACATTCTCGATAGCCTCCGCGCGCGAGGCCTTGCCACCGTTCTCCTGCTTCGGCCCAGCAGCAGCAGGCAGTTTATCGCAGCCCATTTGCCGGAGGTTGAAGTGCGCCCGGGCTCGATTGGCGACCCGCAAAGTCTGCGGCAGGCGATGGCGGGCATCACGCACGTCATTCATTGCGCCGGCGCGGCGCGGGCGAGCCGGGTTTCGGAGTTCTATGAGGTTAATCAAGCTGGGACGCGCAATGTGGTCAGCGCGGTCAATGGGCAGGAGGGCCGGGTGCAGCGAATGGTGCATGTTTCCAGCCTCGCGGCTGCGGGACCTGCTGTCCGTGACGCACCGGCCCGCGAAGAGACCCCCCCACACCCTGTTTCCGAATATGGCAAGAGCAAGCTCGCCGGCGAACTTGAGGTAAGCAACCACTGCCGCGCCGAGTATGTCATTCTGCGCCCCCCGGCGGTTTACGGTCCCCGCGATGCTGAGTTTCTGAGGCTGTTTCAGGCGGTGAAGAGTCACGTGTTGCCAAAGCCCAGTGGAGGCCAGGCGCTAAGTCTGGTGTTCGTGCAAGACCTGGCGGAAGCCGTCGTGGCCTGCCTCACTCACCCGGCCGCAGTGGGGAAGACGTATTTTGTCGCTACGCGAGAAATTGTGACGGCGCGGAGCATGGCGGACGAGATTGCCGCGCAGATGAACGTTTGGACGCTGCCCCTGCCGCTGCCGAGGGCGCTACTGTGGCCGGTGTGCCTGGTCCGGGAGGGCCTCTCGCGGCTTACAGGAAGGCCGAGCGTCTTGAGCTTGCAGAAGTTTGCCGAGTTGCGCGCGCCGGGCTGGGTATGCGACCCAAGCCGGCTGGCGCGAGAAATTGGGTGCGCATGCATTACTACCCTTAAGGCAGGGGTGGCCCAAACACTGACCTGGTATCGGCAGCATCATTGGCTGTGAAGCATTACACCTTTGTTGACTACGCGACCCAAACCTACCTCGCGCTCGTGGGGTTGCTGATTCTTGGCTTTCACAATGCCACCGTTCCGGGCTGGCCCAGGCTGCTGGGGGCGCATGCGGCCGGCCTGGTGCTTATCCATTGGCTGATCCAGGCTCACGCGCGGAGGAAGCCGGGCCCGTTGCTCGATTTCCTCCGCCACTTCTATCCGGTGCTGCTTTACACGGCGTTCTTCGTTGAGACCGGCTCGCTGAACCGTATGTTCTGCCACGAGTACCTCGATCCGATGGTGGCGCGGTGGGAGCAGGCGCTCTTTGGCTGCCAGCCGAGTGTTTTGTTCATGCAGAAGCTTCCATGGCTCGCTGTCAGCGAGCTCTTTTATGCCTCCTATTTCTCGTACTACGTCATGATCGCCGGCGTGGGGATGGCGTTGTTCCTGCGTAGCCGCCGGCAGTTCTTCCACTATGTATCGGTGGTCTCCTTCCTCTTCTACGTGTGCTACCTGATTTACATCTTCCTGCCCGTAATTGGGTCCCGGGTGTTCTTCCGCCAGGTGGAGGGCTATGTCCTGCCGGAGGCAACTCAACAACTGGCCCTCACGGACGCCTACCCCGAGGCGGTTCAGGCGGGGGTGTTCTTTCGCCTCATGAAGTGGGTTTATCGTGTATTCGAGGCCCCGGGGGCGGCGCTGCCGAGCAGCCACGTCGCGGTGGCGTTATGCACGGTCTATTTCTCGTTCCGCTACCTGAGGCGCATCCGCTACGTCCATCTGGCGGTCGCGCTCCTGCTCTGCCTTGCCACGGTGTATTGCCGGTATCACTATGCCATTGATGTCCTGGCCGGGTTGGTGGCTGCGGCAGTGCTTATCCCGACCGGCAACTGGCTCTATTTCAAGTTCAGTCGACGCGACTTCGAGCCCGAAGCCGAGCCCCCTGAGCCATCAGGTCATTAACGCTGCCCCAAGCCGGTGTTCGGGCGTCGGTGATTCGACGCGCCCGTTCTGAAATCGCCGCCTGGCACCGAAAGATTGTGTATCCCGCCTGCAGGAGGCTATATTCTCTGCCGGTCGGCCGACGGCGGGCCTAACGCGAGCTATTATGGTGATTCATATCTTGAAATCGAAGATCCACCGCGCACGGGTGACGGGGGGCAACGTGGATTATGAAGGCAGTTTGGGCATAGCCCGGGACCTCATGGACAAAGTCGGCCTGCTGCCTTACGAGAGAATCCTCTGCGGCAACATGGCGAACGGTGAGCGGTTTGAGACCTATGCAATCCCCGCCGAAGCCGGCTCGGGCCAGATTATCCTCAATGGCGCCACCGCCCGGCTCGGCAAACCAGGGGACCGGCTTACGATCATGAGCTTCGCCGCAGTGGAGGCTTCCGAGGCCAAATCCTGGAAGCCAAGGGTGATCGTGCTGGGCGAAGACAATGCAGTGGTCCGTTGATCGCCCGCCGGCCGCTGTGAAACCGAAGCTCTTGGTGGTGCAACTCTGGGGCTTGGGCGATCTGATCATTGCCACCCCGTTCTTGCAGGCGGCAAGCCAGTCCTATGAGGTGACCCTGCTGGCCAAGCCCTACGCGGTGGAACTGCAGAAGCGGTTTTGGCCACAGGTGCGCGTGGTGCCGTTTACTGCGCCGTGGACCGCTTTCAAATACCTGAACAAGTACCGCTTGTGGGTCTGGCCCTGGGAAGAAATGTTGCGGCTGCGGAATTTACTCGTGGCCACGCGGTTCGACTTCGGCCTGTCGGCGCGGTGGGACCCGCGTGATCACCTGCTGTTGTGGCTGGCGAAGGCGAAAACGCGCCTGGGCTTCCCCCGCGTCGGCAGCGGAATCAGCCTCGCGCGGCGGCTGACACGGCCGGAACCGCAGGCGCACCAGTACGAGAATTGGCGCGCCATGGGGCGGGAGCTGGGCTTCGAGGTGCCCGTTCGTGACGCTCTGCAGTTGCCGCAATCGCGCCCCGATGGCGAGGTCCTGGTGCACACCGGCGCAGGCCAGCCGGTGCGCGTCTGGCCGTTGGAACGCTATTGCGGGCTGATAAACCGGCTGCGCCGGGAGAATTATCGCGTGCAAGTCGCCTGCGACCCGGACCAGCAGAGCTGGTGGCTTGCGGCCGGGGAGAAGGATGTGGCTACTCCTCGGACGGTGGCCGAATTGCTGGCGCTGGCAGATCGTGCGGGAGCATTCATAGGAAACGATTCGGGACCGGGCCATTTGGCCGCCTTCTGCGGGGTGCCCACCTTCACCTTGTTCGGACCACAATTGCCAGAGTGGTTTGCGCCCCTGCATCCGGCGTCGGAGTGGCTGGAAGGCAAGGCCTGCCCCTACAAGCCTTGTTCGGACTACTGCAGGTTTGCGGTTCCTTGCTGCATGGCTAATTCGAGCGAGGAAGAAGTGTGGACGCTGGTGAAGGGTTTTGTTGGGCGAGCCATGCGCGCCCACTAGCGCGACGCACGGGCGCAGTTCGATTTCGGGGTGCTCCAGCGTCATTCCACAAGCGGGCCCGGCGGACCAGCAGCCATTCCTGTGTCCGCGCCAAGCCTCCTTTGGCGTGACTTCTCTGCTCGCAGAGATCAGTTAAACCAGCGTTAGATCTTCACCTCTTCGCGCTGGCGTTTGGTGAAGCGGCAGTAATGGGTGTAGCCGGCGCTGCGGGCGAGCTGGACGGCTTCGGCGAAATTCAGGCCCACCTCAGCCGGGGCATGGGCGTCGGAACCAAAGGTGATCGGCACGCCGAGTTGCGCCGCCATCTGGACGATGCGGGGGCTAGGGTAGATTTCGTGGCACTCCTTGCGCAGCCCGGCGGTGTTGAGCTCAATGACGAGGCCGCGCCGTTTGGCGGCTTGCAGGAAACGAGTGAACAGAGAGGTGCAATCCTGCCGGGGATAGAAGGCGAACTTCTTGCACAGGTCGGCGTGGCCGATGATGTCAAAGAGGCCGGATTCGGCGGCCAGGGTCAGGCGTTCGAAATAGGCGGTCCAGACTTCCATCGGTTCGCGGCCCTTCCACCGCGAGATTTCGGCGGGGTTATCAATGGCCCACGAGTTGGAAATATAATGCACCGAACCGATGAAGTAGTCCCAGGGATGGCGTGCGGCCAGGTCCCGAATCCAGTCTTCCTGGCCGGGGAGGTAATCCACTTCCAGGGCGAGCTTGATGACCAGGTTGGGATGGTCGCGGCGGGCGGCTTCGACGGCAGTTACGTACGGGTCGAGATCGGCGGCCTGCATCCGCCAGTTGTCGAAATCGTCGCGCGGCATGGGGCTGTGGTCAGAGAAGCCGATTTCCTTGAGTCCGAGCCGGACGGCTTGCGCGGCCAATTCGGTCGGCCGGCCCGTGGCGTGGTGGCAGAGGGGCGTGTGCGTGTGATAATCTGCAGGCAAAGACATGCCGGAATGTAGAAGGGCGGGCGCGACGCGGCAAGTGCGGCGAGACCGGAGATCATCCGCATGTCCCGGAAGCCGTCATCCACGCCGGACTCTTGGGTGCCGGCGTTGGCCTAAGGGCTGATCAAAGGGACAGGCACGCCTCGGCTCGTGGCGAGCTTGGCGGTGTTGCCGGGCAGAAGCCCACTCGATAAAGCCCTCAGTAACCAGGTTCGCTGGTCATTCTAAAGGAGCAGGGCTGGCTCACTGCGGAGGCTCGGCGGGGGCGTTAGTCATGACCTGAGAGAGGCCCTTCGTCAGGTCATCCACGGCCTTCTTCTGCGGATCAGTGAGGGAAGGATCAGCGGCCAGCTTCTCCAAAGCCGCCATCGCATCCGGGTATATCCGGTAACGAATGCCGCTAGTGACCTTCGCGAGTGTGGCTTGCTGTTCGACCGTGGGGGCCGGAAAGGCCTGCGTAAACTTCGCCAGGTCCAGCCCACCGGTGGCAACGTGGGACGTGTTCTTGTCGGACTTGCCGCAGCCGGCCAACGCCAGCAACCCAGCGACAAGGACAGCCGACAACCGCTTTGTAGTTATCATTTTCATAAAGAGAGACCCGCTTTCAGGGGGGGAGGCCACTATCGCCTCACCGTCGTGTATTCCGCCATCCAGTGCGTATCCAGCGCATCCAAGAGTGAGTTGGCAAAGCTGATGTTCAAAGGCATAGTAGCGGTGTAATCAATGCGGGCGCTGCCGATGATCGCCCCTCTCCATTTATGGATTTCGGCGTGGCCGTCCGAGAAGGAAAATCCACACGCTCGATTATGGTAATTGGCCGGGAAGTCAATGACAATCCCACTATTGCCGTTCTGGGGCTGGTTGCCGGTGCATTGGACGGCGAAAGCGGCGTCGTTGATACTGTCAGGATGTTCGTCCACGAACACGAACGTCTTAACCGGCAGCACAATGGAGGAGAGTTTGTCGTAGGTGCGCCAGACCGTTTGGTTAACGTTCATCCCACCGTCCAGCCATTCGCCTGTACCGAACACCTGGCTCATGGAGATGCTGCGGACGCGCGGCAGTCGCTGCGTGCCGACCAGCACGGTCGCCTGGTCGGCGGGGCACTTGAAAATGCCTTTCTGCTTGCCGCTGTAAGTCCAAAGCGGGCTGTTGGTCATATCCTGGCAGATGTTCCAGTTGGACGCGTTGCCACCGTTGAAATCCAGCCCGCCCGTGAACCAGTCGGGGCGACGTTGGGGTGTCATACCCATGGCGGCGACCAGCATGTCATTTTGGTCATCGGCATACATGCGCCACGCCAGCACGAGTTGCTTGTTGTTGCTGATGCACATGGCGCCCTGGGCTTTGAGCTTGGCCTTGGCCAGCGCGGGCAGCAGCAGGGCGGCCAGGATAGCGATGATAGCAATCACCACCAGCAACTCGATGAGGGTGAAGCCACGGCGGACACTGCCGCCGAACCCGTATCGGGGGGAATTGCATGTGGAGATTAGTCTAGGCGTTCTATTCATACACGCAAACATATCTGCGGTTGAACCACGCTTGAATGGTCCACTCGCAAGATCATGAGCCAGTCTATCAAATTCTTCGGGGAGGTAAAGAGAATAATATCGCCACGAACGGTTCTCAGCCGATGACGATGAGATGCATAGACTCGGGCAGGTTGGCGGCGACGCGCGCCACCACGTTGCCCTTGAGCAGATTGACGAGCGTGGCGCGGCGGCTGCCGCCCAGCACGACTGAATCCACGCCAAAGGTCGCGGCGATGTCAATGATGGTGTCCGCCGGAGAGTCGCTGACGCTGTAGAGCTTGTTGACCTTGAGGCCGCGCGCCTCGGCTTCCAGGCGGGTGAAGAGGGCCCTAGCCTCGGGATCGTCCTGCCGGTTGCTGCCCATGTCAATGTTGACGGCGACTTCGCGGATGTAGAGGACGAGCAACTGAGCGTCGCGCACCCGGCATTCCTCGAGGGCAAACTGCAGCGCCGGGGTCCAGCCGCGCGCGGCCACGAGGATGGACTGGCCGAGGAACTCCGGCGGGGAACCGAGGGCAGGAGTGATAGGCACGACCGTGGCCAGCTTGGGCGAGGCAGGCGCTGCGTGACGGTGGCGGAGTGTCAATTCGCGGAGCGCGAGGCCCAAGCCCAGAATAATCGTCACGAAGAGAAGGGCGTAGAGCTTGCTCAAAGCAATGGTAATCCAGACGGCGGCCAGCACGAAGAAGGTGCCTCTCATGGTGATGCGCTCGACCCCCTTCAGGACAATGCTCTTGGCATAGGCACAGGAACCGAGGTTGATGGCGATGGCGCCCACCACGCCGATGGCATAGAGCGCGGCCAGCCCTTCCACTTTGTCATCAATATTGAGCACAACGACCGGGAGGACGGTAGCGGTGATAAGCGGGACCCACGGAACGCCAAAGCGATTGAGCTGGAGGAAGGTGTCGGGCAGCTCCCCGTCGCGCGCCATGATATAGAGCAGCGCGACGATGCCGGTGACGGCAGTGTTGACGGCAGAGATGAGCAGCAGGCCGAAGACCCAGCCGACGAGGTTGGCGAATCCACGTCCGACGAATACTTC
>Ga0335078_10004340_pt1 | contig 21024 bp, 21 predicted proteins | sample Lox_Sample_32_FD_206711 | JGI IMG/M metagenome (GOLD analysis project Ga0335078, IMG submission 206711) | Soil microbial communities from Loxahatchee National Wildlife Refuge, Florida, United States - Lox_Sample_3.2 | ecosystem: Environmental > Terrestrial > Soil > Wetlands | place: USA...
GGTCGCCAGCGAGGCCAGGCCGGTGCGCACAGCGGGCAGCACGGCCAGCCAGCCGTCCGGCGACTCCCGGTAGGCGATCTTGCCGAACACCGCCCGGCTCACCCGGACCACCTCGGCGCCGAGGTCTGCTACCCGGTCGGTCAACTGCTGGGCGCCCGGCCCGGCCAGGTCCGGGCAGACGTACAGGGCGAGCGGCCGGGCCCCGGCGGACAGCGCCAGGCCGAGTTCCTCGCGGCCCTCGACCAGGGTCACCCCGGCCCGGTCGCGTGCCCGCCGCTGCCGCAGCGCGACCAGGTGCTTCACCCGCGGGTTCGCCGGGCTGGTGATCTCCAGGCCGGCCGGGGTTCCCATGTGGCTCATCGTAGGCGGGCGCCCCGGGTGCCGGAGTTTGCCGGGGCCTGGCCGGAGGAGTTAACTATCCGGTGCGATCCGGGGCCGGAATGCTCACGGCTGCGCCGGGTCAAAGGGGGAGGCATGTCCGGGAACGACCATGAACCTGATGCCGCGGGTGACCCAGCGCCGGGCGGGGCGCAGGCCGGGAGCGACCCGAAAGCCGGGACCGACCAGCAAGCCGGGAAAGACCCGCAAGCCGGGAAGGGCCAGGGCAATCAGGATGACCTGACGAACACGCTGAGCAACGCCCGGAACCTGCTGGGATTCCTGCTGGCCGGGTTCGGCGCCGTGCTGAGCTTCATCGGCCTGCGGTCCGCGGAGCTCACGACGGTCCTGCGCAACGACAGCGCCCAGGCGTCGTTCATCGCGCTGTTCCTGCTCCTCGGTGTTCTTGCCGCGGTCCTGGCGGTGGCGAGCGACAAGAACACGAACGTCCCCATGACGGTTGCGGCCGCAATCATCGTCGCCTTGCTGGGCGCGGGCTCGCTGCTCGTCTTCTCCGTTCCGACGGAGACCGTCTACAAGGCTCCGGCATTAGCCACCTATACGACGGGCCCGGAGGTTGCCTGGCTAGTGATCGGCTTGGCCCTGGTGATCGGCGGAGCCGCCACCGTGGCCGTCGGGTACCGGCGCGGCCGGAAGCGCAAGCCGGGTGCCGGGAGCGGCCTGGAGGCGGGGGCCGGCGCCCAGGCGACAGCGGGCGACCGGGGCAACGGCGGGGGAGTGCACATCATCACCCTGCTGATCCTGGCCAGCGTGCTGCTCACCGGCATCGCCGCGTACGGGGGGATGCGGCTCGAGGCCCGGAGCCAGTTGTCCTTCTCATCGCAGGTCGAGGCGCACATCATGCTCGGCGGCCCCACCGCCACGGCCGCGGTGAATGTGACCGCGTTCAAGATCCCGCAGAATGACTGGGTCTCGGTCATCGTGTACGGCCTGCGGCGCAAGGTGAACAGGCTGAAGGCCTGCGGGCACGTGAAGATCGCGCCGCATTCCTCGTCGTGCTCGGCCGATCCGTGTTACTACCTGGACCTGGATGCGTACGCGCGCCTGCACGCGAAGTGCACCGAGCTGCTGAACGGCACGATCGTGCCGAACTCCGCCGGGGACGTCAACGCGGCCGTCGATGTGCCGTTCCAGGCGGCGCGGTTCCAGGATCTGGACGTCCGCACCTACGTGTGCACGCAGAAGGTGTGCGAGGGCACCCCGAACGGGGCCACCTCACGCATCGACTACCTCATCCCGGGCCCTGCCGCCAAGAAATCGCGGCATTAACCGAGGGCCACCCCGCCCGGGGAGTCCTGGCCGCGATGATCGTGCGCGCGCCGCCGCCGCCCGGGTTGACCGCCGGCCGTCGCCGGTGAAGGTGCCGCCCGGATCGGCGGGCCGCTGGCCCGGCTAGCCGACGGCCAGCCCGAACGGGGCGTCCTGGCCGGAGACGATCGTATGCGCGCCGCCGCCGTTGAGGTTCGCCTGGCCGATCGTGCCGTCCGGGTCGTCGGCCCAGTACAGATGGCTGCCATCGACCGCCACCCCGGCAGGGGTGCCCACGTCGCCGACGATGATATGCACGCCGGTGCCGTTCAGGCCCGCCGCCTGGACCGCGCCACCGCTGCCTGCGTTGATGGCCCAGTACAGGGTGGTAGCGCTGACCGCTACCCCGTTGGGATCGTCCTGGCTGGTGACGATGGCGTGCGCGCCGCCGCCGTCGAGGCCGGACTGCCAGATCGCGCCGTCGCCCAGGGAGAAGTCCGTGCTGTTGGCCCAGTACAGGTGGCTGGCATCACCGGCGATCCCGCCCATGATGTTCTGCCCGGTGGTGACGATGGCGTGCGCCCCGGAGCCGTCGAGGCCGGACTCCCAGACCGAGCCGCCGCTGAGGCCGTTGGCGGTCCAGTACAGGTGGCCGCTGTCGACCGTCACCCAGAGCGGGGCATCGGCCTGGTTGCGGACGATGGCGTGCGCGCTGCTGCCGTCCAGGTTCGCCTCCACGATCGTGTTGCTGCCGGTCGCCCAGTACAGGTGGCCCACACCAACCGCCACCCCGGCCGGCGCGGTCTGCCCGCCGGCGATGGAGTGCGCCCCGCTCCCGTCCAGCCCGGCCTCATTGACCGTGCCGATCGGGGGCTCCTTGTCGGTGGCGTTGTTGGCCCAGTAGAGCTGGATCGGCGCGACCACCCCGGTGCCGCTGAGCGGGTCGCTGGCCGTGGCGGTGGCGCTGGCCACGGTCAGCGTGGCGGCGACGGCGCCGGTGCTGGCGGGGGTGAACTGCACGGTGACCGTGCAGGTCTTGCCGGGTGCCAGGCTGGTGCCGATGCAGGTGTCCGCGGTGACGCTGAACGCGGCCGCGCCGGTCAGCGTGGCCGTCAGCGGGCCCTCGGCCACCGCGCCGGAGTTGGCCAGCGTGAAGCTCTGCGCCAGATTTTCCCCGATGTCGGCCTGCCCGTAGCTGAACGGGGCGGGGGTGAACGCCAGCACCGGCGCCGTGACCCCCACCATCTGCGGGCTGCTCTGGCCGGTGACCAGGGCGCGGGCGTTGCTGCCGTCCAGGCCGGCCGCGTTGACCGTGCCGCCGACGCCGCTGGTCCAGTAGATCTGGCTGCTGTCGGCGGCCACCCCGATCAGGTTGTTCTGCCCGGTGACGAGGGCGTGTGGGCTGCTGCCGTCCAGGCCGGCCACGTTGACCGTGCCGCTGGTCTCGTCGGCCCAGTAGAGGTGGCTGCCCGCGACCGCCAGCCCGCTCAGGCCCTGCTGCCCGGTGACGATGGCCTGCGGGCTGCCGCCGTCCAGGCCGGCTTCCCAGATGGAGCCGTCGCCGGTGCTGGCCCAGTACAGGTGGCTGCCGTTCACCGCCACCCCGAACGGGCTGTTCTGCCCGGTCACGATGTGGTGCGGGCTGCCGCCGTCCAGGCCGGCTTCCCAGATGGAGCCGTCGTCGCTGCTGGCCCAGTACAGGTGGCTGCCGTTCACCGCCACCCCGGTCGGGTGGTTCTGCCCGGTGACCAGGGCGTGCGGGTCGCCGCCGTCCAGGCCGGCCGCCCAGATCGAACCGCTTCCCGGCGTGCCGCTGCCGTCGTTAGCCCAGTAGAGGTGGTTGGCGCCGGCCGCCACCCCGAGCGGATCATCCTGGCCGGTGACGATCGCCTGCGGGCCGCTGCCGTCCGGTGCTGCCGTCCAGACCGCGCCGGCTCCGGCCGAGCCGTCACCGGCAGCGGTCCAGTAGACGTGCGGGACCGCGCCGGTGCCGGTGAGCGTATCGGTGCCGGTGGCGGCGGGGGAGGTGCTGGCCGCGGTCAGCGTGGCGGTGACGGTGCTGGTGCTGGCGGGGGTGAACGCCGCGGTGACCGTGCAGGTCCCGCCGGGTGCCAGGCTGGTGCCGGTGCAGGTGTCACCGGCGATGCCGAACGTGGCCGAGCCGGGCAGCGTGATCGTCAGCGGGCCGCTGGCCGTCCCGCCCGTGTTGGCCAGCGTGAAGGTCTGCGAGGCGGTCTGCCCGACGCTGGTCTGCCCGTAGCTGAACGGGGCGGGGGTGAACACCAGGTCCGGCGGTGCCGGGGTGACCGCCATCAGCGTCAGCTCATGCTGGCCGGTGACCAGGGCATGCGCCCCGGTGCCGGCGAGGCTGGCCGCGTTGACCGTGCCGCCCACCGGGCTGGTCCAGTAGACCTGGCTGGTGTCGACGGCCACCCCCGTCGCGCCGCGCGGGCTGGTGAGGAGGGTGTGCGGGCCGCTCCCGTCCAGGCCGGCCACGATAATCGGGCCCCGGCTGGTCGCCCAGTAGAGGTGGCCGGCGTCCACCGCCACCCCGCCCGGGCTCTTCTGCCCGGTGACGATGGCGTGCGCGCTGCCGCCGTCGAGCCCGGCTTCCCAGATGGAGCCGTCGTCGGCGCTGGCCCAGTACAGGTGGCTGCTGCTCACCGCCATCCCCTGCGGGCCGTTCTGCCCGGTGACGATGGCGTGGGCGCCGCTGCCGTCGAGCCCGGCTTCCCAGATGGAGCCGTCGTCGGCGCTGGCCCAGTACAGGTGGCTGCCGTTCACGGCCACCCCGGTCGGGAAGTTCTGCCCGGTGACGATGGCGTGCGCGCCGCTGCCGTCCAGGCTGGCCTCCCAGACCGAGCCGGCGCCGGGCGTGTGGTCGCCGGCGCTGGTCCAGTAGAGGTGGCTCGTGTCAATGGCCACCGCGAAAGGATTGTTCTGCCCGGTGACGATCGCCTGGGCGCCGCTGCCGTCAAGGCCGGATTCCCAGACCGAGCCGCCGGCCGCCGAGCCGTCACCGTCGGTGGTCCAGTACAGGTGCCGGGGGGCCGCGCCCAGCCCTTGGCTGCCGGTGAGCGTGTCGGTGGCGGTGAGGTGGTGCTTCTTGGCGGTGGCGGTGAGGGTGGCGGTGACGGTGCCGGTCCGGGCGGGGGCGAACCGCACGGTGACGGTGCAGGTCTTGCCCGGGGCGAGGCTGTGCTTGCAGGTGCTGGCGGTGATGGTGAACGCGGCCGGGCCGGCCAGCGTCACGGTCAGCTTGCCGGTGGCCCGCCCGCCGGTGTTGGCCAGGGTGAAGGCCCGCGACTTCGCCTGCCCGGCGGCGACCTGGCCGTAGTGGTAGGGGGAGGGGCTGAACGCCAGCGCCGCCGGGGCCGGCTTGGCCGCCGCCGGGCCAGGCTTGGCCGCCGCCGCGGTTGTCCCGGCCAGCGCCGCCACGGCGGCCAGCGTGCCCGCCGCCCCGGCCGCGGCTGCCCGCCGCCATGCCGCGGGCTTGCGCCGCCAAGCTCCGGGCATCCGCCCGGGCGCACCGGATCCGCTGTACCGTCCCATCTCGTCCCCCCAACAGCCGGTCCGGCCGTTAGCTCAATGTTCGTGGTGTGCAGCGGGCTCCCGGGGCAGTTCGAAGCCCCGCAAGACCGGCGTTGTTTTACCGCCCCTTGGCCCGCCCTAGCCATCAGAACCCGTGGGCGCCCGATTTGTCCAGGGCCGGGTGCGGGGGAAGAACCTGTCGGTGAAGTCGTTGGTGAAGGTGCCGCCCGGGTCGAGGGACGCGGCCAGCGCGGCGAAGTCGCGCCAGCGGGGATAGGCCGCGCGCACCACATCCGGCGGCAGGCTGAACAGCTTGCCCCAGTGCGGGCGCGGCTGCCACGGTGCGAGCGCTTCCTCGATCGCGGCGAGCACTGGGGTGACCGCCCCGGTGTCGCGGACCCAGGTGAAGTGGATGGCCACGCTGTCCCTGCGGTAGCTGGGGCTCAGCCACAGTTCGTCCGCGGCGACGGTGCGGATCTCGGAGATCTGCAGCACGGGGGCGAGCAGGTCAGCCAGCCCGGCCACGGCGCCGAGGGCGGGCACCGCCGCCTCGCGGGGCAGCAGGAACTCCGACTGGAGCTCGTCGCCGCTGCTCGGGGTGAAGCCGAGCCGGAAATGCGGAAGCCGCTCGTGCCAGGGGCCGGGGACGCCGCCCTGCTCGGTGCAGAGGGATGCGGGCATGCCGGGCAGGGGATGCCGCGGCCCGTCCGCCGGGCGCGCGCCGTGCCACGGCCGGCCGGGCCGCGGGACCTGCCCGTCGCCGTCCCGGTGCTTGAGCCAGACCTGGTTGTGGCGGCGGTCCTGCCAGTTGGTGAACACGCTGACGCTGTAGGCGCTCGCGAAGATCTCCTCGAAGTGACCGGTGAGCTGGCCGGCCGGCAGGTCCTCGAACACGTACTGGCGGACCTCGAAGTCCGGGATGAGGTCCAGGGTGAGCGTGGTGACCACGCCCAGGGCGCCCAGGCCGACCACGGCGCCGGGGAACCGCCCGGCGTCGGCATCCCGGCGCAGCGTCGCCAGGCCGCCGCCGGAGGTGACCAGTTCCAGCGCGGAGACGGAGGTCGCCAGGCTGCCGTTGCCGTCCCCGGAACCGTGGGTGCCGGTCGCGACCGCGCCCGCCACCGAGATGTGCGGCAGCGACGCCAGGTTCGGCAGTGCCCAGCCCGCCGCGTGCAGGCGCCGTGCCAGGTCGCCGTGCGTGACCCCGGCGCCGACCGTGACCGTGGCCGCCGCGGAATCGATGTCGGCGACCGGGGGCAGCGCGGCGGTGGACACCAGCACGCCGTCGGTGTCGGCGATGCGGTTGAACGAGTGCGCGGTACCCAGCGCGCGGGCCCGCGCGCTCTGGGCGACCACGGCCCGGAGTTCCGCCACGGTGCGCGGACTCTCGGCGCGCGCCGCGCGGAACGCCACGTTCCCCGCCCAGTTGACCCGGGACGTCGCCATGCCAGCCTCCTGGATGACCGGGCCTGACTCACGGGGCGCCAGGCCCGGCCGGATGGGCCGCGCCCGCCGCGCGCGTGCCGCGGGTCAGTTCATGGCCAGGGCGAGGATGATCACGAACAGCAGGAGCAGCGCGCACACGACCGTGACCATGAACAGGTCGTTGGCTGGTTCCCGCTCGGCGCCATGACGGCCCATATAAGAAGCTCTACACCAGCAGCCCGTAGGGTGGAAGCCCCATCTGAGTAAACATCTCCGGTAAACACGCAGGTCAGCTAGCTGGCAAGGCGAGGCCGGCGGGGCTCGCGGCTAGAGTTGGCAGGTCCGCCGCGGTCGCCGGGAGGAGGTGGTACGGGCGGTGCCGGACGCGCCCCGCACGGCCACGGAATCCGCCCGGCGCTGGCGCGCCGTGCGCGCGTTCCTCACCGCGAACCGGCATGAGCTGGGGCAGGTGGCCGCGCGCCTGTACCCGGAGCTGCCGCGGATCGGCTCGGCCGGCCTGCTGTGCCACCAGCAGTGGCTGCCGCCCGCTCCGCTCGAGATCGACGCCCTGCCGCTGGCCTGGGACGGCGCCCGGCCGGCGTGGCGCGCGGACCAGGCGGACCTGCTGGCGCGGTACCGCGCGGCGTCCGCGCACGTGCGGCCGCTGCGCCCGGACGGGGACCGCTACCCCAGCTACACCGACGCGGTGGCCGCGCTGGACCGGCCGGCCCTGTTTGAGAACCGGCCCTGCTACCGGCTGCTGGACGCCAGGCTGACCGCGCCGCCAGGGCTCCTGCTGGGGCCGACCAGCTATTTCGAGGGGATGGAACTCGGCCACGCGGTCGCGCACGAGCTCGCCGCCACCTGGGAGCGCGCGCCCGGCGCGGTGCGCATGGCCGGCCTGCCGCTGCGCGCCCTCGCCGGGGACCCGTGCGATTTCCGCCGGCGCCTGTCGCTGAGCGCCGTTACGACGCTCACCCTGCGCCGCGCCGCGCGCGGCGATGCCTCGTTCGTGCTGCACTGGCGGGATCCCGCCCAGGTGAACCACGGCGGCGGGCTGTACCAGGTGATGCCCGTCGGCCTGTTCCAGCCGGTGACCGGCGCGCCCGCGGCGATCCGGCACGACCTGAGCCTGTGGCGGTCCATGGCCCGTGAGTTCAGCGAGGAGTTCCTGGGCACCCCGGAGGACTACCAGACCAGCGGCGGGCTGCTCGACTACGACGGCTGGCCGTTCTACTCCCGCCTGACCCAGGCCCGGCGCGAGGGCAGGCTGACCGTGCACTGCCTCGGGCTGGGCGTGGATCCGCTGACGTTCGCCACCGACATCCTCGCCGTCGCGGTCTTCGATGAGGCCCTGTTCGACGCCGAGTTCGCCCGGCTGGTCGCGCTGAACGCCGAGGGCCGGGTCATCACCGGCGGGCGGGCGGAGGGGATCCCGTTCAGCGCGGACACCGTGTCGCGGCTGACGGACGGGGACGACCCGGTGCAGGCGTCCGGGGCGGCGGTGCTCCGGCTCGCCTGGCAGCACCGCCGCCACCTGCTCGGCTAACCCCGCCGCCCCGCCGCCCCGCCGCCCCGGCCGCCCCGCCGCCCCCCGGCACCCCGGGCCTGTGGACAGGCGTGATCCGTTCGGTTCCTGGCCCCCCGGCGGGCCAGAAACCGAACGGATCATGAGGCAACGAATTTTGCTCGTACGGCAAGTTTGCGTATTACGCAAGAAGCTGTAGCATGGGCGCATGAGCACGCAACGGCGCTCGCGCGGCACCGCCAGGCCCGGCCTGCGGGAGCGCAAGAAACTAGCGACTCGCCAGGTGATCGGCGGTACCGCGTTCCGCCTGGCCATGGAGCGCGGGCTGGAGAACGTCACGGTCGAGGACATCGCCGAGGCGGCCGGGGTGTCGCCGCGGACCTTCAACAACTACTTCGCCTCCAAGCCGGAGGCGATCGCCGCCATCGGGGTGGACCGGGCCGTGCGGATCGGCGCCACACTGTGCGCGCGCCCCGCGGCCGAGCCACTCTGGGACGCGATCACCGCGGCGGTGCTGGAGCACTACGACGACGTGCCGAGCCCCACGGGGGAGTGGCGGGACGGCATGCGCGCGGTGCTGCTGTCGCCGCCGATGCGCGGCGAGTACCTCAAGACCAACGCCGCGATGCAGCGCGCACTCTCCGAGGCGATCGCGCAGCGCACCGGCCTGGACGCTGGCCGGGACATGCTTCCCGAGGTCCTGGCCGGGGCGGTCACCACGGCCTCCCAGGCCGCCGTCCGGCGCTGGTTCGCGGCCGACCCCCCGGTGCCGCTGCGGCCCCTGGTCCGCGAGGCGCTCGGCCGGCTCGCCGCCGCGCTCACCGACGCCGCGCGCGCCGTCCAGCCCGGCTGACGGCGCCGGGGCGGCCGGGAGTCAGCCGGGCTGGTCGGTGCGCAGCATGCTGTAACGGAACTCGTCCCGGTAGGCGCCATCGCGCCAGCCGACGCCGCGCAGCACGCCCTCCCTGGTGAACCCGGCCTTCTCCAGGGCGCGCTGCTCGGCGATGTTGCCGGCCTCGGTGGACGCCTCGATCCGGTGCACGGTCGTGTGCTCGAACAGGTACCGGGCCAGCAGTCGTTGCGCCTGCGTGCCGTGGCCCCTGCCGCGTGCCTCCGGCAGGAGCGCGATCCCGATGTTCCAGTAGTGGCACCCGGGGGTGCTCTGCACCTTGTGCCAGGACACGAAGCCGAGCCGCTCGCCCCCGTGCACCACCATCAGGATGCCGACGTCGTCGCCGATCAACCGGTTGTCCGCCCACCACTGGCGGTAATGCAGCAGGTCGTGCCAGCCCAGCCAGGCGAACTCGCCGGTCACACCCGGATCCTGGGTCAGCCGTTCGAGGATCCCGAGGTCGGCCTCGCCGACGAGGCGCAGCGACAGGCCGGCGTCCATGCCGGTAATCATGCCCGACGCCGGGCGCCGGGGCGGGCGGCGGGGCTCAGCCGGGCTGGTCGGTGCGCAGCAGGCTGTAGAGCACGCCGTCGTGCCATCCGCCGGCCCGCCAGAACACGCCGCGCAGGACGCCCTCCCGGGTGAACCCGGCCTTCCCCAGCGCCCGCTGCTCGGCGGCGTTCGCCGCCTCCGTGAGGGCCTCGACCCGGTGCACCGTGGTGTGCGCGAACAGGTAGCGGGCCAGCAACCGGTGCGCCTGCGTGCCGTAGCCGTGGCCGCGTGCCTCCGGCAGCAGGGCGATGCCCATGTTCCAGGCGTAGGCCGGCGGATACTCCGCCCTGAACCAGGACACGAAGCCGACCGGCTCGTCCTCCCGGACGATCATCAGGATCCCGGAGCCCTCCCCGATCAGCCGGTTCTCCGCCCACCCCCGGCGGAAGCGCATCACCTCGCGCCAGCCCGCCCAGGTGAACTCCCCGGCCGCGCCGGGGTCCTGGGTCAGCCGCTCCAGGACCAGCAGGTCGGGCTCGGTGACCGGCCGCAGCGCGAGCACATCCTCCATAGCCGAATCATGCCTTCTCCATGATGCTCCGTGCGTCCTGACCCGCCCGCCGCACGGCACCCTGGCGCCGCGATAGCGGGGCTACGCTTGGATCCAGGGCCCCTGGAGGCGGCGATGACGTTGGGCACGAGGCCGTGGTAGCGGCCACGGCCGCGGTCGGCGGGGCGCTGCTGGCGGTGATGATCGCCTTCTCCTGGTACGGGGCGGTCACCCTCCCGCCCACGGCGCGCGTGCCCGTGCACTGGGGGTTCCGCTGGGGCAGTTACGTGCCCAAGCGGGCCGGCCTGATCATCTGGCCCGCACTGGGCGCGCTCATCTATGTAGTGCTGGGCTTCGTCGTGCCGTCCTCGTCGCACCGGCCCAGGCACACCTGGGCGCCCAGCGTGCTGATGATCGTCATCATGGGCGCGGCGGTCGCCTTCCAGGCCGGGGCGCTGGCCGCCGCCCGCCGCACCGTCCCCGACGGCGCCCCGCCGCAGTGACGCGCCGGCCGGCCGGGCGCTACCGGGGCGCACCGCCCGCCGGGGCCGGCCAGACCAGGATGTCGCTGCTGACGGCCGCGAACGGCGACGACGGAGCGTCCCCGCCGGCCCGCCGGGCTGTGTCAGGCCGGGCGCTGGCGGGGCGGGCTGAGCTCGGTGAGGACGGCGGCGGAAAGCTCGCCGACGGTGGTGCCGGCCTGGTCCAGCACGCCGAGCACGAACTCGTCGTCGAGCCGCAGCAGGCCCAGCAGCAGGTGCCCGGGCATGAGGGCGCTGTGGTGCAACTCCCGCGCGGCGATGCCGTGCGCGAGCCGCAGTGACTCCCGGGCCGCGGGGCTGAAGCGGAGCCGGGGCCGGCGCCCGGCCGGCCTGCGGCGGTCGGGCGCGGACTCCAGCGCCCCGGGCCCGAAGGTCTCCGCCACCGCAGCCTGGACCACGTCGTAGTCGATCCCGATCGCGCGCAACGAGTCGGCGTCGATCTCGCCGGGCGCGCCTTCCCCGGTGCCGGGCAGCAGCCGGCGGATCAGGGCCGGGGTGACCCCGTAGTCGCGCAGCGGCCGCGCGGTGGCCAGGTCGCCCTGCTCGGCGCACCCGTACAGCAGGTGCCCGGTCCCGATCTGCGGGGAGCCAAGCTCCCGGGCCAGGTCGTGCGCTGCGACGACGACCTCCCGTGCGTCGGTGGTGAACCGCTCGAACATCGTGTTACTCCTTCGCCCTGGCCGCCGCCCGGCCGCCGCCGTGCTTCTGGTGCACCGCCTGCTTGGACACGCCGAGTTCGGCGGCGATCTCCGCCCACGACCAGCCCAGCTTGCGGGCGTGGTCCACCTGCAGTGACTCGAGTTGCTCGGCCAGCCGGCGCAGCGACGCGACGGCCCGCAGGCCGGTCCGCGGGTCGCCGCTGCCGGCGCTGGCCGCCAGATCCGTGGAACTCATACCTGTCAATCTACCTTGTCGCATGGAAGTCGTCAAGATAAGTTGACGCGGCGCTGCGGGCTGCCGGGCTTGGGGCGCGGGCGGGCCTTTGACATGATTCTCGTGTGCTCGGCACGGAGTTAGGGCTCGCCGGGCTCCTGGAGCGGGCCCACGAGCTAGATCAGCTTGACCAGGCCGTCGCGGTCACCGCCGCGGGCGCGCCCGGCGCTGTGCTGCTGGAGGGGCCGGCCGGGATCGGGAAGACGGCGCTGCTCGCGGCGGCCCGCGAGCGTGCGGCGGCGGCCGGGGTCCGGGTGCTTTACGCGCACGGCGGTGAACTGGAGAGCGGGCTGGGCCTGGGCATCGCCCGCCAGTTGCTGGAGCCCGTGCTGGTGCGCGCCAGCGACGCGGATCGCGCCAGGCTGCTGGCACGGCCCGCGGCCGCGGTGGCCGGGCTTTTCGGGCTCGACGGCGCCCGGTCCCAGCCGCCGGCCGACGAGTACGGCATCCAGAACGCGCTGTACTGGCTGTGCGCGCGACTGGCCGAGCGGTCCCCGGTGATGATCGCCATCGACGATCTCCAGTGGGCTGACCCGGCGTCCCTGCGCTGGCTCGGCTACCTGCTGCACCGGCTCGACGACCTCCCGGTCCTGCTCGCGCTGGCGCGCCGCAGCGACGAGCCGGGGGCCGACGAGGGGCTGCTGGCCTGCATCGTGGGCGCGCCGGTCGTCCGGGTCGTCCGGCCCCGTCCGCTCGGCGTGCGCGCGGTCGCCCGGCTCGCCCATGAGGTGTTCGGCGTTGCTCCCGAGGACGGGTTCGCCCGCGCATGTCATCGCGCGGCCGGCGGCAATCCGCTGTTCACGCTGCAGTTGCTCGGCGCTGCCAGGGACGAGGGGCTGCGCCCGGCGGGACTGGACGCACAGGCGGCGGCCGACCTGGCGCCGGAACGGATCTCCCAGCTTGTGCTGCGCCGCCTGCGCCGCCTGTCGCCGGAGGCGGTCAATGTGGCCGGGCAGGTGGCCCTGCTGGGCACCCGGGCACAGGTGCGCCAGGTGCGGTCCCTGTCGACGCTGACCGAGGACCAGGTGCTGGCCGCCAGCGACGAGCTCGCGGTGGCGGGGCTGCTTCGCCCCGGCCAGCCGCTGGAGTTCGTGCACCCGGTGCTGCGGTCGGCCGCCTACGAGTCGCTCGCCGCGGGCCGCCGGGCCAGCGGGCATGCCCGGGCGGCCCGGCTGCTGGCCGCCGAGGGAGCACCGGCTGATCAGGTCGCCGTGCACGTGCTCAGGACCACGCCGGCCGGGGATCCGTGGGTGGTGGAGATCCTGCTGGCCGCCGCGGCGGCCGACGCCCGGCCCGAGTCCCAGGCCGCCTACCTGCGCCGGGCGATCGCCGAGCCGCCGGCGGCGGGCGTCCGGCCGGGCATCCTCGCCGCGCTCGGGCGGGCCGAGTCCCTGACCTTCGACGCCCGGGCGATCGAGCACCTCGGCGAGGCGCTGCGGCTGTCCAGCGACCCGGGGCTGCAGGCCGGGGCCGCCGGGCTGCTCACCAACTGCCTGGTCGAGCACGGGCGCGTGCACGAGGCGGAGACCGTGCTCCGCGCGGCCATGGCGGGGCTGCCGGGGACCGGTGAACCCGGGTCGCCGGCCCGCGAGGCGGCGCTGGCCCTGCATGTGGCGCTGCTGGACGCCGACCTGCACGCGTCCAGCATCACCGCTGGCCGGCTCCATGAGGCGATCACCCTGGCCGGCCCGGGGCAATCCGCCGCCGAGCGCGACCTGCTCTGCATGGCCGCCATGGCGGCACCCGCGGCGGGGATGACCGCCGCGGATGTGGCGGCACTCGCGGAGCGTGCGCTGCACGGTGCGGACCTGTCGGCCGGCGGCCCGAGGCTCGTCCACTGCGCGGTCTGGGCGCTGGAGTTCGCCGACCGGCTGGAGGAGGCGGACCACTGGTTGCTGCGCCTCCAGGACGCGGCGCAGCAGCAGGACTCACCCGGCCAGTTCATGCTCGCCGCAAGCGCGCGAGCCGAGGTCAGTTTCCGGCGCGGGGCGCTGGCCGATGCCGAGCAGGATGCCCGGGCCGCCCTCGACCTGGCCCGGGCGCACGGCCGGGACTACGGCGTGGCCTTTTCGGCCGCCGCCCTGGTGCTCTCGCTGACCGCACAGGGCCGCCTGGCCGAGGCCGACGCCGGCCTGGCCCGGACCCCGGTCACCCAGGGCGCGCCCTGCGACCTCGCTACCTATGTCTTCAGCCGGGGCTGGCTGCGCGCCGCCCAGGGACGGCCGGCGGAGGCGGCCGAGGAGTTCACCGCAGCGGGGCGGCTGACCCGGCAGGCCGGCCATGATTTCCCCGGGTTCGCCGCCTGGCGGGTGGGCGCGGCGACCGCGATGCTCGCGCTAGGCCGGCGGCCCGGCGCGGTCTCGCTCGCCCGCGAGCAACTTGACCTGGTCCGTCCCTACGGCGCGCCGGGCCTGACAGGGGCCGCGCTGCGCATGCTTGGCCTGGCCACCGGCGGGCCGGCCGGGCTGGACCTGCTCGCCGCCGCCTGTGCCGGACTCGACGGGTCGCCGGCCCTGCTGGAGCGGGCCGCCGCGCAACTGGAGTTCGGGGCGGCGCTGCGCCGGGCAGGCCGGCCGGCGCAGTCGCGGGAACCGCTGCGCGCCGCCCTCGACCTCAGTGCCCGGTGCGGTGCGCTGCCGCTGGCCGGGCGGGCGCGCGAGGAACTCGTCGCAGCCGGGGGCCGGCCGCGCCGGCTGCGGGTCAGCGGCGCCGAGGCGCTGACGGTCAGCGAACTGCGCGTAGCCCGCCGTGCCGCCCGTGGCCACAGTAACCGCGAGATCGCGCAGGAGTTGTTCGTCACGACGAAGGCGGTCGAGAAGCACCTCGCCAGCGCCTACCGGAAACTCGGGATCTCCGGACGCGGCAGCCTGGCCGGGGCACTCGGCCCCTTCGCCGAGCCCGGCTGAGTCCCCGCCGCCAGCGCCCTCACGAGAGCCCCAGAGCCGTCATGACAGGCCGAACGGTGGGGTGGTCACCCTACTGCGCCCGGCCGGGCGTTGCGGCACGATCACGCTCAGGTCGTACTCGACAGGGGACACCGAGGAGGCACCACCATGCCGAACCGCGACAATCCGGCATCCGCGTATCCGCGGCCGGCCGGCCGCACCGGGCCGACCAGGCGGGCGGCGCTCGCGAAACTTGGCGGCGCCGCCGCGGCGGGGGCGGCCGCGGCCGCGGTCGGCGGCGCGCTGGCGCCCCAGGCCGCGGATGCCGACACGGGCACCATGGAGTACGGCGTGGGCAACAACGCCGGGGACAGCTCAACCGGGCTGCTCTCGTCCAACCCGAGCTTCGTCTTCCAGGGACTGAACACCGTGACCAGCGTCCCGTCGGGCCAGCACGCCGATGGCCTGCGCGGGTTCTCATCCGCGGGCGCCGGCGTGGAGGGGATCAACGGCGACAGCAGCGCGCCCGACACCCCGCTGCAGCCCGGCGTGCTCGGCCGGTCCACCGGCCAGCCCGGCGTCATGGGCCTGTCGACCAACTCGGTGGGCGTGTTTGGCACCTCGCTCAACGCCACCGCGATGCAGGCCGCGGCGGGGCGGTTCACGGCGATGTACGGCCTGTCCATCGGCCCCTCGGGCGGCAGCGGATACGCCGGGGTGGTGGGGGATTCCAACGGCAACGCCGGCGTGGCCGGGTTCACCTCGGCCGCGTCCCGCGCGGCGGGGGAGTTCACCCACACCGCGGGCGGCCGTGGCGGCTTGTTCACCGGTGGCAAGGCCCAGGTCCGGCTGGTGCCGGGCACGGCCGGGACGCACCCGTCCGGCGGATCGGCGGGAGACCTGTACGTGGACTCCGCGCACCGGCTTTGGTTCTGCAAGGGCAGCGGCAAGTGGGTGCAACTCGCCTGACCGGCCCGGCATGCACCCCACCGCGCCGGCCCTGACACACCAGGGGGAGGGACCCCGGGCGCGGCTAGGAACTGCTGCCGGAGCCGGGCTTGACCACGTCCACGGTGAGGATGCGCACGGACTTCGACGCGCACGCCGTCGTCCTGTACTTGATGTAGGCCGGCGTCGTCTGGTTCGGCGGGTACACCTGGATGTAGTGCGAGGTGGCCGGGTCGCACCGGGACGCGGGGTAGTTCTGCGCGTCCACGATCCGCAGCAGCGCGTTGCCCGTGGTGTTGGGTGCGAGGGTGACGAGCTGCCGCGGGGTCGCCGGGTTCTCCGCCGCCGCCTTGCCGATCTGGGTGACCGGCTTGCCGCTGGCCAGCGACACGCCCGGGTACCCGTAGAGGGTGCAGGTGACGTTGGAGATGTTGGTGAAGTCGATCACCGTGTAGACGCTGCCGGCCGTGCCCTGGCTGACGCCGAGCTTGAGCTGCAGGGACCGGGTCGGGCAGGGCCCGGGGCCCGGCGGCGGCGTGGGGGTGGTCGCCGCCGCCTGCGTGGCCACCGGGGTCGGCGGCGGAGCGCTGCTGGCGGCGGGCGTGGCCGGCGCAGACCCCGACGACGCCGTGTTGCTGGTCGAAGAACTGGCGCACCCGGCGGCGAGCGCCGCGGCGCAGATCAGCGCCGGTGCCGCGATCGCTCGCCGGGCCACACGCAGGGTTGAGTCCATCTCGTTTCCTTCGGGACTGGCGGCTCGCCTGAGCCGTGTGACAGTTATGACGCCCGCGGTGGCTCTCCGGTTGCGGGCTGCCCCGGCTGGAACAATGGGCTGGTGATCGAGATCGAGCCGGAGCGGTTCGAGGAGATGGTGGTCGAGGCGCTCGACGGGCTCCCCGAGCAGCTTGGCGCGATGATGCGCAACGTCGCGGTGACGGTCGAGCACGGCCCGGGGCCGCCGGGGCTGCTCGGGCTCTACCAGGGGGTGCCGCTCACCGGCCGCACCACCCACTACTCGGGGGTCCTGCCGGACCGGATCACCATCTACCGCCGGGAGATCTGCGCGATCTGCCGGACCGAGGACGAGGTGGCCCGCCAGGTGCGGCGCACCGTTATCCACGAAGTCGCTCATCATTTCGGCATCGGGGATGAGCGGCTCCGGGAACTTGGGTGGTAGGCGCCCGGTGCGCCCTGCTGCCCGGGCGGCGCTGGGAGCCGTAATGCACAAGAACGGGTTTCAGCCGTCGCGGTGCACCGTGCCCGGGGCGAACGCCGGCAGGCAGACCGAGACATACTCGGCGCCGTCGTCGCCCGGGGTGCTGTAGCGCACCCACTCACCCGGCCGGGCATGGACCGCCTGGCCCGCCTCGGCCGTCATCCGGCCGCCCTCGAACTCGACCACCACGGCGCCGCGCAGCACGACGGTGAACTCGTCGAACTCGGGCCGCTGGCCGGGCTCAGCCCAGCCGGACGGGCTGCGCATCCGGGCGATGCTCAGCACGGTCTCGCCCGTGCTGGCCCGGCCCACGAACTCGTCGATCAGCTTCGGCGGCTCGCCGGCGGCCGGCACCCGGCGCGGTTCACCGATCAGTTCAGGCATGCCGGCAGTATCCCGCACGGCGCTCGGTACGCTCGCCCTATGGCCAGCCGGGCGGACATCACCTCGCGGATCGCCCTGCCTGTGCCCCCCGGCCAGGCCTGGCAGGCCGTGGTGGACTGGGCCCGGCAGGGCCAGTGGATGCTGGGCACGCGCGTCCACGGCGGTCATGGCGTGGGCGCGGAGGTCGTCGCGCGGACCGGGATCGGCCCGGTCGGGTTCACCGACACCATGGTCATCACCGAGTGGGACCCGCCGCGCCGGTGCGTGGTCGAGCACACCGGGCGGGTGATCCGCGGGACCGGCGTCTTCGAGGTGGCACCGGCCGGGCCGGCCAGCGAACTGCGCTGGACCGAGCAGCTCGAACTGCCGCTGGGGGCGGCGGGCCAGTGGGGATGGCGGCTGGTCCGGCCGCTGGCGCAACTGGGGATCGACGCGTCGCTGCGCCGCTTCGCGCGGCTCGTCGCGGCGGGCGGGCGCTGAGCGTCCTGGCGTTCCGCGCAGAGCGGCCCGGGACACGATCTGCCACGATGGTCGGATGAACGCGTCGGCGCAGGTCCGGATCCGCCCCGCGCGGCTGGCCGATCACGCCGCGCTCGCGCGGCTGGACGCGGCCGCCTGGACGCCGGAGGCCGGGTTCCCGTCGGTCATGCGCAGCGCGGCCAGCGCCGACGGTGCCTTCTTCAGCGCCGGCAACCCGCCGGAGGCCCACCTGGTCGCCGAGCTTGACGGCAGCATCGTCGGTTACATCCGGCTCAAGGCGCCGACGAGCCTGCCGGAGAACGCGCATGTCATGCAGGTGCAGGGGCTGGCGGTCGGCCCGTCCGCCCGGCGCCGCGGCGTCGCGTCGGCGCTGCTGACGGCCGCCGAGGAGCACCTGCGGGCGCGCGGCGCCCGGAAGCTGACCCTGCGGGTGCTGAGCAGCAACAGCGCTGCCATACGGCTGTACGAGCAACTGGGGTTCGCCCGCGAAGGGGCGCTGCACCAGGAGTTCTACATCAACGGGGCCTACGTCGACGACGTCCTGATGGCCAAGTATTTCGAGCGGTGACCGGCCCGATGGACGACACCACGCTCGCCGCCTACCTGGACCGCATCGCCGCCGGCCGCCCCCGGGTCCTGGACGCGGGCGCGCTCGCCGCCCTGCACCGCGCGCACCAGGTGGCCGTGCCGTTCGAGAACCTGAGCATCCACCTGGCCGAGCCCATCTCCCTGGCCGAGCGCGACCTGCTCGGCAAGATCGTCACCAGCCGGCGGGGCGGCTTCTGCTACGAGCTCAACGGCGCGTTCGCGTTGCTGCTCGAGGCGCTGGGCGCCCGGGTCACCCGGGTCGCCGCCCGGGTCTACGGGGAGGGCGGGCCCGGGCCGCTGTTCGATCACCTGGCCCTGGTGGTGCACCTGGCCGACGGCAGCGGCCCGTGGCTGGCCGACGTGGGTTTCGGCGCGCATGCCACCTTTCCGCTGGGCTACGACCGCAGGGACGGCCAGGACGATCCGGGCGGCAGCTTCCACCTGGCCGATGCCCCGGACGGGGACCTGGACGTGGCCAAGGACGACAAGCCCCAGTACCGGATCGAGACCCGGGCGCGCCTCCTGGACGACTTCGTGCCCACCTGCTGGTGGCAGCAGACCTCGCCGGCGTCCCACTTCACCCGCAGCACGATCTGCTCGCGGCTCACCGGGGACGGGCGGATCTCGCTGAGCGGCCGCACGCTGATCCGGACCAGCGGCGGCGCCCGCACCGAACAGCCGCTGGGCGGCGACACCGAGGTCCTGGCCGCCTACCGGGACCACTTCGGCATCGTCCTGGACCGGGTCCCGGCCGTGGCGGCCCGGCCACCGGATGGCCGCCGCTGAGACCGAGGGAGCGACCGATGAGCAGCATGCACACCGACATCACCGTCCCCGGGCGGCCCGAGGTACACGAGGTGTCCGACGGCATCTACGCCTACGTGCAGCCCGATGGCACCTGGTGGATCAACAACACCGGTTTCCTGGCCGGCCCGCAGGGGGTCATCAGCATCGACACCTGCGCGACCGAGCGCCGCACCCGTGCCTACGCCGCGGCGATCGCGGCGGTCACGCCCGCGCCGGTCCGCGCGGTCGTCAACACGCACCACCACGGCGACCACACCTTCGGCAACTGCCTGTTCGGCGGCGCGGCCATCGTGGCGCACGAGCGCGCCCGGGCCGAGGCCATCGCCTTCGGGCCACCGCAGCCGCTGCCGTTCTGGGACGGCCCGGACTGGGGCGACCTCACCCTGGACCCGCCGTTCGTCACGTTCACCGACGAGATCACCGTGCACGCCGGCGACCTGGCGGCACATGTCCGTCACGTCGGCACGGCCGCGCACACCACCAACGACTCGATCGTCTGGATCCCCGAGCGCTCGGTGCTGTTCTGCGGCGACCTGATCTTCAACGGCGGGACGCCGTTCCTGCTCATGGGCTCGGTCGCCGGGGCCATCGACGCGCTGGAGCAGGTCGTGGCGCCGCTCGGCGCGCGGACGACCGTGCCGGGCCATGGCCCGGTGTTCGGCGGCCGCGGCCCGCTGGATGCGACGCTGGCCTACCTGCGGTTCGTGCTCGACGTCGCGGCCCGCTGCCAGGACGCCGGGCTGACCCCGCTGCAGGCCGCCCTCGACACCGACCTCGGCCCGTTCGCCGCCTGGCCCGACTCCGAGCGGATCGTCGGCAACCTGCACCGCGCCTGTGCGGAGCTGGACGGGACCCCGCGCGGCGGCCCGGTCGACATCGTGGCCGCGCTCGCCGACATGGTCGCCTACAACGGCGGCGCCCCGCTCACCTGCCTGGCCTGACCCGCCACGTGCGGCCCCTGGCCTGAGGCGCCGCGGCCCCTGGCCTGAGGCGCCGCGCGTCGGCCTGGCCCGTGGCCACCGCGCAAAACCCGGCTGCGATCCCGGCCGCGTTTCGCCAGGATCGTGCTATGAGCGAGGACCGGAGCGGCGCGGCGTCCGGGCCGCTGGCCCGGGTGCTGCCCGGAATCGGCGGGATGGCGACGGTGGAGCGCCTGGCGCAGTTGAGTGGCAGCGACTTCACCAGCGTGATGCTGGAGGTCATGCGGCGGCGGGCCGCCAGGGAGACGCCCGCCAGCGTGCTGCGGCGCTACCGGCAGGACCGGTTCGTCCGGCCCGGGGCCGTGCCCTGGTGGTCGGTCCGGCACGCCGAGGATCTGCTGCTTGGCTGCCTGCCCGGTGAGTTCGAGGTGGTGACGGTGGCCCCGCTGGTGCCGCTGGGCACCCACTCCGTGCTGGGAGCGCTCAGCCAGCACCGGGTGGTCAGCGCCGTCCGGGCGTGCGAGGTGGCGGCCGATCCGACGAACGCGCTCGCGCTGGAGGCCGCGGTGCGCCGGGCGCAGGCGCGGGATGCGGCGGGTGCGGGGTCCCGGGCTCCGCTGCCGGACACGCCGGTGCGGCTGGCAGCGCTACAGCGGGCGGTGCGCGCCCAGCAACTCCAGGGGCCTGGTTACTTCGCGCATTTCGGCTTGTTTGCCCTGGTGACGGGCGGGCGCGACCGGGGCGGCCATCGGTTCGAGCGGGCCGCCGTGGCCGAGCAGGTACGGTTCGCCGTCCGCGGCCTGGCCGCCGTGGGGCTGCTGCAGGTCCAGCTCGCGCTGACCCCGCTGTCGGCGGCCGGGCAGCGGATCGCCGCGGGAGTGGCCGCCGACCTCGGCGACACCCCGGTGGAGATTATCGAGGACAGCGAGCGGCAGGCCGGCCGCGGGTACTACCGGGAGCTGTGCTTCAAGATCAACGCGTGGGTGCAGGGCCAGCCGGAGGAGATCGGCGACGGCGGGTTCACCGACTGGGGCATGCGGCTCACCGCGAACGCCAAGGAACGCCTGCTGATCAGCGGCCTGGGCATGGAGCGCCTGGCGGCCTTCGCCAGCGCTGCCGCATGACCGGCGGGCCCGCCCGCTCGTGGTCGCCAGCAAACCAGCCCCCGCCGTCACTCCGCCCCGTCCCTCGACCGCAAAACGCATCCCCCGCCCACCCGCGGCCCCGCATGGCACCGGTTGCGGCGGTGCGGGCTG
>Ga0335078_10004341_pt1 | contig 21020 bp, 20 predicted proteins | sample Lox_Sample_32_FD_206711 | JGI IMG/M metagenome (GOLD analysis project Ga0335078, IMG submission 206711) | Soil microbial communities from Loxahatchee National Wildlife Refuge, Florida, United States - Lox_Sample_3.2 | ecosystem: Environmental > Terrestrial > Soil > Wetlands | place: USA...
AGCGCCCAGCCGTCGGTGTGATGGATCGCGCGCAGGTCGCGGGCTCCCCGGCAGATGAAGTCCGCTCTCGGCAAAAGCGTCCCCGGCATTTGCGTGCGGCCCGGCAGAATCTTCCGCCATGCGACTTCTTGTTCTCGGGGGTACCCAGTTCCTCGGGCGGGCCATCGTGGACGAAGCGATCAGGCGCGGCTACGACGTCACGACCTTCTCGCGGGGGCTGAGCGGCGAGCCACGGCCGGGTGCCGAGGCGCTGCACGGAGACCGTACCAGCTACCCAGACCTGCTCAGGCTGGCTGACCGAGATTTTGACGCGGTCATCGACACCTCCGTGATCGCCCCGGTCTACGTGGCCGCGTCGGCCCGGCTGCTGGCCGACCGCGTCACCCACTACACCTACGTCTCCACCGTCTCGGTGTACGCCGGCTTCGCCGAAGAACCCGTCACCGAGGAGTCGCGGGTGCTGCCCTGCCCGCCGGACGCCGCCGGCACCGTGGACACGCTGGGCTACGGCGAGCTCAAGGCGGGGGCCGAGCGGGCCGTGCAGCAGATGTTTCCCGGGCGGAATCTGATCGCCCGGCCCGGGCTGATCGTCGGGCCGCACGAGAACGTCGGGCGGCTGCCGTGGTGGCTGAGCAGGGCGGCAGCGGGCGGCCAGATGATCGCGCCCGGTGACCCGGCGCGGCCCATCCGGGTGACCGACGCCCGCGACCTGGCCTCCTGGCTGATCGACAACACCCGGCGCGGCATCCCCGGCGCCATCAACGTGCCCGGTCCAGCCGGGACGACCTGGGGAGAACTGATAGCTGCCTGCCAGGAGGTCACCAGAGCCAGCCAGCCGAGCGCCGCCGAGCCGCGCTGGGTGCCCGACGGCGTGCTGCTTGCGGGCGGCGTAGAGCCCTGGATGGAGCTGCCCATGTGGGCGCCGGACACCCCGGAGTTCGCCGCGATCTGGGATGTCAGCGGCGACCGGGCGCTGCGCACCGGGATCCGCTACCGGCCGCTCATCGACACCGTGCATGACACCTGGAGCTGGCTGCGCCTGGCGGCGACCGCCAGCGGCACGCCACCTTTCGAGCGCCGCCCCGGCATCGGCCTCGATCCAGGCAAAGAGCGGGCCATCCTGGCCAGCCTCGGCTGATCCCGGCCACCCGCGGCTGACGGCCCGGGCCCCCGGGCCCGGCCCCCGGCCCGGCCGGCGGCGGGCTGGGTAGGCTCGGCAGTCGTGACCGACCACGCTGAGCTGCTGCAATTGATCAAGGACCAGGCCGTGGTGCACGGCGATTTCGTGCTGTCCTCCGGCCAGCGCGCCACCTGGTACATCGACCTGCGCCGGATCCTGCTCAGCGGGCGCGGCGCGCCGCTGGCCGGGCGGGTCATGCTCGACCTCACCAGCGGCCTGGACTACGACGCGGCGGGCGGCCTCACCCTGGGCGCCGACCCGGTGGCCACGGCCATGCTGCACGCCGCGGCGGCGGCGGGTCGGTCGCTGGATGCTTTCGTTGTGCGGAAAGAAGGAAAGGCGCACGGCCTGCAGCGCCGGATCGAGGGCCCAGCCGTAGCCGGGCGGAAGGTGCTGGCCGTCGAGGACACCTCGACCACCGGCACGTCGGTGCTCACCGCGGTGGACGCGCTGGCCGAGGCCGGGGCGCAGGTGGCCGGCGTGGCCGTGCTGGTCGAGCGGGGGGCGCGCGGCCCGGTGACCGCCCGCGGGCTGCCCTACCTGGCCGCCTACGACATCGGCGACCTGGGCCTCGGCTGAGGCTGCGGCTCAGGCTCAGGCTGAGGCTGAGGCGCAGTCTGGGGCTCCGGCTCAGTCTGGGGCTCCAGCTCAGACCGGGACGGGGGCTGCATCCGGTGCCGCGGGGCGCTGGCCGTCACCGCTCCGGCCTGCTCCCGGCGGACCTCCCGCAGCCGGTAGAGAATGAGCGCCACGATGGCGATGATGGCCACGGCCGCGATCGCGTACCCGGCCAGCGCGATGCCGTGCGCGATGCTCTGCCAGGTGCTGCTCAGCCCGTAGCCGACCAGCGAGATCACCGTGACCCATACGGCCGTGCCGACGAGGCTGAGCACACCGAACAACAGCGCGGGCATCTTGATGAAGCCGGCCACGATCGAGATGAACGTGCGCACCACCGGCAGGGCCCGGCCGACCGGGACCGCCCACGCGCCCCGGCCGGCGAAGAACCGCTCCGCGCGGTCGATGTCCCGCTCGGTGATGAGCAGGTAGCGGCCGAACCGGGACACCAGCGGCCGCTCGCCGACCCGGCCCACGGTGTAGGCCACGAACGAGCCGATGAGCTCGGCCAGCGTCCCGACGATGATCACCGCGACGATGTTGAGATGTCCCTCGCCCGCCAGCACCCCGGCGAAGCCGAACGTGATCTCCGAGGGAATCGGCACGCAGCACGCCTCAAGGAACCCGAACAGAAAGACCGCGGCGAGGCCGAACTGGCTGAGAAAGCTCTCCATAGCTCACTGTTGTACCGCATCCCAGCCCCGCGGTGACCTGCAGTAGCCAGCCTTAGCCGAGCCTTAACCACCATATTTGCCCCGTCCGGGGCGGCCGGGCACCGTGCCGCACGCCGCCGGCCGGGTGGCTACTAGCCTGGCGGGCGAGCCGGGCCGCTGCCCGCCGGGGCCGTTGCACCGATACTTGGACCCACGCACGAGCCAGGGAGCCGATCGCCATGCCTATCGCCACCCCCGAGGTCTACGCACAGATGCTGGACCGGGCCAGGGAACGGGGTTTCGCCTACCCGGCCATCAACGTGACCTCCAGCCAGACGCTGAACGCCGCGCTGCGCGGGTTCGCCGACGCGGAAAGCGACGGCATCGTCCAGGTATCGACCGGTGGCGCCGAGTACCTGTCCGGGCAGGCGGTCAAGGACATGGTGACCGGGTCCATCGCGCTGGCCCACTTCGCCCGCGTGGTCGCGGCGCAGTACCCGGTGCAGATCGCCCTGCACACCGATCACTGCCCTAAGAACAAACTGGACGGATTCATGCGCCCGCTGGTCAAGGTGTCACAGGAGCGGGTGGCCCGCGGCGAGGAACCGCTGTTCAACTCGCACATGTGGGACGGGTCGGCGGTCCCGCTGGATGAGAACCTGGACGTCGCCGGCGAGCTGCTCGGTGAGTGCGCCAGGGCGCGCACGATCATGGAGATGGAAATCGGCGTGGTCGGCGGCGAGGAGGACGGCGTCACCGGCGAGATGAACGAGAAGCTGTACAGCACGCCCGCGGACGCGATGGCCGTGGCCGAGACGCTCGGGCTGGGCGAGCGCGGCCGCTACCTGCTGGCCGCCACGTTCGGCAACGTGCACGGCGTGTACAAGCCGGGGCACGTCACGCTGCGGCCGGCGATCCTGAAGGAGATCCAGGACGCGGTGGGGGCCGAATACGGCCGGGACAAGCCGTTCAGCCTCGTGTTCCACGGCGGCTCGGGCTCGGCGCTGGAGGAGATCCGGGAGGCCATCTCCTACGGTGTGGTCAAGATGAACGTGGACACCGATACCCAGTACGCGTTCACCCGCCCGCTCGCGGACCATATGTTCCGCAACTACGACGGCGTGCTGAAGGTCGACGGCGAGGTCGGCAGCAAGAAGTCCTACGACCCGCGGTCCTACGGCAAGGCGGCCGAGGGCGGGATGACCGCCCGGGTCACCCGCGCCTGCGAGGACCTGCTGTCGGCGGGCACCAAGCTCGGCTGAGCCCAGCCGCGCCGCCGCAGGAGACCAGCGCATGCCGCTGCGTACCGTCGCCGTGCTGTCCGACATTCACGGGGTGCTGCCCGCGCTGGACAGCGTGCTGGCCGAGCCCGACGTGGCCACGGCCGGCCGCGTCGTGCTCACCGGCGACCTGGCCGCGGGCCCGCTGCCGGTGGCCACCCTGGACCGGCTGGCCGGGCTCGGCGACCGGGCGATCTGGGTGCGCGGCAACGCCGACCGCGAGCTGGTGCAGCTGGCCCGCGGCGAGACGGCCGAGGTGCCCGATCCCATCGCCCGGTGGGCGGCCGCCCAGCTGCGCGATGACCAGGTGGAGCTGCTGGCCGGGCTGCCGCTCACGGTGACCGCCGAGGTGGCCGGGCTGGGCCCGGTGCTGTTCTGCCACGCCACTCCCCGCGATGACGAGGAGGTGGTGCTGGCCGACTCCCGGCCGCAGCGCTGGTCCGAGGTGCTCGGCGGCGTGCCGGCCGGCCTAGCCACGGTGGTGTGCGGGCACACCCACATGCCGTTTTGCCGGCTGGCCGCCGGGCGCCTGGTGGTCAACCCGGGCAGCGTCGGCATGCCCTACGGCCGGGCCGGGGCGCACTGGGCGCTGCTCGGCCCGGGCGTGCAGCTACGGCGCACCCCGTTCGACGCCGCCGCGGCGTGCGCGCGGATCGCCGCCGAGTCCGGCTACCCGGACGCGGCCGAGTGGGCGGACTACTTCGTGCCCGCCCGGGCCACCGACACCGAGGCGCTGGCCGCCTTCGCCCCCCGCGACGGCCGCCCCGCCGGCTAAACCGACTGCCCCCGCACCGGCCGGGCCAGCGGCGCGGCAGGATGGGAGGCATGGAGCACCAGAACCTCTTTGCCGGGCCGCCCGCCACCTACCTGCCCGAAGACCCCGCCGCGGCGGAGCTGGCCGCGGGCGCCGATCCCGCGGCCGTAGCCGCCGTCCACCCGGCCTGCCTGGCCGCCTGGGCCACCCTGGCCGAGCAGGCGCTGGACCGGGGCGAGTGGGTCGCGGCCTACGCGTACGCCCGGACCGGCTACCACCGCGGCCTGGATCAGCTGCGCCGCTCGGGATGGAAGGGCCACGGCCCGATCCCCTGGGAGCACGAGCCGAACCGGGGTTTCCTGCGGTCGCTCTACGCGCTGGGCCGGGCGGCGGGGGCCATCGGCGAGCAGGATGAGGAGCAGCGCTGCCAGGAGTTCCTGCAGGACAGCAGCCCGGCCGCGGCCGCCGCGCTGGCCAGCTCCGCCGGAGACCGCTGAGTCATCCCAGGCCCAGCCGGTGGAGTACCCTCGGTCTCCGCAAGCGGGACGAGGCCGCCGTACCCGGAGGCAAGGCCTGGAAGGGACTGGTCTGCATGCCGGCCATCGTGCTTGTCGGCGCCCAGTGGGGTGACGAGGGCAAGGGCAAGGCAACCGACCTGCTCGGCGACCGTGTCCAGTACGTGGTCCGCTACCAGGGCGGGAACAACGCCGGCCACACGGTGGTCATCGGCGACGAGAGCTACGCCCTGCACCTGCTTCCGTCCGGTGTGCTGTCTCCCGAGGTCACCCCCATCATCGGCAACGGGGTGGTGATCGACCCCGAGGTGCTGCTGCGCGAGATCGACGGCCTGCGCGAGCGCGGCCTGTCCTGCGACCGGCTGCTCATCTCGGCCAACGCGCACCTGATCATGCCGTATCACCGGGCGCTGGATAAGGTCACCGAGCGCTACCTCGGCAGCGCGCGGATCGGCACCACCGGCCGCGGCATCGGGCCCACCTACGCGGACAAGGTGGCCAGGACCGGCATCCGCGTCCAGGACCTGCTCGATCCGGGCATCCTCAGCCAGAAGCTGGAACTCGTGCTGCGCGAGCGCAATCAGGTGCTGACCAAGGTGTACAACCGGCGGGGCATCGAGGCGGACGCCATCGCCAAGGAGTACCTGGGTTACGCCGAGCAGATCCGCCGCTACGTGGCCGACACCGGGCTGGTGCTCAACCAGGCGCTGGATGACGGGAAGACGGTGCTGCTGGAAGGGGCCCAGGCCACGATGCTGGACGTGGACCACGGCACCTACCCGTTCGTCACCTCGTCCTCGCCCACCACCGGCGGCGCCTGCGCGGGCGCGGGCATCGGCCCGACCCGGATCACCAAGGTGGTCGGGATCCTCAAGGCGTACACCACCCGGGTCGGCGCCGGGCCGTTCCCCACCGAGCTCACCGGCGCCCAGGGCGAGTGGCTGCGCAAGGCCGGCGGTGAGTTCGGCGTGACCACTGGCCGGCCCCGGCGCACCGGCTGGTTCGACGCCGTGGTGGCCCGGTACGCGACCCGGGTCAACGGGATCACCGACTACTTCATCACCAAGCTCGACGTGCTGTCCGGGCTGGAGCGGGTGCCGGTATGCGTGGCCTACGACGTGGCCGGCACCAGGCACGCCGAGGTCCCGATGACGCAGACCGACTTCCACCACGCCACGCCGGTGTATGAGTACCTGGACGGCTGGGGGGAGGACATCTCCACGGCCCGCGAATTCGCCGACCTGCCGGCGGGTGCGCAGCGCTACGTGCGGGCGCTGGAGGAAATGATCGGCGCCCCGGTCGCCGCGGTCGGCACCGGACCGCGCCGCGACCAGACCCTCCAGCTCCGCTCCCTGGCCTGAACGCAACCGCCGCCCACCCGCCTGCCGCCGCCTGGCTCACCCACGGCGCTGGCGCGCGGTGACTGAACTCCCCGGCCAGCGTGCGTCCCGCCCGTCGATCGGCCCCCAGCGGGCAACTCTCCCGGCACGGCGTGCGCCTGCCATCCGCAGACCGGGCCTGCGGACCGGGCCTGCAGACCGGGCCTGTAACGGTGATTACAGGTAGGCTCGCGCCGTGCGAGTCCTCCTCCTCGGCTCCGGTGGGCGCGAGCACGCGCTGGCCCGGGCGCTGGCCGCCGACCCGGACGTCACCGACCTGCACGCCGCCCCGGGCAACCCCGGCATCGCGGGCATCGCGCACCCCCACCAGGTGACGGTGACCGACGCCGGGCAGGTGGCCGGGCTGGCCCGGGCGACCCGCGCCGACCTGGTCGTGGTCGGCCCCGAGGCGCCGCTGGTCGCCGGGGTGGCCGACGCGCTCCGCGCGTCCGGCATCTCCTGCTTCGGGCCGAGCCGCCGCGCCGCGGCGATCGAGGGGTCCAAGTCGTACGCCAAGCACATCATGCAGGCGGCCGGGATCCCCACCGCGGAGTCGTACACCTGCGAGACCGCCGGCCAGGCCGACGCCGCCCTGGCCGAACTGGGACCGCCGTACGTGGTCAAGGCGGATGGCCTGGCCGCGGGCAAGGGCGTGCTGGTCACGACCGACCTGGCCGCCGCCCGGGCGCACGCGGCGGCCTGCGGCACGGTGGTCATCGAGGAGTTCCTGGACGGCCCGGAGGTGTCGCTGTTCGCCCTGTGCGACGGGGCCACCGCGGTGCCGCTACTGCCCGCGCAGGACTTCAAGCGCGCCCACGACGGTGACCAGGGCCCGAACACCGGCGGAATGGGCGCCTACACCCCGCTGCCGTGGGCGCCGCCCGGCCTGGTCGGCGACGCGCTGGGCACGGTCATCCAGCCCACGGTGGACGAGCTGCGCCGCCGCGGCACCCCCTACCGCGGGCTGCTGTACGCCGGGCTCAGCCTGACCGCGGCCGGCCCGCGGGTGGTGGAGTTCAACGCCCGGTTCGGCGACCCGGAGACCCAGGTGGTGCTGGACCGGCTGGCCAGCCCGCTGGCCGGGCTGCTGGCCGCGGCCGCGTCCGGGTCCCTGGACGGGGTGGCCCCGCCCCGGTGGGCGCCGGGCGCGGCGGTCACCGTGGTCATCGCGGCCGAAGGCTATCCAGGCCAGCCCGCCGGCGGCGACCAGATCACCGGGCTGGACGCGGCCGGGCGGGTGCCCGGCGCCTACGTGCTGCACGCGGGCACCCGGACCGACGGCGCGGGGCGGCTCGTGTCGGCCGGCGGCCGGGTGCTCAACGTGGTCGGCACCGGCCCCGGCCTGGCCGAAGCGCGCGCGGTGGCCTACCAGGCGGCCAGCCGGATCGAGATGCGCGGTGGCTGGTACCGCGCGGACATCGCGGAGCGGGCGGCCGGCGGGCCGCCGCCACCAGGACAACCGCCGCCGCCCGGGCAGCAGCCCGGGAACGGGCCCCCATCAGGACGGTCGGCGCAGGCCAGACCGTGACGAGCGAGCAGCCGCCGCCGGACACCGGCCCGCGGCCCGCGAGCCAGGCGGCCCAGCCCGACGCCAGCCCCGGCGCCAGCCCCGGGGGCGGCGGCCAGGCTCCCCAGCCGGACGCGCCGCTGCGGGTCAGCACGCTGGAGCTGTTCTTCGACCTGGTCTTCGCGTTCACCCTCACGCAGCTGTCCGCGCTGCTGGACGGCAGCGGCTTGTCCGCCGCCTCGATCATCCAGGTCCTGCTGGTATTCGGCGTGCTGTGGTGGATGTACGGCGGGTACGCCTGGCTGACGAACACCCGCACCCCGGACCGGACGCCTGAGCGGCTGCTCCTGCTGCTCGGCATGGCCGGGTTCCTGGTGGTCGGGCTGGCCATCCGGAACGGGTTCGGCGACTCCAGGTCGGCCACGAGCGGTATCTATCTGGGTCTGGGCTACCTGACCGTGGTGTGCGTGCACGGCGGGCTCTATTACCGGGTGAACCGGAACATCATCCGGATCGTCCCGGTCAACCTGAGCTCGGCGCTGCTGGTCCTGGTGGCCGGGCTGACCAGCGGCCCGGCGGCCTACCTGCTGTGGGTGGCGGCGCTGGCCATCCAGGTGCTGTCGCCGCTGGTGGTGCGCGTCGGCGGCCGGTTCGAGATCGCCCCGGCGCACTTCGCCGAGCGGCACGGCGCGCTGGTCATCGTCGCGCTGGGCGAGTCGGTCGCCGCGGTCGGCATCGGCGCGGCCCAGCACCCGCTGGACGGGCAGATCGTGCTCGCGGCCGTCCTCGGCCTGGCTGTGTCGGCGGCGCTGTGGTGGATCTACTTCGGCGGTGCGGACGACGAGCTGGCCGCCGCGGCCATGACCCAGGCGCCCCGGGCGCGGCGGCCCTCGCTCGCCCTGTCCGCGTACTTCTACCCGCACATCCCGATCCTGCTCGGTGTGGTCGGGCTGGCCGCGGGGGTGAAGCTGACCATCGGGCAGGCGGCTCAGCCCCACGCGGCGGCGCAGGCGCTGGCCATCGGCGGCGGCGCGGCGCTGTTCCTGGCCGGGCACGCCGCATTCCGCCGGGCGCTGCACCTCGGCCCGGCCTGGCCCCGCCTGGTCACCGCGCTGTTCGCGCTGGCCACCGCGGCGCTGGGGGCCACCGTGGCGGTGGAGGCGCAGCTGATCGTCCTGCTGGCCGGGCTGGCCGCCCTGCTCGCCGCCGAGCGCGTCCGGGCCCGGCCGGGCCCGGACGCGGCACGTCCGTCATCAGCGCGGTGAAAATGGGCCCCCCTGGGGGCCAAAACTCACCGCAGTGACCAACGTCACCGCCCAGCTGGGGCCGGGCGCCGGTGCGGGGCCTGGCGCCAGCCCGGCCAGTGCCCGTGATGCGCGAGGATAGAGCCTGTGATCGAGCGCTACACACGCCCCGAGATGGGCCAGGTCTGGAGCGATGCGCACAAGTACCAGCTATGGGCCCGGGTGGAGACGCTGGTCCTGGCGGCCCAGGCCAAGGCCGGGACCGTGCCCGCCGACGCGGTGGACCCGGTCCGGGCGGCCCCGCCGCCCACTCCGCAGGCGGTCGCCGAGGTCGAGGCGGTCACCGAGCACGACGTGATCGCGTTCCTGACCGCGTGGGCGGACAACACGACGCCGCGCGAAGCCGCGGCCTACGTGCACTACGGGATGACGTCCTCGGATCTGCTGGATACCGCGCTGGCGCTGCAGCTGGCCGAGGCCACCGATCTGCTGGTGGCCGGGGCCACCCGGCTGGTCGCCGCGCTCCGCGAGCACGGCCTGGCGCACCGCGGCACGCTGCGGGTGGGCCGCACGCACGGCATCCACGCCGAGCCGGATGTGTGGGGCCACCGGGTGGCCGACTTCGCGTTCGCCATGGCGCGCAGCCGGGACCGGCTGGCCCGGGCCCGGGACGCGGTCGCGGTCGGCAAGCTGTCCGGCCCGGTCGGCACGTATTCCAACATCGACCCGGCCATCGAGGCCACGGTCATGGCCGAACTGGGGCTGCGCCCGGCGGACGTGTCCACCCAGGTGGTGTTCAGGGACGGCATTTCCGAGTGGATCAGCGCGCTGGCGGTGACGGCCACCGCGTGCGAGGCGATCGCGCTGGAGATCAGGCACGGGCAGCGGACCGAGGTCCGCGAGCTGGCCGAGCCGTTCCGGTCCGGCCAGAAGGGCTCGTCCGCGATGCCGCACAAGAAGAACCCGATCCGTTCCGAGCGGATCTGCGGCCTCGCCCGGGTCGTCCGCGGCTACGTCACCCCGGTGCTGGAGGGCATGCCGCTGTGGCACGAACGGGACATCTCGCACTCCAGCGTGGAGCGGATCGCGCTGCCCGACGCGGCCATCGCCACCGACTACCTGCTGCACGTGACCACCGGCGTGGTCGAGGGGCTCGTCGTGGACGAGGCGCGGATGCGGGTCAACCTGGACGCCACCGGCGGGCTGATCTACACCTCCAGCATCCTGCTGGAGCTGGTCACCGCCGGGATGTCCAGGGAAGACGCGTACACCCTGGTCCAGGCGGCGGCCATGGCCACCTGGCAGACCGGGGTTCCGCTGCGCGAGTCGCTGCGCGCCGAGGCGGCCGCCCGCGGCGTCACGCTGGACGAGGCCCGGCTGGACGAGGTCAGCCGGCCGGAGCGGTACGTGGCGCGGCTCGGGCCGGTCTTCGAGCGGCTGGAGCGCCTCACGTGAGCCGGGCGACCGCGCACCTCCAGCACCCGGCGGCCCAGCGATGACCCCGGAGCTGAAGCTGGCCTACCGCGGGAAGGTCCGCGACGTCTACGAGATGGCGGGCGGCCTGCTGCTGATCGTGGCCTCGGACCGGATTTCCGCCTTCGACCACGTGCTGGCCACGCCAATACCGGACAAAGGCCGGATTCTCACCCAGCTGTCACTCTGGTGGTTCGAACAACTCGCCGACGTGGTGCCCAATCACCTGGCCACCGCGGAGATCCCGGCCGGGTTCGCCGGGCGCGCGATGGCCTGCCACCGGCTGTCCATGGTCCCGTTCGAGTGCGTGGCCCGCGGCTACCTGGCCGGGTCGGGGCTGCGTGAGTACCGGGAGACCGGCTCGGTGTGCGGGGTGCCGCTGCCGCCCGGGCTGACCGAAGGATCGAGGCTGCCAGAGCCGATCTTCACCCCGGCCACCAAGGCGCCTCGCGGGCAGCATGACCAGAACATCCCGTTCTCCGGCGTGGCCGCCGCGGCCGGCCCGGAGGTCGCCGCCGACCTGGCCCGGATCACGCTGGAGGTGTACCGGCGCGGGGCCGCCATCGCCGCCCGGCAAGGCATTCTGGTCGCCGATACCAAGATCGAACTCGGCTTCGACCCGGCCGGCCGGCTGCTGCTGGCCGACGAGGTGCTCACCCCCGATTCGTCCCGGCTGTGGCCAGCCGACCAGTGGCGGCCTGGTCGGCCACAAGTGTCATTCGACAAGCAGATCGTCCGTGACTGGCTAGACTCGCCCGAGTCCGGCTGGGCACGTCGAGGCAGCGAGCCGCCCCCAGCACTGCCCGATCAGGTGGTCGAGCAGACCCGCGCGAGCTACATCGAGGCATATGAGCGCATCACTGGACGGCAGTGGGTATGACTGCCGTGACATGGCCGGAAGTGGCCCCTCGCTCCTCGGGGATGGTGGCCTAGCGATCCCGTACCCAGGGGTGTCGGGAGGCCGGCCGGGCCGGTGGAATACTGAAATGGAAGGTGCTGGAGGCTTCCCGGCTGGCCTCGCTGCCCCGGGTGTGGCGCACGGTAACGCCCCGCCCGGGCCTGCCGCAGGCCAGGACGTTGCGTTTTCGAGGGACAGGAGCTTTACCCCAATGACGATTGGCCCCGAGACCTGCTACCGCGTGCGAGGCGGGATTCCGCTCCAGGGCACGGTCTTCGTCCAGGGCGCCAAGAACGCCGCGCTCAAGATGATCGCCGCCTCGCTGCTCGCCGCCGAAGGCCGCACGGTGCTGCGCAACGTGCCGCCCATCGAGGACGTCCGCCGGGCGGTGGAACTGGCGCAGGCCGTGGGCGCGGTGGTGAAGTTTCACGAATCCGAGCGCACCCTCGTGGTCGATGCCTCCAACCTGACCAGCCCGGTGCTGCCGGCCGAGATCGCGCGCCGGTTCCGCGGCTCGGTGCTGTTCGTGCCGGCCCTGCTGCACCGGCTCGGCGAAGCGGTGATCGAGGGCATCGGCGGCTGCAACCTGGGCAGCCGGAACCTCGACTTCCACTACCGCGGCTTTGCCCGGCTCGGCGCCATCGTGGACGAGGGCGAGAGCGTCATCCACATCAAGGCGGGCAAGCTGCGCGGCGCGCACCTGTACCTGGACACCCCTTCGCATACCGGCACCGAGAACCTGATCATGGCGGCCAGCATGGCCCCCGGGACCACGGTCATCGACAACTGCGCCCTCGAACCCGAGGTGCTTGACGTCATCGCGTTTCTCACCAAGATGGGCGCGGACATCAGCGGCGGCGGCACCGGCTTCGTCACCGTGCGCGGGGTGAGCGAGCTGACCGCCACCGAGCACACGGTGATGCCCGACCGGATCGATGCGGGCGTGTTCGCCATGGCCGCCGCCATCACCGGTGGTGAGCTGAACCTGGTCGGCGCCTCGCTGGAGCACTTCGGCGTGGTCCGCTGGAAGCTGGAGCAGATGGGCGTGGAGTTCTCCGCCAAGGGCGCTGTCCTCCAGGTCCGGCGCGAGCGCACGCTGCGCCCGATCAACGTCATCACCAGCCCGTACCCCGGTTTCGCGACGGACCTGCAGTCGCCGATCATGGCGCTCAGCTGCCTGGCCGACGGGAACAGCTACATCCGGGAGACGATCTACGACGGCCGGTACACCCTGGTCGGCGAGCTGACCAAGATGGGCGCCAAGGTCGAGGTGGACGGCGGCAATGTGGTCATCGTGCACGGCCCGTCCGTGCTGAAGGGGACCAAGGTCGTCGCGCACGACCTGCGCACCGGGATCGCGCTGATCCTGGCCGGGCTGTGCGCGGAGGGCGAGACGGTGGTCGCGCCCGGCTACCTGATCGACCGCGGGCACGCCGCGGTCGCCGAGCGGCTCACCACGCTGGGCGCGGACATCTCGGTCGAAGCGAGCGGCTGACCCGCCCCGGCCGCCCCGGGCGGCCGGGGACGCCGCTGCTGGCCGGGCGGTCCGAGGGTGCCGGCCGAAAATGTGACGTTGCACGAAACAGTCGGCCGAATCCCTTCCGCGGCCCCGGCCGACGCGTTACCACAGATACGATCGCGCAAATCAGTGCAGCGTAAGGGGTCTGCGATGACTTCTGGGCTTCAGCAGCATGCCCTGGCTGGCGGCCTGTTAATGACCGCCATATCCGCTGGTGTCAGCCGCACGCCAGCACCCAGGGTGAGCGGGCGCCGATGACCGGACAGCGCCAGCCAGCGGGCGAACTAACGATCGGCATCGTCGGGCCGCACGACCTGGTGGAGCGGATCATGCTGTCCGGTGCCGCGCAGGCGGCCGGCGGGCCCGCCGGGCCGCCCAGTCACCCGGCGATCGCCGCGCCGACCCCGGCCGCCAACGGCGGCCCGCCCGGGCCGCCCCGCCGCCTCATCGCCGCCGCCTACCGCAGCGAGCAGGAAGCCGCGGACAAGGTACTGCGCCTGGGTTCCAGCATCGACGCCTGCCTGTTCGCCAGCCAGGTGCCCTACGAGTACGCCCGCCGGGCGGGTAGCTTGCGGGTGCCCGGGAGCTACGTGCCGCTGTCCGGCAGCGCCCTGTTCGCGGCGCTGCTCCGCGCCTCCAGGGAGCTGGCCGGCGACCTCAGCCGGATCAGCGTGGACGTGCTCAGCCGCGCGGAGGTCGAGGACGCGCTGGCCGAGCTGGGTGTCCCCGCGGACAGCGTCCACGTCCGCGAGGACGTCGCCAGCGCGGCGACGCTGGCCGCGTTCCACGAGCGGCTGTTCCGGCGGGAGGAGATCAGCGTCGCGTTCACCTGCGTCCCGTCCGTGGCCCAGCGGCTCGCCGCGGCCGACGTGCCGGTGCGCCTGCTCCGCCCGACCAGCAGCGCGATCCGGGCCGCGCTGCGCACCGCCACCCTGCTGGCCGCCGGCCGGCGGCTGGAAGAGGCGCAGCTCGCGGTGGCGCTGGTCGAGGTGCCCACGCTGCGGGACACCCCGCGCCGCTCCTCGCCACGGCACGCCCGCGAGGAACTGCGGCTCACCGTGCACCGGTTCCTGGTCCAGGAGGCGCAGCGGATGCACGCCACGGTCAGCCCGGTCAGTGACCACTGCTTCCTGGTCGCCGCGACCCGCGGCTCGCTGGCCGCGGCGACGGACGGGTTCCGGGTGCCCCCGTTCAGCGAGCGGGCCCGCACCGAGCTCGGCCTCGCGATCGAGGTCGGCATCGGGATGGGCCGGACCGCGCAGGATGCCGAGACCCACGCCCAGGCGGCGCTGTCCCGGTCGCACGTGGCCGCCGGGAACCGGGGCTTCACCCTGGACCGGGAGGGCATGGCGCTGGTCCCCTCGCCCCGGCACCCGGCCGCCCCGGCCGTCGATCCGGTCCGGCCGCGGGGCCTGGAGACCCTGTCCCGGCTGGCGGACAAGCTGGCGGGCAGTGACAGCGCGCTGGTGGTCGACGCGGAGACCGCGGGCCGGGTGCTCGGGGTCACCGCGCGGACCGCGCGGCGGCTGCTGCACGGGCTGGTCGAAGAGGGGCTGGCCTGGCCGCTGCCACCGAGCCGGGCGCCGCAGCCCGGCCGCCCCCGCCAGTTCTACCGCCTGGTCACCGAGAAGCTGGACCGCCGCGGAGCCCGCTGACCCCGCTGGCCCGGTGGCCCAGTTCCGGGCGGACGGCGGTCAGGGGGCGGTTCCGTTCAGTATGCGGGGTTCTGGACAGCCCGCGGGCGGCTCAGTGCCGCCGCGGGTAACCGCGCGCCACGGCGAGGAACGTGTCGTTGGCATCGTGGTCCCCGATGGAGATCCGGGCGCCCTCGGCGCCGAACGGCCTGATGGCCACCCCGGCCCGGGCGCACGCGGCCGCGAAGTCCTGGGTATCCCCGCCGAGCCGCAGCCAGACGAAGTTGGCCTCGGTGGGCGGCACCGACCAGTCCTGCGCGCGCAGCTCACTGGCGACCCGGGACCGCTCCTTGACCACCATCTCCACCCGTTCGAGCAGCTCGGCCTCGGCCGCCAGGGAAGCGACCGCGGCGGCCTGGGCGACCGCGTTGACGGTGAACGGGAGCATGGTCTTGCGCACCGCGCCAGCCACCGCGGGGTGCGCGATCATGAAGCCGACCCGCAGCCCGGCCAGCCCGTACGCCTTGGAGAAGGTGCGCAGCACGGCGACGTTGGGACGCTCACGGTACAGCGCGATGCCGTCCGGCACGTCGGGGTCGCGGACGTACTCGGAATACGCCTCGTCGAGCACGACCAGGCAGTCCGGCGGGACCCGGTCCAGGAACGCGGCCAGCTCTCCGGTATGCACCACGGTGCCGGTCGGGTTGTTCGGGTTGCAGACGAAGATCACCCGGGTGCGGCTGGTGATCGCGTCGGCCATCGCGTCCAGGTGGTGTGTTTCGGCGCGCAGCGGCACCGTCACCGGCTCGGCCGCGGACAGCGCGACCAGCGTCGGGTAGGCCTCGAACGACCGCCACGCGTAGAGCACCTGGGTGCCGGGCTCACCCACCGCCTCGAGCAGCTGCTGGGTCACGCCGACCGAGCCGCAGCCCACCGCGATGTGGTCGGCGGGCACCGCGAACCGCCCGGCGATCGCCTCGGTCAGCGCGGCCGCGCCGTTGTCCGGGTAGCGGTGCACGTCGCCCGCGGCCTCCGCGATGACCTTCAGCACCGAAGGCAGCGGGCCGAACGGGGTCTCGTTCGAAGACAGCTTGTGCGACCGGCCGTCCGGCCCTACCACCCGGCGGCCCGGCTGGTAGGGGGCGAACCCGGCTAGCAGCGCCCGGAAGCGGGGCGATTCCTGGGACACCAATGTCCTCCCTCGCCGTCGACGTGCTCATCCTATGGCGGCCTGCCACCTGGCTGCTCCGTTGGTGGGGCCGGGGTGAGTGTGGCGCTTGGTGCTCAGGGAGCGGGCATTGACGGTCTGCCCGCTGTGAGTTCTGATCAAAAGAGGGTCACCCGGGGAGCGGCCGCGGGTGGCGGTCCCCGGGGGGAGGTGAGATGCCCTCCCACCCGGTCAGCAGGCGGGCCGCGCTGGCCACGATGGGGGGTGCGGCGGCCGCGGTGGCCGTGTCCAGCCTGATCCCGGACCGGCTGCGGGCCGCGGCCGGCGGCTGGTCCAGCGGCTACGCGCCGGACGGGGCGGCCGGGCTGGCCCGGGCGTTCCCGCTGCGATCGGTCCGGCTGCTGGACAGCCCGATGCGGGCCAACCAGGCGCGCAACCGCGCCTACCTGCTGTTCGTAGACCCGGACCGGCTGCTCCGCTCATTCCGGCGGAACGTGGGCCTGCCGTCGTCGGCCGAGCCGTGCGGCGGCTGGGAATCCCCCTGGTCCCTGGTCCGCGGGCACTGCACCGGGCACCTGATGTCCGGGCTGGCGCTGACCTACGCGAACACCGGGGACGCGGCGGCCGCGGCCAAGGGCAGCTACCTCGTGGACGAGCTGGCCCGGTGCCAGACCCGGGCCGCCACAGCCGGCTTCCACGACGGGTACCTGTCGGCCTTCCCGGAAAGCTTCTTTGACCGGCTGGAAGCCGGCCTTAAGGTGTGGGCGCCCTACTACATGATTCACAAGATCATGGCTGGCCTGATCGACCAGCACGAACTGGCTGGGAACGACCGGGCGCTGGACGTGGCGGCCCGGCTGGGCGACTGGGTGGGCTGGCGCACCGCCCGGCTGTCCTACCCGCACATGCAGCAGATCCTGACCATCGAGCACGGCGGCATCGCCGAATCGCTGGCCAACCTGTACCGGCTCACCTGGGACCGGTCCTACCTGCGCACGGCGGCCCGGTTCTACCAGGCCAGCCTGTTCGACCCGCTCGCCCGGGGCCAGGACGTCCTGCCCGGGCGGCACGCCAACACCACGATCCCGAAGATGATCGCCTGCCTGCGGATGTGGGAGGAAACCGGGGACGACCGGTATCACCAGATCGCGGCGAATTTCTGGCGGATCGTCACCTGCCACCACTGCTACGTCATCGGCGGCACCAGCAACTGGGAGCACTGGCACACCCCCGACGTGATCGCCGGCCAGCTGAGCAACCGCACCTGCGAGAACTGCTGCAGCTACAACATGCTCAAGCTGACCCGGCTGCTGCACTTCCACCAGCCGCACCGGGTGGACCTGCTGGACTACTACGAGCGGGTGCTGTTCAACCAGATGCTCGGCGAGCAGGACCCGGAGTCCGCGCATGGCTTCAACGTCTACTACACCGGCCTGTCGCCCGCGGCTGTCAAGCGCCAGCCGCCCTTCATGGGCACGGACCCCAACGTCTACTCCACCAACTACCGCAATTTCTCCTGTGACGACGGCACCGGGATGGAAACGCAGGCGAAATTCGCGGACACCATCTATTCCCGCGACGCAAACGGCCTTTTCGTCAATTTGTTCGTCCCGTCCGAGGTGAGCTGGTCCCAGGGCCGGATGATCCTCCGGCAGACCACCGGGTTCCCGGACGAGCCCGCCACCCATCTGCGGGTCACGTCGGGGGCGGCCCGGATCACGGTGCGGGTGCGTATCCCGTCGTGGGCCGCCCACCCGGCGCGGGCCTGGCTGAACGGCACCGAGCTGGCCCGGCGGACCACGCCGGGCGGCTGGCTGGTGATCCGGCGGCACTGGCGGGCCGGGGACACCTTAGCCGTGAGCCTGCCGATGACGCTGGCCCTGGACGCCGCGCCGGACAACCCGGCCGTGCAGGCGGTCAGCTACGGCCCGGTCGTGCTCAGCGGGGGTTATGGCTCGCTGGCGGGCATGCCGATGCCGGTGCTCGATACCGGATCACTCGCGGCGGCCGGCCGGCCGGCATTGACGTTCCAGGCCAGCACCAGCGCCGGAACCGTCCCGCTCATCCCGATCGCGAGGATGCACCATGAACATTACAACGTGTACTGGCTTACTTGACGTGACAGCGCCGGGCCGGGTCTGCCCGGGGTCAGCCCCGGTCGGTAGAGTGACGCCGTGAACCGACTTGGCGAGCTCGAACGAGCCATCATGGACGTTCTGTGGGAGAGCGAGAGCCAGCTCACGGTCCGCCAGGTTGGCGGTAGGCTTACCGACCGGGATCTGGCTCACACCACCGTGATGACCGTCCTGGACCGATTGGCCAAGAAGGGTTTTGCCCGGCGCGAGCGAGACGGGCGGGCCTGGCTGTACCGGGCGGCGGCGAGCCGGGAAGCATACGTGACCGAGCTGATGCTTCACGCGCTCGACCAGACCGGCGACCGGTCGGCCGCGCTCGCCAGCTTCGCCCGCCGCGTGTCGGACAACGAGGCACGCGTGCTGCGGCGAGCCCTGGAGACAGGCGGAGAATCCGCCAGGAGCTGACCTTCCGTGCATTCCCCCGTGCTGGTTCTGGCGGCCGTGGCCATCGGCCTGGTGCCGGCGGCCACGGGGCTGGCCGCTGCCCGCTGGCCACACCGGTCGCCGGCCGCCGCCATCTTGCTCTGGCAGGCGATGGGCCTGGGCTGGGGAGTGGCCGCCATCGGCACGCTGGCCGCGCTCGGGGCCAGCCCGGGCAGCTCCGGCGTGCTCGGGGATGCCCTCGGCGTGCTCAGCCGGGCCGCGCACGACCTGGTCGGTGAGGTGGAGCCCCCCGGCCTGGTGGCCGCGCTGCGGCTGCTCTGCCTGGGCGCGGCGGCGGCACTGTTCATGCTGCTCAGCTGGGTGTTGCTGGCTGCCTCTGGGGCTGTCCTGCGGGATCGCCGGCGGCACCGGGCGCTGCTCAGCCTGCTGGCGCACGGCGATCCCAAGGTGCCCGGTGCGCTCGTCGTGGATCACCCGGCGGCCGCCGCCTACTGCGTCCCCGGGCTGCGGTCCCAGATCGTGATCAGCGCCGGCGCGATCGACCTGCTGGATCAGGCGGAACTCGCCGCGGTGCTGGCCCACGAGCGCGCCCATATCAGGGAGCGGCACGATCTGGTGCTGCTCCCGTTCACCGCGCTGGGCCGGGCCTTCCCGTGGTCGGAATCGGTGCAGCGGGCGCACGCCGCGGTCGCGCTGCTGGTGGAGATGCTGGCCGACGATCACGCGCTGCGGCAGCGGCCCGCCCGCGAACTCGTCACCGCGCTGATCCGGGTCGGCGCCGCGGGCGCCCCCGGCGCCCCGGCGTGTGCGCTGGCCGCGGGCGGGGTGGACGACAGCGGGGTGACCATGCGTGTCGAGCGGCTGCTCACGCCGGCCCCCGGCCTCTCCCGGCCCGCGCTCGCCCTGGTCGGTGGCGCGGCCGCGGCGCTGGTCATCGTGCCGGCCGCGCTCCTGGTGCTGCCGCTTTAGCCGGGACCGGCCAGGACTGGAAGGCACCCGGCGACTGGCGGGCGGGTGCGCAGGAATCAGGCCGGGGCGTGGTCGGTGACCTGAATGCGGACCCGGCGGAAGCCCTTGCCCTTGTTCTCGATCTTGACGACCCGGATGCCGCCGACCTGCCGCGTCGAGGCCACGTGGGTGCCGCCGTCCGCCTGCTGGTCCAGGCCGGCGATGTCGATGATCCGCACGTCCTTGACCTCGGGCGGGACCAGGTTGGTGGCGGTGCGGATGATGTCCGGGATGGCGAACGCCTCATCCCGGGGCAGCACCCGGACGTCGATCCGCCGGTCCGCCTGGACCTCGGCGTTGCAGGCGGCCTCGACTGCGTCACGGAAGCCCGGCGGAATCTCCGGGAGGTTGAAGTCCATCCGGGCGGTCAGTGGCTCCATGTTGCCGCCGGTCACCGGCGCGCCAAAGTCACGGAAGACAACGCCGCACAGCACGTGCAGGCCAGAATGAGTGCGCATCAGCGCAGTCCGGCGCTCATCCTCGACGGCGCCACGCACCGCGGTGCCCGGCGGGGGCAGCGGGTCGCCCTCGGCCGGGATCAGGTAGAGGTCATCGCCCTTGCGGGCGCCGACGATCCGGGTCTGCACGCCGCCCCACAGCAGCACGCCATGGTCGGGTGGCTGCCCGCCGCCGCCGGGATAGAACGCGGACGTGTCAAGCACTATCCCGTCTGGCCCGGCCGCCAGCACGGCGGCGTCCCATTCGCGCAGGCTCTGGTCGGCGAGCTCCAGCCGGTGCGTGCGCCACTGGGTCCCGGTCATCAGCGGCCGGCGGTCACCACGGGCCGTACGGGCCAGAACTGGACCCGTCACGGAATTCGCGGACTTTGGGCCGGACGTCCGTCAGGTAGATGGCGGCAGCCACGAAGGCCGCGATCGGCAGGATGCCGACCGCGCCGAATCCGCCGGACAGGACGCCCAGGTACAGCCCCACCACCACGGCTACGCCGAGGATGATGAGCCACAGCGGCTTGGTCTGCTTGCCCGCGGCCGGATAGGCCTTGCCCGGACGGCGCACCGCGTCCGTGAAGGCCCACACCTCGACGGCAAAGGCGGCGATCGCCAGCACCTCGAGGAACCAGTAGAGCGGGCTCATGGCTCCTGTGTTCAGCAACACAGTGTCAGGCTATCTGGTCTGGACGGGGACTGGTACCAATGCCAGCCCCCGTCCCGACCTGCTTGTCGCGGCGGCTAGCCGCGCTTGCGGGCCGTGCCGCCCTTGCTGGGGAGGGCGGCCTTCCCGTGCAGCACGTGCTCGCCGTGCGTGGCCAGCTTGTCGTACTCCTTCAGCGCCCGGGTCCGGGCGGTTGTCATGTACTCGTTCGCCAGCTTGGTCAGCGTCCCGTCGCTGCGCCAGCGGGCGATCAGCGCGGGCAGCTCCCGCAGGGCGGTAGTAGCCAGCACTCCAGCACCGGCAGCGGCCTGCACGGGCTTGCTGTCGGTGAGCTTACGGACCTCGGTCCGCACAGCAACGCCACGGTTCATGTCTGATTCATCCTTCCTGGCCGGCCTGCTCGGGCCGGTCGTCTAGGGCCGGGTCAGCCCCGTCCGGCCCGGACGGGCCGGACGGGCTGGCTGACCCGGGCGCGGGCACCCGCTCGTGCGGTGCCGCGTCGTGCGCGCTCAGCCGGTTTGTCACCGCGAGCGGGTCATCGTCGTCCTCGTCGCCGGG
>Ga0335078_10004342_pt1 | contig 21018 bp, 13 predicted proteins | sample Lox_Sample_32_FD_206711 | JGI IMG/M metagenome (GOLD analysis project Ga0335078, IMG submission 206711) | Soil microbial communities from Loxahatchee National Wildlife Refuge, Florida, United States - Lox_Sample_3.2 | ecosystem: Environmental > Terrestrial > Soil > Wetlands | place: USA...
GATCTGCCCTGGGCAAGCCGAACGGGTTGGAAGCGAGAAATATTTTCAGCGCAAAATACGCAAGACCCACGCCAATAATGCCGCCAAGCGCGAATATGAATACGCTCTCGGTAAGCATCTGGCGGATTAGCCGTCCCCGAACCGCTCCCAGAGCCGTTCTTACCGCAATCTCTTTCCTGCGCTCAGACGCGCGGCCAAGCAACAGGCTGGCAACGTTCGCGCAGGCAATCAACAGGACGAATGCGACAACCCCAAACAGTACTAGAAGCGCGGGCCGGATTGATCCTGCCAGATCGTCCTGAAGCCTTGCGACGCTTATGGTGCTTCCCACCACACCATCGGGATATTTGAGGTCAACATCCCGCTGGATGACGTTCATTTCCGATTGGGCTGTTGCTGCGTCGGCGCCGGGCTTGAGCCGCGCAATCGTCTGGACGATGTGCATACCAGTGTATGCGGTGAAATATTCATCCGTGGGAGTGATCATCGTCCACAGTTCAGCATCCTTGTCGCTGAATTCAAAACCGGGCGGCATCACTCCAACGACTACATAAGGCTTTTGGTTCAGCGTGACCGCCTGCCCGATTACCTCCATGGAGGCATTAAATTTTCGCTGCCACAGAGGATAGCTAAGAACCACTCCCGGAGGGCCGTTCAAATCTTCCTTTGAGAACGTTCTGCCATACCGGGCCGGCACCCCAAGCAGCTCAAAAAAGGACGGCGTGACCGCTGCACCCTTCACCTGTTCCGGCTCGCCGGCTCCGGTGATCGAATATCCGGTAATCCGGAATCCCGCCATACTGCTGAATGAACTGGCATGACCTTCCCATTCAACGTATTCCATGATAGCGGGCCGGAATTTTCGTCCCTGTTGGATGCTCGCCTTATGTTCCCAGAGGGCGACGATGTTGTTCGGCTCCTTGAAAGGCAGAGGTCTGATCAACACGGCGTCAACTATGCTGAAGATAGCCGTATTCGCGCCGATTCCAAGAGCCAGAATAAGCAAAGTCACCACCGCAAACACCGGCTTCTTAATGAGCGTCCTGACAGTGTACTTGAGGTCTTTTAATAATGTGTCCATGTAAGGGCTTCCCCGGATTCAGCGGGCATAGAAACATCAGGTCTTTTGTCCAACACTAAACTATTATTGGAAACCCCGATTGTATCAGTTCCAGAGATGTTTGGGGTAGCAGAGTGGATAAACTGATAAACTACTTGGCTCGTGCAATGCCGGCTAATAGTTTGGGACACTCGGCCGGCGGCCGGTCACCCAGGCAAAACGCTGACCGCCAAAATTCGCTCTCCGGCGCGCGCTGGTCCTCTAACTAACCGCTTGCCGGTCAATTTCGGAAAAATCTCTCCACCCTTATGGCGCCGGTTTCAAAAGCACCTCGCCTACGGAAGCTGTTCCCACCGCTTTGCGCGTGAAGGGAAAAGGTCCTGGAGTTACATTCCGCCAGTCACTCAACTGGTCGCTCCAATGTGGGCTGCTGGGGTCGCCCGATTCACCTAGCGGGATACCCATCCGGGAGTTGTCCCAATCGCTCAAATCGGCAATGAACCTCATTGAAACGTTTGAGCCGTTATTGATTGTCAGGGCACTTCCATTCATGGGAAACGCCGGAATATTGAATCGTGATCCAATAAACGGTGCGTCTGACAGGGCGTGCGGGAAGCTGACTTTCATAAATTCTCCCCACTTCCATTTGGACTCATCCGGCCCGAGTTGCCTCTTGATATCGCTAAGCGTCTGATGATAACAATCAAGGATAAGGTCGGGATAGGACTTGTACTCCTTGGGCAGCCATTCGCCCGGTTGCCGCTCAATCACCATGTCAAAGAATATTGAACTGGTCCAACCGTACTTGTTTGCGAGTGCTTTTCCGAACGCAGACACCAAAATTCGGTTTGCGAAGTTATGGCGCATCATAGCGACCACCAGCATCGCGCGCGAATCGGGCGTTGCTTTGAAGTCCCAATGCTTGAACTCCTCGAGGATAGCCGCCCATTCCCGTGAGCTCGAGGCCCGGGGAGTTGCCATTTTGATGACCTCGCCCGCTAGGATCGCGCCAGCAACGCTATAGGTGTCAGCCTGAATTCGCTCGAAATCATCGACCGTCAATTTTCTCCGCGCGGTCAGTAACTCGTAGATTCGCCGTGCCCGATAAGGCTCCGCCCACAGGTCTCCAAGGTAGTACTTGTAACTATCTCCAACCGTTCTGCTGTTGGCGGTTACTATGATCCCCGAGAGTGGATCGTATATATGTGGAGTAGCGCTTGATGGTATATAGCCCATCCACTCTCCAGCATTAGTCTCACCCTGGTTTGGTACGTCGCCCCGGCCCGTTTTTCTTATCGGGTATCTGCCCTGTGCCGACCAGCCGATGTTCCCGCCAGTATCAGCATAGACGAAATTCAATGGGAATCCCGTATAGCCTGCAAGCTTTTTTTCAAAGTCCCGGCAGCTTTGGGCGCGGTCCAGATAATAGTAGATTCCGAGTTCGTTCGTTGACGGGTCCAGCGCGCTCCACTTAAGGGCATATCGCTTGCCTGCCGTATCAAGTATGATCGGCCCATGCCGGGTGACCGTTACATCCAGCGCTACTTTGTGTGTTTCCCGCTCAGCCGGTTTGTCTCTGACGCCAATTTCGTAGTGCCTGACTTCCGCCTCACGCCAGCCGTCCGGCGTCAAGTATTGGCCAGGTTTTGCAGGGTCGAATTTTTCCAGGAATAGATCCTCAACGTCCGCTTCCACGTTGGTGATACCCCAGGCGACTCGATCGTTGTGCCCGATGAAGACGCCCGGCGCCCCCGGCACCGTCACCCCTTCGCAGTGGAACCCGGGCGATTCCAACGAAATCATGTACCAGATTGATGGCGCGGACGGATCGAGATGCGGATCGTTTGCCAGCAGCGGCTTTCCAGTCCGGGAATGAACTCCGCTGACCACCCAATTGTTGCTTGCCGCCAGTAGCGTAGCCGCAAAGCCAGTTTTTTCTAGCCAGTATTTTTCTGAAGGCAGTGTCTTGAGACTAGCTTCCAGAGCTTGTCCCGCTAGTTCCGGCTTCCCTTCCAAAGAGGACGTCGAGTCCGAATCGAGAGCGCTTCGCTGATCGTGGCCGAGCAGCAAAACGTCCATCGCTGACTTGGTTTGAAACAGTTGCTCGTATTTTTTTTTCGGGGCCCCAGCGAAAGCTGCTCGGACCAGATCGAACCGCCACGAATCAGAAAGCGCTTCCGCAAACATCTTTCCGAGAATCACGCAGTCCGAGGGTTGCCAGGGTGACGGCTTGTACTTCAACAGCCGGAACTCGATTGGAAGGGTTTGGTCATTCAGAGTCTGAATATACTCGTTTACACCCCGGGCATACGCATTTACCGCCGTTGTCGCCGATGGATCGAGGTTCGCTAGAATACGGTCGGCGAGTTCCGCGAAGCCGTACGTCCGGTGAAGCTTGTCTTCATCCAATGCGGTCGCGCCAAATATTTCGGCCAACTGTCCTCGGCACGTTCTGCGGATCAAGTCCATCTGCCACAGCCGGTCCCGCGCGACAATGTATCCCTGCGCAAAGTAAAGATCCTCTTCATCCTGGGCCTCAATAAATGGAACCCCTCGACCGTTGTAATGCAGGTCTACAGGTTTGTGAATTCCCTTTAGTTCGACGTTATCCTGTCGGGATAGCACGTCCTGTTCTACCGTCGTCGACCGGCTCACCCGTGGCGCAAGGCAAATGAGTATGAGTAGAGAGATGAGAGCACGTGTCATCGAACCACCTCCTGACCGTTTGAATTCTGCATGCCTCTTCGTCGTCTGCGGGCCAGCGAGAGCGATTGGGCCTCCAGGCCCTCGTACTCGAGTCAAAGCGAACCTCCATGCGACTCCTAAGAAACCATTGCGGGAGTTTGGAGTCCAGCCGTTAGGCTGCTGCTTAAAACCCACGATTGTGGTTTCGCCTTGTGCATCGGCTCGCCCCGCGAGCACGGGCGCTCAGATGGTTTGGGTGCCATATTGGCAGTCGCGGTGAGTTACGACGCAGGACGCTGCGAAAGGGCGCCCAGTAAGAGTAACACAGTTCTTATAGTCAAGTAGACGTCATTCACAGCCGTCAAATAAGCCCAATTACGCGCGGAGCAACTTGCCAGAGTGCCGATGAAAACACTTGTAATGGCGCCCTATCGGACAATCTTGACGCTTTAGAATCAAGACTGCGCCTCTGGAAAGCAAGATTGTTCAACACCGAAATGAAAGGCTTGCAGACTGGAACTTGGGACATAGTTGAAGCCGAAAGAGATTCTTTGGTGGCCCCTGGAGGATTCGAACCTCCAACCAAAGGATTATGAGTCCTCTGCTCTGCCGTTGAGCTAAGGGGCCATGTCATTGAATCAGAACGGCTTGCCCGTCGCCGGGAATTGGCGCATCCGTAACTGTAGCGGGTCCCCGTACATCAGCGCAAGATCAGAAGGGTCATTGACACCAGGCCGTGCATCTTCTTCGGATTTGCCTCTGGCGGCGTTAGCTGCTCCCCGGACAACCTTCCGCCATATCGCTAGGCCTTCGGGTTGCGCTTACGCTTTCCTTCCGGCTTGTCGTCTGCCATCACCAGCAAGTCACCTGGCTGGCAGTCCAGGGCTCTACATATCTTCTCGAGTGTTTCATATTTGATTGCCCCGCTTTTGCCCGCTCATATGCGCCAGAGCTGTGCATGCTGGATTCCGGTTTCCTTAGCCAGCCAGTAAGCAGTTCGGCCTCGCTTCTCCAGCAGGGCATCCAGTCTCATTTCGATCATTGTAACGCGCTTCTCTCCATGTCACTTCAGGGTCGGCTTCTTCGGGCCGTAAAGCGACAAAGTTGATCGGCGCCGCTATCGAAAGGGCAAAAGCGACGAACGCAAGGTTCGAGCTTGTCTACGATGTTATGACCGCGCGCGTCAAAATTCACTAGACGTAGCGTAACCTGCTAGGTTGCGTTGCTCATCCGGGTGTTGCGTTGCTCATCCGGGCATCCCGCATCATTGAACGGACTGCTCGGCTGACCCGCCGCCATTAATCCGCTCACCGTGGACCGTTGAAAGCGCTCGCCTCGCTCGCTGGCGCTTTGGTATGATTCGCCCGCGGTTGACCTTACCAGGTTAGGTATAGACCAATGCCAGTGCCCGCTCCACAGGACTTCACCGGTCGAGTCGCGATAGTCACCGGCGCAGCGCGCGGCCTTGGCCGTGCCGTGGCCGAACGGCTGTACGAACGTGGCGCGTCGGTCACCATCAACGTTCGGGACGCGGAGCGGGCCCAGCGCCTCGCCAGCGAGATCGGCGAACGGGCCTTCGGCGTTCCTGGAGACATCGCGGTTCCCGACGCGCCCGAAAACATAGTACAGAAGACGGTCGAGCAATTTGGCCGCATCGACATCCTGATCAATAACGCGGCGCTGCCTTTGACCACGCGATTCGAAGCACTCACGGCCGAAGAATGGCGCCGCGCCCTTGAGGTCAATCTCACAGCGCCGTTCCTGCTCATTAAGGCCGTTCTGCCGGCAATGAAGGCACAAGGGTACGGGCGCGTAATCAACATTTCATCTACGGCCGGGCGCAGCGTGAGTACTCTCGGTGGCGCCCACTACACGGCCTCAAAGACAGGACTTTTGGGCCTCACGCGTGCGGCGGCCAAGGAACTGGGTAAATACGGCATTACTGTTAACGCCGTGTGTCCAGGAATGATCGACACCGAACTCACCCGTGAAAGCGCCGCACCCGAAGTGCTGGAACGCCTTGCCCAAAGTTATCCCGTGCCCCGGCTCGGCACGTCACTCGAGGTCGCTGATTTGATCTGCTTTGTCGCATCAGAGGCGGCTGGCTACATCACCGGTGCGTCACTGGACATCAATGGCGGCGACCTGATGATGTAGCGGCGTCATGAAAGAAAGCACGTGAAAGAAAGCACGCAGCTTCTCGTGGGACTCGGCGCCGGGCTTGCCGGCGGCATCGCCATCGCCGCCACGCGCAGCCCGTCGCTGCTCAGTGCCGCCGATGCTGTGGCGCCGGTCGGAACACTCTGGGTGAACGCAATCCGGATGACGGTGATCCCGCTTGTTGTCTCGCTTGTGATCACTGGCGTTGCATCCGCATCGGACGTCAAGGCAGTCGGCCGGCTCGGCGGGCGAACGCTCGTGGTCTTCATCGGCATGCTCGCCGTTGCCGCGCTGATCATGATTCCGCTGGCGATTGCGGTGTTTGCCTGGCTGCCGCACCTGATTACCGCCCGACCTTCGCTTCCACCCGGCGCGACGGAAGCGGCGCAGTCGCTGACAACTGGCGCCCCGAGCGTCGGTTTTGCGAGCTGGCTGACATCGCTGATTCCTACAAACCCGGTGAACGCAGCGGCCAACGGGGCGATGCTGCCGCTGATCCTCTTCACGCTCTTGTTCGGGCTAGCGGTGGTGAAGTGCCCCACCGTCGCGCGAACGACGCTGCTCGGATTCTTCAGCGCCGTCACCGAAGCAATGCTCGTATTGGTGCGATGGGTCGTCCGCCTGGCGCCAATCGGTGTCTTTGGTCTCATGCTTCCGCTCGGCGCGCACGGCGGTGTGGGACTCGCGGGCGCTGTTAGTTTCTATGTCATCATGTATTCGGCGGCGAACGTGCTCATGATCTTGCTGTTATACCCGGCGCTGGCGGTCATGGCGCGAGTGCCGGTCAAGGAGTTCGCGCGGGCCGTCGTTCCGGCTCAGTTAATCGCTTTCTCATCCAGTTCTTCTATCGCGTCGTTGCCTGCGCTGGTGGAAGGAGCGGAGCAGGAACTAAAGCTGCCAAAGGAAGTCACTGGATTTGTGCTCCCGCTAGCCGTTTCTATGTTCAAGTTCGGCGGCCCGGTAGCGTGGCCGATCGGTTCGCTCTTTGTAGCCTGGTTCTATGGAGTCGAACTTCACACGCCGCAATATCTCACGATTGCGTTTGCCGCGATCTTTCTCGGATTCGCGGCCCCGGGAGTGCCGCGCGGCGCGTTTCTGATGCTCGCGCCGCTCTTCCTGGCGATCGGACTTCCGGTGGAAGGCATCGGCATCCTGATTGCCGTCGATGCGATCCCTGATCTGTTTGCGACCGTCACCAACGCAACTGGCGATCTGGCGGCGGCGGCGCTGGTAGCGCGATTTTCACCGAGGGCGTACGAAGTCGCCGTCGCCGGCAGCGATTGCGCGGGACCGCAAGCTCAAGGTTCATCTGAGCGGCTGTAGCTCAAGGGAAGTGATTAGGAACGGTGCTGGTCGTCAATGGCGCGGAAATTAAGGGGACCGCGCGCTACATTGTCAACTAGAACTTGATCCTCGTCCCAGTGATCGCGGGCGAACCACTTCAACCGAACAGTGGGCCCTGGCCGCGATGGCTGCTGAAACGCTTCCTAGTAAGAACCGATCGACCCGAGTCAACCCCCTTGCGCCGACAAAAATTGAATCCACTGCCAGGGATTGGGCTTCTTCCAGCAGCACGTGTTTAGGGTCTCCCGCTCCTACAATCGTCGATGTCGCAAGGCCGGACTGCCGCAATTCCTCAGCGGCCTTTTCTGCTATCGCTTGCGCTCTCTTTCTCAGCCCCTCGTTGCCCTCTTGCACCATCGAAACGACGGGTGGGATGAACTGGCCAACCGCAGTCGGGGTGATTAGATCATATACAGTTACAACGTAGGCGTCAGCGCCGGGCCCCCAGGCACGCTCGGTCACGGCCTGGACCGCGGCCATCGAGCACGGCGAACCGTCCACGGCGACCATGATCCGCTGGCCCGAATCTGTTTGGTCCTCACTGCCGCGAGCGATTCGCACTGAGCAATGGGCTTCGGTCACCACTTTCTGCGAAACACTGCCCAGGATGAATCGACCCAGGGCTGAGCGCCCATGCGAGCCGACAACTACCAGGTCTGCTCCCCATTCATCGGCTTTTGCCAGTAGCTCTGTGGCTGGCGATCCGCGGTAAACCTCACTGCCTACCTCCCACTCGGGGAAGAGCGATAGAACTGTTTTACACGCCTCAAAGGCCAGATCCCGCGCGGCCTCACTGGCTGGGGTTGGCTGCTCAAACGTATCCTCCGGGGGAACCAGCGTCTTTAATCCGTCGACCTTCTCATGCGTTGCTGGCGCCGGATGGGGAAGCCATTGTTCTCCTACCGTGACTACAATTGCCTCCGCCCGGTTTGGCAGTCCAGCGTGCCTCAGATCTTTTAGGGCACGGTCCGCGCAACTGGAGCCGTCATAAGCGATCAGTATTTTCACTGCAGAACCCCTCCGTGCCGTTTATGCGATGGCTTTCCACGTTATGGCGTGCTCGTCTCCCTTGCGGCCAACTGTAGTCTGCGCCGAAGAGATTTGCAAATTAAGCGCCGATTCCCGAGTATTTCGGTTAGGCCGCCTTTATTAGATCTCGAAAGCCGGGTCGCTCGGCTGACCGGATCCATATAGTTGGAACACACAACCAGAATTTACACCCTTAACGATGGAGCGTCCCCTTGCCGTTAGGGTACGCACCCCAGGACAATCAACGTAGTCTAGGCTCGCGGCGACCTGCGAATTCCTCCCAATTGTAGACGCGAATTTACCCAGATTCTCTAGCCAAATCTCCCCGGACACATGCATTATAGTTGCTGCCCTGCCGGCGAAGGCGGACTCAGAGTTGGAGATCAGTTGACCGGAAGGCACTTTGAGTTAGAATGCCAGAGATTCTGCAAATTGTTACTCAGGCCGCCGCGATATTTCTGGTAATTTTCGCCTTGAATGTGGTGCCGGCATTTGCTCCGCCCACCTGGACAGCTCTGTCGTATATTGCAGTAAGCTACCGGGTGAACCTTGTTTTGCTGGTCACCGTCGGCGCAGCCGCGGCCACCACGGGAAGACTTACGTTAGCAAAGCTGTCAAAAGTGGTGGTCAGACAGAAACTGCTGAGCAAAAGGGCACGTGAAAACGTTGACGAAATTAAGGTCCGGCTGGAAAAGAGGCCCAGACTTACTTTCGGAATCTTCCTTCTTTATGCCTTCAGCCCCTTTCCTTCGAACAATCTTTTCATTGCTTACGGTTTGACGGGGCTCGACTTGAGAGTCGTATCTATCCCATTCCTGATCGGAAGGCTGTTTAGCTATTCGTTTTGGGCCGCCGCCTCGAGAGGCGTTGCGCGCCATCTGGCTCTGGAGCATGGAGCGGTACGTCCCTATTTTAGCTATTACTTTCTTGCCAGCCAATTATTCACGCTTCTTACAATCTATCTGTTTACGCGTGTGGACTGGCACGCGTTACTCGAGGAGAAAAAACTCCGGCTGCGGAAATAGGATCCGTAGGGGCGACTCTCAACCGGTCACCCTCAAGCAAATCTGCGGAAGGCCTTTGAATCTATCGCGCTTTGCAAGACATGTGCGGTGCGTCGGCGTCGGGCTTTTGGGACCGACTCCGCTTTGTGATGAATTACCGCGGCGTTGACCTTAAGGAGTTAGCGCGCCTGGCAGGACTCGAACCTGCGACCCCCTGCTTAGAAGGCAGATGCTCTATCCTCTGAGCTACAGGCGCATTTATCACTCGCTTCGAAGGACCAAAGGCGAAGGACTGCCCCTGGCGCCTCTTATCTTGAAAGATAACCAATAGACGCTGTTAGTGTAAAGATTGGTTCGGCGTTGGGCGTCGGCACAAGCCTCGCCCGATCATGGGTCCGTCCGTCGAATCTTTGCCTTCTCGGCCAAGACCTGCTGCTGTTTAGAAGGCATCTCCGCACTTTTTATCCGTTTGCGATCCGCCAGGATCCGCGTCTTCATCGCTTTCCGCTGCCGATAGGCTTAGTCCCTAGTGGCACGTTCATTGCTACAAAACTATTGGCGCTTTTAATATCGTTTCTGGGCGCCGTTTTCCTGGACGTATAATCTGATAAGGCTGCACTAATACTATCGAAAAGGAGCCCGGTTTATGAGGCCTATTTGGAGCGGAAGTATTCAGTTCGGATTGGTCAATATACCCGTCAACGTCTATTCGGCTACCAGTAGCGAACGCATCAGCTTTCACTGGCTTCACAAAAAAGATCAGGGGCGCATTCACAATAAACGCGTCTGTGAAATAGACGGCAAAGAAGTTCCCAATGACGAAATCGTCAAAGGCTATGAATACAGCAAAGGCGAATACGTTGAGGTCGAAGACGAGGATTTTAAAAGAATCGCCATCGAAAGCACAAAAACCATCAACATCAGCGATTTCGTCAAAAGCGAGGAAATCGATCCGATGTTCTTTGATACTCCATACTATCTGGCTCCGGGGAAAGCGGCCGGGCAGACTTACGTATTGCTTCGCGAAGCCCTAAAAAGCTCCGGCAAAGTCGGAATCGCCAAGGTCGCCATTCGGCAGCGCGAATATCTCGCCGCGGTCAGGCCTCACGGCTCCGCGTTGATGCTGGATACCATGCATTTCGCCGATGAGATCACAAACAGCAGCGAGCTGAACCTGCCCTCGGAGGATGTCAAGATCGACAAGCGTCAATTAAAGGTAGCCGAGCAACTGGTCGAGGGGTTGACTGCCAAATTTGACTCCAGCAAGTATCAAGACACCTACCGCGAGGCGTTGCTTGAGGTGATCGATCAGAAAATGAAGGGCGCCAAGGTTAAGCCCGCTGCTCCACGAAAAGCCAAACCGACCAACGTTGTCGATATCATGGATAAACTGAAAGAAAGCCTGAAACAAATCGAAAAGAAGAAACCAACAACGCGGCCTGCCCGGGCAAAGAAGCGAGCCTCAAAATCAAAGGCCGCTTAAAGGAGGTCAAGTGATATATGGCTCGCACTAAGACTTCAACAAAGACGACTGCAAAAGGCTCAACAAAGGGTGCGGGAAGCGGCCTGGATGTGTACAAATCCAAGCGCAGCTTTGACCGGACTCCAGAGCCCGGGCCGGCGAAGAAAAGCTCTAAGAGCGGGCGCAGCTTCGTTGTTCAAAAACACCGAGCCAGCCAACTTCATTATGATTTCAGGCTGGAAGCCGATGGCGTCCTTAAGTCGTGGGCAGTGCCCAAGGGACCTTCGTTAAACCCGAGCGTCAAACGCCTGGCGATGGCCGTTGAGGACCATCCGCTCGACTATGCTGGCTTTGAGGGAATTATTCCCGAGGGTGAGTATGGCGGTGGTACCGTGATGGTGTGGGACCGCGGCACATACGCGCCCGATGACAAAACCGCGGACGTAACCGGTGCAATAGAGAAAGGCGAGCTGAAATTCACGCTTTTTGGCGAAAAGCTCAAAGGATCATGGGTGCTGGTCAGGACGGGGCGCGATCGCCAGTGGCTGTTGATCAAACACCGCGACCAGTTCGCCTCGAGCGAGGATATTGAAGAAGAGGAGCCGTCATCGGTTGTTTCCGGCCGCAGCCTCGCAGAAATCGCCGAAGACGAGGGCGGTAACGTTGCCAGGGCCGCGACCGGAGATCCCGATCCGCCGCTCAAGTCGTCGAAGAGGACGGCGCGAGGTTCCTCTAAGACCGGCATCAGCTCCGCCGGCCGGCGCCACGCGACGCCGAACGCCTCGACAAGCGTAGGGAAGCAAGCCGCGGCCAGGTCCGCCAAAAAGTCCTCACGCAAAACGGCCACGGCAAGGGTCGGTTCAACCAAAACAAGCTCGCGCAAGAGCGCCAGGCCTAACGCCAAGCCTTCCAAGCCAACGAATCAATCAACTGACTCAGAAGTGGAGATGCCCGCTGCTGCCCGGCCAGCCCCCATGCCTAAGTCCATTCAGCCAATGCTTGCGACTCTGGTCGATAAGCCCTTCTCCGACCCCGATTGGATTTATGAAATCAAATGGGATGGCGTCCGCACGCTGTGTTATCTGCAAGATGGGAAATACCGATTGGCCTCACGCCGGAAAGACGATGTCACTTCAAAGTACCCCGAGGTTTCGGGCGTGGTATCGGCTATCAGCGCCAGCCGGGCTGTTTTGGACGGAGAGATCGTAGCATTGGATTCCGAAGGCGCTCCGCGTTTTCAACTGCTTCAGCACCGATTTGGAATGAAACCGGGATCGGCCGGACGCAAACAACCGGGAGTGACGATTGCCTACTACATCTTCGACTTGATTTATCTCAACGGCTATGACCTTACCGGGGTCGACCTGATTGAACGTAAGGAGATTCTTCGCGCCATCATTGGTAAAGATTCGGCCATCAAGTACTCAGACCACGTCGTCGGCGACGGAAACGAATTCTTTGAGCTGGTAAGGAAGCGGCAGCTAGAAGGGATGATGGCAAAGCGCGCCGCCAGCACCTATGTTCAGAAGCGCTCAAGGGACTGGCTGAAAGTAAAAACCGTCCAGCGGCAGGAAGTTGTGATCGGTGGATACACTGAGCCCCGCGCCTCACGAGAATACTTCGGAGCGTTAGTGGTCGGGCTTTACGATGGCGGCCGCCTGGAATATGTCGGCCACACCGGTGGAGGGTTCGATCATAGGAGCTTGCGGGAAGTCTATGACGCTCTGCAACCGCTCAAGGCTCAAAAGTCGCCCTTTGCGAAAGTGATAAAGACCAATGAGCCTGTTCAGTGGGTGAAGCCCGCGTTGGTTTGCGAAGTGAAGTTTGCCGAGTGGACCGATGAAGGCATAATGCGCCAGCCGATATTCATGGGCATGAGAGAAGACAAAGATCCCAAGGAATGCGTTCTCGAAAGGAAGGTGTCGACGTCGGACGTGGTCGCCTAGCCCTTGTTCTTCTGAGGCAACAGTGTCAGCGCAACCGGTACAGCTTCGCTGCCGTTGACATCAACCACTTTGGCGTCGCTCTTAAAACCGCGGGCCGCTGCCGTGACACGATATCGAGCCGCTTCCGCCGGCAGCCGAAATGCGAACTCACCATGCGCGTTGGTGATGTAATCCTTAGTATGGTTCTTGACGTGCTTGCCGGCCTTCTCTTCTTCGTCCGTAGGTATTCGGGTAATCGTTACCTTGACTCCCGCCAGTGTCTGCCCATTCAGGTTGAATACCGATCCACGCACTAAGGATGAGTGAGTCGCCTTTGGAAGAGTGATTGTTTTGACGTGACTCTCTTTCCCCTCTTCAACCTGTTGCAACGCTTGTAAAGAGGCTTCCTGGAAGCCCTCATGTTCAAAACTCACCAGGTATTCATCGGGAGGCAGCTCGATTGAAAAATTCCCCGAGCTGTCAGTTTCGACTTCCTTGACCGACCGGTCCCGTGTGTTGGTGAGCTTAACCGTGCATCCGGCGATCGCCTTGCCTTTCTCGTCAACAATCTTGCCCTTCAACGTTCCGGTCTTCTGTTCACCGGCGGCACACAGCGTTACTAGCGCTAGCAGAAACGCAACAACCAGCGCGGATTCTAAGATTCGTTTGGCGGCGACTGCGGTGAAAGGCCGGCGACTGCTTTTAAACACGTTATTGTCCACACAATGACCCCACGTAGATCGATCCAGAGCCTCGAATTCCATGTCGTCAATTCTGGTTGGGCCGAAGTAAAAAGTCAATCTGAGCTTACCGGCGTGCTACCCACAGCGCCAGTCAAACGTGACCGCCTCGTAGATCTCCGCGAGCGAGAGGCTGCAACGCGTACTCAACAGGAACCCGATACAGGTGAGCCCGTCCAGTTCTCTGGTCAGCCATCCGCGGTCCGGCTCAGTGGTGATGTCCACCGCCGTGACCACCAGAGTGGCCTCCACCGTGGCCACCGGAATGTCCACCACCGCCGCCGTGTCCTCCCCAGTGAGCTCCGCCACCGTGGCTTTCTTTAGGCATCTTGAAGCTTCCACCGCCGCGGCTCTCCTTGGGCATCTTGAAGCTACCGCCGCCGCGGCTCTCCTTGGGCATCTTGAAGCTACCGCCGCCACGGCTTTCGCCGCGGAACCCGCTGAATCCGCTGCCGCCGCTTCCGCTCCTAAAGCCGCCCATTCCACTCCCGCGGCCGCTTTCAAAGCTTCGGCCTCTGGATGAGCCGAATCCCGAATCGCCACGAAAAGCGCCCGACCCGCCTCTGAAACTCTCCGAGCCCCTAGATCCGCTGGTGCCACGATTGAATCCGCCGCCGTACCCTTCTCCGCGAGAGCCGCCGAACCCGGATCCCCTGCCGCCCGCCCCGGCGAAGGGATTGCCGCCCCCGAATCCGCCATTGTATGAATGGCTGAATCCGTTGCCCGACCGTCCACCACTGAGGCCGCCATTGCGCGAGCTACTAGATCCCGTTCCGCCTCTGGAACTGCTGAATGGATCCCTGCCTTCGCGGTTGCTAAATCCGTTGCCGCCACTTCTAGACCCGGCAAACGGATTATTACCCCCGCCGAACCCGCCGTTACGCGATTCACGAGACTCGCCGAAGCCGCCCCTCCCTCCTGATCTGGAGAATGGAGTCCCGTTTCCGCGGGACCCGCCGAAGCCGTTGCCACTTCGCGAACCTGCGAACGGATTCTCGCCGTTTCCAAATCCGCCATTGCGAGAGCCGCCAAAGCCTTGACCCCCTCGTAACCCAGCGAATCCGTTCCCATTGCCGGCTCCGCTATTGCGGGACTGGCCAAATCGATTTTCGCTGCCGTCTCTAGAACCAGCGAAAGGATTCCCGCCGTTGCCGAACCCGCCGTTGCGGGGCCCCGCAAACCCATTTCCTACTCCGCTTTTGGCGCCGCCGAAACCATTGGACCCGTTGCCGAATCCGCCATTGTGAGAGCGGTTGAATCCGTTGCCGGCGGATCCGCCGAATCCGCCATGCGGCCCGAATCCACTTCCACGGGACTGGCCTAATCCGCTGCCCTCGCCACTGCGTGATCCGGGGAAGTTTCCCCCACGCGATCCGCCGAATCCACTATCGCCTCCGCGCCCCGCTGACAGCCCGGATCTGGATATTCCGGATCTGGGTATCCCGGATCTGGGTATCCCGGATCTGGGTATCCCGGATCTGGGTATCCATGCCCCTGGCCGGCCAGACCGAAAGCCGGCATATACACCCCGGCGGCCGCCTCCGAGTCCACGACCGTTGTTCCCCCGCGAGTAGTACGTTGCGTAGCGTCCTCCCCCCCAGCCAGCGTGAGTTCCAGAGTACGCTCGTCGCCCCCAATTACCATAGGCGTTGTATCCAATCACGCCGCCGTTACCGAAGCCGCCCCGTCCGCCATAGCCCCCTCGTCCGCCATAGCCGCCACCATAACCTCCGCCCCCGCCTGAGCCGCTAAACAGCCCAAACAGTCCCTGCGCTATCTGGGAGAACAAACCAAACATCAATCGCGGGAAGCCACCCATTCCCGACAGGAACGGGCCGAACCAGGGGCCCGCGAATGGGAGCATAAAACTGGCCCCGAATCCGAAGGCCCATCCAAGCACGTTGCTCCATCGGAATCCGGCGCCAAAGCCGTATGACCACGGACGGCCGTACCATTGAGCGCCTATGTAGGGCTGATAGTTCCAACCCGTGCCGTAGACCACCGTGCCGACCGGGCTGACGCATGTTCCATAGTAGCCTGGCGTGTAGCCGCAATAGACAGCCGAATTCTCGTAGCCGTAGATCCTGACTGCCGTTACGTTATAGACCGGACAACTTGGAGGAATCGAATACACGGCCGGCGGCACATCCACCGCCACTTGCCATGGGCCGAGGGGCGAACCCGCGGCTAGCCAGACTCCATCGCGGCAGGCCCGGTAATCGCCAGCTCCAACCTCGAGCACCGGTACATCAGAGTTGAGAGCATATCTCACGTTGGTCCCCGGAATCACTGCGAACCGGGGCTCGCCGTCATAAACGACCCCGCCCTCAACCTGATCGCGCCGTACTATCGCGGTCTGCGGAATCTCGTTCGCGATAATTGCTTCTTGCGCGGGTGGTGTACCTGGGATGGATGCCAGCACACTTGCAATCGGACTGTCCTGAGGAATTCGGCTGAAGTCCGCGGGCAAATCTCTAGCGTCGACGAATCGCCACGGCCCGTCAAACGATCCGCTCGCGAACCAGCGCCCGGATACTAACACGTAGTAGGTTTGATCGGATGCATTGGCGATAATCGGCGCGGCCGAATTTGTTACATATGACAACCGAGTGCCCGCGATGCCAGTTAATTGCGGCTCGCCCTGTGTCGTCAACAGCTCAGCCGGAACGGTGCTGATATAGATGTCGGGAAATCCGTCAAAGACCGGCCCGTTGTCTTGAGTGGCATCTTCTGGGGGAACATTGTCAGCCGAATCGCCCCACGCGGGTGAATTGGGATCTTGCGCCTGTGCTGCTTGCGAAGGAGCAACTTCTGAAGAACCCCCCGCGGCAGTCGTATCATCCTGCTCCAACAAATCGATCTTTCCCTGCGCCGCAAGTTCGGACTTAATCTGATCGGCGGCGGGCGGAAGCTGATCGGCAGGGCTCCACGGCCCGTCAACCGAAGCCGCCTGGGCCCAGTCGCCCAGCAGGCTCAGGTAATACTCGTGGTGGTTCGTATCGAACAGGATAAGAGCCCGCGTGTTGATGACTCGCTCAAGCCCTTCGCTGACCGGCCGCAGCACTGGAGCCCCATCAATCAGAATCAGCATAGACGGACGGCTGCTAAAGATGATGCGCGGTGGGTCGTTGCGAATTTCGCCGCTGCCGTTGTTCTCAGCCTGCGCGATAGCTATCTCAGAATTCAATTGACTGGCGGGAACGATGTCGGCCCTGTCTGCTTCGAAGTCTTGCACAATTGATAAATACCTCGGCGCCTGTTGCGGTTGGGTAGGAAAGTGCCCGCCCGTGACCTTGAACCCATCCAATCGGACCTGTTTGGTGGCGCTGTCGACTGTCGCCCGCTCAGTGAAGTAGACGTCACCCGCCGTCTGCTGAGGCGAGCCCGCCATCTCGACCGACAATACCGCGTGTCCCTCGATCGTGTCGCCGTTCCAGCCGCGGATTTCAGGGTGATAGAATAGGATGGTCGTAGATCCGCTGGTGATCTTCTGTGGCCAGCCCCGGTCCGCATGCAAAAAGCCTGACGAAGGGTTCTGAGCGCCCCTCGGCTCAGCCTGTCCCGAAGCCGTCGAAAGCGGTATCACGTACAGCGACACCATCGAAACGATGGACACCAACACCACCAGCCTCTTTTTCATAACTGCTCCTAGTCTGTAAATAGCGATTGCGGTTTGCGAAGCGGATCTGACGCGCTCAAATGGTTCTAGCGGCTGTAGTTTGATGCAACAGCTCGGGCGGCCCGTTGTATTCCAAAATCCGCTAATGGGCGCACACGTTCCGTTTCTCCTGTTTCAGAGACCGCCGATATATCAATCTTCGCTGGCAAGTTTAGGTTGAAGTGAAGCTCGCGCGTTCACGCCGGAGCTTCGTCTACTTGTGACGCCGCCGGTATTTTGTTCGTGCTGCAGGCGATCAGTGCGGATGACTTGATCGGACGTTCCGAGCGCGAACCCTAAACCCAGTCCGGCCCCACGCCAACTAGTCTATTGCGCGTTGATACAAAGAACAAGGCAAGAGTGCAAATTTGATCAAGGTTTTGGGTAAGCGGACAGGCGTGCGTGCGCCTGCATAGAACGGATGTTAGTTATAAGCCGTCACTAAGTCAGCCAAGACCCTAAGTCCTATCATTCTTGTTTTCCGCGGCTGCCCCACTCCCACATCCCAAACATCACTTTTTGAGAAACCGGATGTCCCGCTTGCCTGGCCAACATCGTGATCTGCCCGCGGTGATGGGCGTCGTGAGAAATCAGATATCCGACGAATCCCACCGCGTCTGGTTTGAATCCTCTCACCTTTCCGTCCGATTCAAGCGCCGGCTTCAAAAGAGCAATGACAGCGCGGTAGCTCTCGCTAAAAGCGTCAAGAGCTTCTTTGCGCTCTACAGTGCTTTTCTCCAACTGATCGGGAATGTCGCTGCCTTTGGCCGCCGCCTTAAGCCACATCACCCTTACGTTATGCATGTGCGAAACTATCGCGGCAATCGTCCTGCCTTTGCCTCCCGCGGGTGCGGCGCGCCAGGCCGCATCATCAATATTCTCGATTAGGTATTGATTTATTCGTTCGTTGGTAGTGAACGCGTCCAATACTGAATCGGACAGAATGAACGGTTTGGTTGAAGTAGATTTGGGCATCGGTTAGTTTGCCTCAAACGATTGAAGTGTTTGCGGCAGGCCGATTGGTGACGTGTCGCGTTGAGCGGCATCAGTGAAATCCGCTACATCAAATACTGTTCACCAATTCCGGCCAGGGCCCGCACGTATTGAGAGTACATCAATGAAAGGAGGGCTGTCGAACACACAGTTCGACTTCTTCTCAGCGCCCTCCCGATCTCTGTGTCAACGTCTTCCGCAACCAGTTTCGTTTCAATATTCGGCTCCCTTTCAAAGACCTCTTTCCAATTACACCTCTCGATGCCGGTCAATTTGCGTGTTTCCGATTCCGGCGGTTAATATAGAATGACGTTCCGGAAACACGAGTGCGGCGCCAGTTGGCGGTTGCGACGCCGCCCGGCGGGCCACAACCAGGTTGCCCCGGTACACTAGAATCCTGCTGAAGGTCTGAGCTTTATTCGCTATGGATGCGCGCCCGCGGGTTGAGATAGTCGGTGGGGGCTTGGCCGGTTCCGAAGCCGCATGGCAGGCCGCCCAACGCGGAGTCCAGGTTACCCTTTACGAAATGCGCCCCGCGCGCGAAACTCCCGCTCATGTGACCGCTGGCCTTGCCGAAATCGTCTGTTCCAACTCGCTGAAATCGGATGAGCCCGGCACCGCTCCCTTTCTGCTTAAGGAAGAACTGCGCCGCGGCGGTTCAATGTTGATTGATGTCGCCCATCAGACCTCGGTTCCGGCCGGGGCCGCGCTCGCGGTGGACCGCGAAAAGTTCTCTCAGGAAGTCACCCACAGGGTCAGTTCTCACCCCAACATCCAGTTGGTCCGGAAAGAGATTTCCGGCATTCCAAGCGGATGCCCGGTTGTAATTGCTACCGGGCCGTTGACCTCGCCCGCGCTTTCGGATTCGATCAAACGGCTGACCGGCTCGGATCATTTGTATTTCTACGACGCGATCTCTCCCGTTGTTGACGCGGAATCCGTAGACCGCAACATCGCGTTTCGTGCCGCGCGATATGGAAAAGGCGGCGACGACTATCTTAACTGTCCGATGAACGAGCAGGAATATGCCGATTTCTATGAGGCCCTGATCGGGGCCGAATCCGTTCCACTACACGAATTCGAAAAGACCCAGTATTTTGAAGCCTGTCTTCCCATCGAAGAGCTGGCGCGCCGGGGCCGCGATACTCTTCGCTATGGACCGATGAAGCCGGTGGGTTTGACCGACCCCCGAACCGGAAGACAACCGTTTGCCGCTGTTCAGCTTCGGCAGGAAAATTTGTTGGCTGACAGCTACAACCTGGTCGGGTTTCAGAACCATCTCAAGTTCGCGGAGCAAAAGCGGGTGTTGCGGCTTATTCCGGGCCTCGAGCAAGCCGGATTTACTCGCTATGGAATGATTCATCGCAACACTTTCATCTGCGCGCCCGCGATTCTTGGCAATACACTTCAGATGCGCTCCGGCGAAAATATTCTCTTTGCCGGGCAAATTTCCGGGGTCGAAGGGTATGTGGAAGCAATGGCGACCGGCCTGATCGCGGGTGTCAACGCGGCGAACCTTGCTTTGGGGAAACCGGTAGTCGCTCCGCCGCGCCGGACTGCCATGGGAAGTCTGTTGAATTACATTTCTCAGGCGCCGGCAAAAAACTTTCAACCGATGAACATCACCTTTGCTTTGCTTCCCCCATTGGAGGAAGCAGAGCGCAACGGGATCAGGCGCAAAGCTGATCGCAAAAAGCTCCAGGTTGAGCTGGCCCTCAAAGAATTTGACCAATGGCGAAAAGACTATCTCGATCTTAAGTAAAAGCAGGCCGTGCCGATCCAATGCTTTAAGAAGTCAGGGTGTAAGAAATAATGCAATCTGTTACCGCGACAATAGCCGTCGTTAGAAGACTCTCTTCAGTCCTCTGGCAATTCCGAAGTCCACGAATGGCGATCGTGTTGGCCGTTATCGCTTTCTTGTTGTCAACCGGTCTTGCCGGTGCCGCGTCCCAGATCTCCGCGGAGACTTCCGGCGGGATTTCCGCCGGGCCACAAACACCCATCCGTCCTCGCCGGAGCACTGACCAACACCAAAACGACAAGCCGATAAGGCTCAGTTCGGATCTGGTCACCGTGTTGACCTCTGTTACCGATGCGTCGGGCAGTCACGTTGACAACCTGACAAAGGACGACTTCCGAATATTTGAAGACGGCAAGCAACAGGACATCGACGGTCTGTTTCGTGAAGACCAGGTGCCGCTTAGAATGGTGTTCCTGTTTGACACCTCGCTATCAATACGACAGCGATTCGATTTCGAGCAGCGCGCGGCGGCTCATTTCTTTAAACAAGTAATGCGCCCCTCCGACCAGGCGGCCATCATCAGCGTATCGACCGACCCCAGGATAGAGGCTCAATTCACACCCGACGTCAATCAACTTGTTGGAACCCTGGCTCGGCTCCAACCGGGCGGCTCGACTTCGCTATACAATTCAATGATCGAAGGCGCCAAATACCTTCGCCCCTCCCAGGGCCGTCACGTAATGGTGGTGCTATCGGACGGCGACGATACGTCGTCCAGTGCGACCCTGGCCCAGGCTTTGACAGAGGCTCAAAAGGCAGACACCGTTGTCTATGCGGTTCATTCGACCGGTCACGCTCCATCGGTTAACGTTCGGGATCTTAGCGGCGAATTCGTGCTTAAGGCTATGTGTGAGGACACAGGCGGCAAGGCCTTTTTCCCGCCCGTTTATAAAGAAGAAGACAAAGAGGCCCGCGATCTGGATGACATATATAAACGCCTGGCGGCAGAGGTCCGGGCTCAGTACGTTTTGACCTATTACAGCAAGAGCGAATCGCGCGACGGCAAATTCAGAACCATCAAGGTTGAAACCAGCAAGCCGGGATTGCAGGTGCGCGCTAGGCGCGGTTACTATTCATCGGCGCCATAGGGTCCGAGCCCTCAACCGCGCTCGTTTGCACCCTGGCTTGTCCGTGCCTCTCGGCGCCCTCTAAGATCT
>Ga0335078_10004343_pt1 | contig 21014 bp, 17 predicted proteins | sample Lox_Sample_32_FD_206711 | JGI IMG/M metagenome (GOLD analysis project Ga0335078, IMG submission 206711) | Soil microbial communities from Loxahatchee National Wildlife Refuge, Florida, United States - Lox_Sample_3.2 | ecosystem: Environmental > Terrestrial > Soil > Wetlands | place: USA...
ATCCCTGATCGAAACGCATGAAGGAGCCGCATTCCTGGCGCTGGGATTCATGGAATTCACAGGAGCGTTCGCCTGGCTGGGGTTATGGCAATTCCGCCGGCTCTCGCGCATCCCGAACTGGAACCTGGCGGTGATCCTGATCCTGACGCTGGTGAGTTTGGGCTTGATGACCCGGGCCTCCAACCTCGGCGGCGAAATCCGCCACGCGGAAATCCGTGCCGAACAGGCGACACCCCCGCCCGCCGCGCAGGAAGGCGACCCGTCCATCGGCTTGGCCCGCGCAGTGGGCGGGGTCATGACCGGTTATCAGTGGATGTGGGCCACCTGCGAAACCCTGCATTTCATCGGCCTAAGCCTTTTGCTGGGCGTCGTGTTCCTGGTGGATCTGCGGGTGCTCGGCGTGGTGAAAGGCGTGTCGTTCGCGTCCTTGCACCGCCTGCTGCCTTGGGCGGCTCTGGGATTCGGCGTAAACGTCGTCACCGGGATGATGTTTTTCGCCGGAATTCCCACGCAGTACATTCACAACGCATCGTTCTATTGGAAAATCGCGATGGTGTTGATCGCGGGCTTGAACGCGGTGTACTTCACGGTAGTGGACGAACCGTGGGCGCTCGGACCGAAGGAAAGCGCACCGCTGACCGCCAAAATCGCCGCTGCCTCGGCTATGCTTCTGTGGGTCGGGGTGATGTACTGCGGAAGTATGTTGCCGTTCTTGGGCAATGCATTTTAGCCGGAACTGATCATGACCATTGCCCTCATCGTCTTTCTGTTGGTGCTCGGCGTAACCGCCGTGGTGGGAATCGCCGCCTATGTAATAGATCGGAGTACGGCGCGGCAGGAGCGTAAGGGATAAGCATGGCCCAATTTTTGAATTCCCTCGAACAATCCGGGCTCGGCAATTGGGTTCGCGATGCCCCCACCATTTGGGCATTCCCGACCATCCTGTTCCTCCACACCTTCGGGATGGCCATCGTCGCCGGAGGCAGCGCCATGCTCAGCTTCATGATTCTCGGCTTCTGGCCGGCGGTGCCGATGAAGCCGTTCGGGCGCATGTTCCCGTGGTTGTGGGTCGCGTTCGGCGTCAACGCCATAACCGGAACCCTGATGCTGGTGGCCGATGCCACGGCGAAACTGACTTCTCTCGATTTCTACGTCAAGATGCTGCTGGTGTTTGCGGGAATGTACTTCCTGGTCCGGATGCACAGGCAAGTCTTCAACAGTCCCAAACTCGATGAGGCTCCGCTGTCGGGCAGCGCCAAACTGCTGGCCTGGGCCTCGCTGGCCTGCTGGTTCGGTGCCATCACCGCCGGCCGCTTGCTAGCCTACGTCGGCCCTACCGCCAAGCACTGACTTTGAACGGGGCCGGTGATATACTCATTTCAATTTTGGAGGGCAAACGTGATTAAACGAACTTTGGGATCTTTAGCCTTATTGGGTTGGTTGATGGCCGGCTCGTTGCAGGCGCATCATTCGCTCGCGGGCGTCTACGATATGAAGGCGGAAAGAGAACTGTCGGGAGAGGTTTCCAGCATCAAGTTCTCCAATCCCCACGGCTCTCTGACCCTCGCCGTGAAGAATCAGGACGGATCGAGCACCGATTGGGTTCTGACGCTCGGCTCCGCCACCGCCCTCGCGCAGCGCGGAATCGGCAAGACCGGCCCCAACGCCCTCCACCAGGGAGACAAAATCAGCGTGAAGTTCCTCCCCGCGAAAGACGGCAGCCCGCTGGGATTTCTCAAAACCGTCATCATGCCGGACGGTCGCGTGATCCAGATCTCGGCCGGCAACCCCAACGATTAGCAAACCGCCGGGGACCAGCCTGAGCGGCCGGACCCGTGTCGCAATTGGGACCAAACCCGCCGCCGGCGCCCTCTCGAATCCCCACGCCGGCCTTCTGCCCGAACGCGGCAAACTGCGAAGCATCCGAGACAAAGGACATCACGTCGCAGATCCGGCATTAGTGAAGACGTCAGGCAGGTCTCCAACCTGCCCAGCCGAAAGAGGACGGAGAACACTCCATGCGCAGAGCCATCTTGGCAATACTCGTCGGCAGCGCTCTATCCACTTCGCTCGTTGAGGGGGGTCTAGCTCAATCACCGTCGCCCGGGGCTGGTATACCAAACCCCCCGCCGCCCGCGAACCTGAACCAACTGATGAGGGGCACGTTCTACCCGGCGGCGAATGTCGTCTTTGCGGCCCAGGATGTGAATCCAGCCGACATCCCGCGCGCCAAAGATCCCAACATGGCGACCGACCCTTTGACCACGGTCTTCGGCAAATGGGAAGCCGTTGAGAATAGTGCCCTCGCGATCGCCGAATTCGCCGAACTCCTCAGGGTTCCCGGCCGCAAGTGCTCGAATGGCCTGGACGTTCCGCTAAACAACCCGGATTGGGCGAAGTTCGTGCAGGAGCTGCGCGACGCCGGCATGACTGCGTACACCGCAGCAAAGACCAAGGATCAGGACAAGATGACTGATGCCGCCGGTGTGCTGACCAACGCCTGCGGCCACTGCCACGGCAGGTATCGCGAGAGAAAACTCGCCGACCGCTGCAAATAAGGCGTCAGCTCGCCCGCTTCTCATGCAATAGCATTTCGAGCGCGTGTTCCATCGAACCGGCCAGCGCCACCGCGCCCGAGTTCACGAAGAAAATCTGGTCGACTTTGTCGATGGTGTTGAGGCGGTGCGCGATGATCACCTTCGTGGTCTGGGGCGGAAGCTTCGCCAGGATCTCCTCGAGAAGCTGCTCGGTGACGGTGTCGATGTTGGCGGTAGCCTCGTCGAGGATCAGCAGCTCGGGGCTGCGCAAAGTGGCGCGCATGAAGGCGATGAGCTGCTTCTGGCCAAGGCTGATGCTGTTGCCGCTACTGGTCACCTTCGTCTCGAGGCCTTCGGAGAATCGCGAGAGCAAGGTGGTCAGATTGAATTTTTCGAGGATGGTGGCGAGTTGCTCGCTGGAACAATGGGCGTAGTCTTCGTTTCCGTATACGATGTTGTCGCGCACGGTGCCTGTGAAGAGAAACGGCTCCTGCGGGATTACGCCGATTTTCCGGGCGCGCTCGGCGAGGGGAACCGAACGGATGTCGCGACCGCCGAGGAAAATCGATCCTGCGGTGGGATCGTAGAGGCGCGCCATGAGGGAAGCCGTGGTAGTCTTGCCGCCGCCGGTCGGGCCGACCAGGGCATAGACTTTGCCTTTTTCCAATTCGAGCGTGATGTCGTGCAGCACTTCCTTGCCGCCGGGATATTGGAAGTGAACTTTGCGGAATTCGAGAACGTCCGCGTTTTCAGGCTGTCCGGCCGCCAAGACCGGCATGTCGGATTCGAGCGCCAGCACTTCGGAGATGCGGTCAAGCGCGGCCAGAGCCAATTGGTACGACGACCACACGGTGGCGAGCTGCCGCATCGGTCCGTAAAAGTTATTGACGTAGAGCAAGAAGCCGATCAGCAGACCGGCGGTCGATTCCGACGCGCCGATCAAAATAATGCCGTATGCGAGAACCAGCAGCATTGCCAGGTTGTGCGCGAAGCCGTACATCGGCATGAAGATGTTGTTGGCGTATCCGGCCGAGACCGACGCGGCGTAGTTCGAATCGTTGGCGGCCTTGAATTTGCGCTGAAAATAATCGGACCGGTTGAAGGCCACGATGACTTTGAAGTTGTGGAGGCTTTCCTGAACCTCGGCGCTCAAACCGCCCAGCGTCTGCATGCTGCGCATGTTGCGCCGCTTGACCCAAGCAGAACTGGCCTTGGTGACTGCGAAAACACCCACGGCCGGCAAAAGGGCCGCGATGCCGAGGCGGAAGTTGAGCGAGAGCACGAAGATGGCGACGCCGGTCATCAGAAACAGGCTGCTGACAAACTGCATCAACGCCTGAGCCACGAAGACGTTCAGCTTGTCGGTGTCATTGTTGACGCGGGAAATCAAGTCACCGGCCTTGTTCTCGGTGAAGAAGGCGAGAGGCAACTCCTGCAGTTTCCCAAAGAGCTGATTGCGCACGCCCCACAATACTCTCCGGCCCACGCTGCCCATGGTGAGGATCTGCGTGTAGCTGCCCACGATGCCAAACAAGTACACCGCAAGCAAGAGCAGCGCGGACATCAGCAGACCGTGGCTATCCTTCATGCGGACATAAGTGTCCACGGCACGGGCGATAATCACCGGGCCGACCAGAGTAGCGCCGGAGCTGACCAGCATGGCGGCCACGGCAAGAACGAGGGGACCACGTTCGGGTACGATCAGCGGGACGAAGCGCTTGATGCCGGCGCGCAGCGACCGTTTCGAGCCGAAGGCCTGGGTGGTCTCAAGCTTGTACTTCATAGACATTCGTGCTCCGCTGCGAATCGTAGATCTGGACGTATTCCGGCGACGTTTCCATCAGTTGGGCGTGCGTTCCGGTCGCGAGCATCTCGCCCTCCATCAAGACGATGATCTGGTCGTAGTTCTCGACCGAGGCAATCTTTTGCGTTACCGAAATCAGAGTGAGGCCGGGATATTGCTCGTGAATGTTCTTCAGAATGGCACGCTCGGTGGTGGTATCGACGCGCGCGGTGAAATCGTCGAGCAATAGAACCTTGGGATTGAGCGCCAGCGCGCGGGCCAGCATCACGCGCTGCTTCTGACCCCCGGAGAGCGTGGTGCCGCGCTCGCTCACCACCGTGTCGAGGCCTTGCGGCAGGCTTGTGACGAAATCGCGAAGCTCCGCCGCGGCGATGGCTTTTTCCAGATCGACATCGGGGATATCGGTGCTGAAGGCGATGTTTTCGCGCAACGTCATGTTGAACAGGATGCTGTCCTGGAACACAAAACCGACCTGGCGGTGCAAGGCTTCCTTATCATACGCCTCGAGCGGTTCGCCATCGTAGGTGACCGTTCCGGAAGTCGGCTGGAGCAGGCCGATCAGCACGTAGAGCAACTGCGTCTTTCCAGCCGCGGTCGGTCCGATGATCGCGGTCTTGCTGCCGGCCGCGACAGAAAGCGAAACCTTCTTGAGCGCTTCTTTGTCCCCGAAGGCGAGCGAAACGTTGTCGATGGCGATGTCACCACGCAGAGCCGGCCGGAGTGTGCCTTCTTTTTTGGTCTCGGGTGCCGTGAGAACCGCGCCCAGCCGCATGTACGAGGCGCTGGCCTGCGCCATCACATTGCTCATAAACCCGAGCAGGATGATGGGGAAAATCAGGAGCGCGAGATAGCTATTGAACGCGGTGAAGTCGCCCAGGCTCATGCCGCCGAAGATCACGAAGCGTCCGCCGAGCAGAAGAATGATGATGGTGGCTAGGTTGACGGCCAGGGTGATGGCTGGAATCATGGCGGACATGACGCGGAGAATCGCCAGCCCGATATCCCGCGATTCGGTGTTGGCGGCGGAGAATTTCTCGGCCTCGAAGCGCTGCGAATGGAGGATGCGGATGAGGGTGGCGCCGAGGATGCTCTCATTGATGACGCGGTTCAGCCAGTCGATGGCTTCCTGGCCGCGCCGGAACAAAACCCGCACCTTGCGGAGCGCGAAGAAGAAGGTGCCGCCGACCACCGGCACCACTCCGAGAACGCTCAGCCCGAGCCGCCAGTTGATGATGAGCAGCATCGCGCTGGCGCCCACGATCAGGAACAGCGACGCAATGATCGTCGCCACCGCTTGCGAGACGAAGAGCTTGACGCCGTCGCAATCGGAAGTGAGATTGGTCAACAGCTTGGCCGGCGTGAGTTTTTCGATGCTGCTGTAGGATTGAGTCGCAATCTTGGCGGCCAATCGCGTGCGCAGATCCCGGGCGACGCGCTCCGAGGCATAGGTCTGCGTGATGGCCTGCAGGTAGCTGAGAGCGAAAACGACGAACGCGACCACAAAGAATTCGAGGACTACCGCCGAGAGGACAAAGTTCTTCTGCGTGTAGGCGTCGATCGCCCGCGAGATCAGCTTGGGCACCACCAGGGTCAGCGCGTTGGCGATGACCGTCAAGATGACGAGCAGGACGATCAGTCTCCTGTAGGGTTTCAACAGGGCAAAGAGCCCGGCCCCGGGAGGTGGTTTCGGTGCACCGGCACGTTTTGGACTCATAAATATAAGGTCACAGCGATGAGGAATAGGATTGCGGGATTTTCCTAGATTGCTACAAATGGCGGGCGGGTGTCAAGGTCGGTGGGGCGATGAATCGCCGCCGCGGCCGCTTGGCAGGGAGTCAACACCGTGGGTGCTTAGCCGCCGCGGGCAAAGGGGTTCAAACCGCACGCCGGAAACAGCGCCTCGGGTCTGAAGGTCTTCGCTGTACAGCGTCGCGCGCCGGCCGACGTCGTCCGGTTCAAAACGAATGACTCGGGAGCGAGCCAAGATTTCGACCTTCTTCGGTGCCAACTCCGGCTTCACGCCGAGTTTTCGCGACGCCGCTACGAAACACTCCTGCAAAACCTGCAAAGACACCACCCCTGAGCCCCGGCGAACGTGTTCCGCGAGGAGGGCGACGGCCCGCTCCTGCTTCTTGGGTGAAGAAAATCGCCGGCGTACGGAGGCACGTTTGTGTCAAAGAAGGGGAGACCGTTCATCGCGGCTCATGCAATTCCTCGCGACGAAACTTCCACGCTCGCGAGTGGCCCTGCGCCGCGCGAGAGGTGCGTCGAACTCAGCCCCGTCGGACTCGGGGGGCGGTCTGGCCCGCCAGTTGCTCCTCGCGGCCGCCTCGCGTCCAGAATGCTCCCGCTGTGGGTTCCGGGTTTCGGATCTTACGCGCCACGGTATACTGCGAGGTGTTGTGTTCGCTCGCGTTTTCAAGAGGGGAATCGTGATGGCCCGAACCTGCGGCCTGGCCCTGGCTTGGTGCGCCCTGCCTGCAACCGGGCAGTCGCCGGGAGGCGCTCCAAATGAGGTCATTCTTCAGGTGACAGCTCGGGATGCAAAGGGCGAGCCGGTGACGGATTTATCCCGCCAGGATTTCCAGATCTTCGATGAAGGGAAACGGCAGCCGATCGCGACGTTCGAGGCGACGCCAGCGAACGGCCTGCCACCGACTACCTTGATCCTGCTGGATTTTCTGAATGCCAATTTAGCCAATCGCGATTATGAAGCCAACGTGATCGAGCGCGCTTTAGAGCCACTCGAGACGGGCGGCTCCGTATACCTTTACCTGCTGAGCATCCGCGGCGACCTACTTGCGGTTCACGCACTCCCCGGGCCCCAACCAACGACGGACCGCAACCGAATGGGCCCTCCCTGGACGCGGCGAATCCGGCCGATATTGAATCAGGCGATGCAGGCTGTTTTCCAACTCAGGCCAATGGATGACAGGGATGGAGGCGTCCGCACGGCTGCGTCCTTCCAGGCGCTGAGTCAACTGGCGGACACATTGACGCCGATACGCGGCCCCAAGTCGTTCATCTGGATCACGGCCGGAGTGCCGAATGTGCTTGCCTACCCGTACGGGTGCAAGGATGTCTCGTTTTCTTCCCGATCGGGACGCTATCTGGCCGGCAGATGCGGCGACAAGAACTGCGTCATTACAGACCAAAAATGCGTGGACTATACTCCCTTTCTGCGCCGCTTCAGCAGCGCATTGAATCGTAGCGATACCGTCTTTTACAGTGTGGAAGCGATTTTCGATGCGATTCCGTCGGCAACACGCGGCACGGCCCGGGACACGCTACAACAGTTGGCCGGCCTTACCGGTGGACGAGTGGATCTCAGCGGCGACGCCGGAACTGCGATCACCCAGTCATTGGAGACCGCCCGCGGCCGGTACCGGCTGACGGTCCCTGCGCCCACCGCGAACGGGAAGTATCACAAGCTGCGGGTCGAGTGCATACGGAAGAACGTCCGCATCGACGCGCCGCGCGGCTATTTGGCGGATGCGCCGCAGTAGCGGCCGACGGGATCTCCCGCCAGATCGCACACAACGCGGCCGCCCTTACTTCAACGCATAGCTGAACAGCGAATTCCCCGCGGCGAAGGCCACGTATTGCTTGCCATTCACGGCGTACGTGATCGGGCCGTTCTGCGCGCGGCCGCCGGTAGTGACCTTCCAGAGCAGTTCGCCGTTGCGCGCGTCCAGCGCGAAGAAGTAGCCGTCGCGGCCGCCCGTGAACAGAAGATCGGAATCCGTCGTGAGAATCCCGGAGTCCGTCACATCCGCCATTTTGAATTCCCATTTCATCGAGCCCGTTTGCGGATCCATGGCGCGGACCGCGCCATACCCTTCCTGCTCGAGTCGCGTCAGCGGAGCGGCGGGCGCGTTACTGCCGCCGATTAGCGATCGGGGTGCGCCCGCCGTATAACGCTCTCCCTCCTTGTATTCCGCGGGTATCTTGAAGTAAGTAGAATCGTACTGCACCCACGACGGAATGTAGAACAGGCCCGTGCGCGCACTATAAGACGGCGAATACCAGTTCGTCCCGCCCTGGTTGCCGGGATAGATCTGCGTCCCCTCGGCGCTGGGCGCCTTGCCGGCCACGCGTTTCGGCCGGCCTTTCTCATCGAAGCCGTCCATCCAGTTCACTTTGACGAACGGCTTGCCCAGCAGGAACTGGCCGGTGGTGCGGTCGAGCACGTAAAAAAGACCATTGCGGTTGGCCCACATCATCACCTTGCGCGGCCGGCCTTGCCAGTTGATATCGGCGAGGACCGGAACCTGCACCGAGTCGTAATCGAACTCATCGTGCGGCGAAAACTGGTAATACCATTTCAGCTTGCCGGTGTCGGCATCGAGGGCCACCACGGAGTCGGTATACAGGTTGTCGCCGGGACGCGGGTCGCCGTTCCAATCGGGACCGGGATTGCCGATGCCCCAGTAAGTGAGGTTCAAATCCGGATCGTACGAGCCGGTCACCCAAACCGAACCGCCGCCGGTCTTCCAGGCATCGTTCTGCCAGGTTTCGTGACCCGGCTCGCCCGGGCCAGGGACGGTGTAAAAACGCCAGGCTTCTTTTCCGGTTTTCGCGTCATAGGCGGCGATGTACCCGCGAATGCCGAATTCGCCGCCGGCCGTCCCGACGATCACTTTGTCTTTGACGATCAGCGGCGCGTGCGTGAGCGCGTACCCCGCTTCCGGCCGCGCGACCGGCACGTTCCACAGCGGCTTGCCATTTTTGGCATCGATGGCGATCAAATGCGCATCGATTGTTCCCATGTAGAGCGTGTCGCCGAGAATCGCAAGGCCGCGATTGACGCGTCCGCAGCAAGGCCGCGCCGCGGCCGCCGGCGTGTAGGAATAGACCCAGAACTGGCGGCCGGTGACCGCGTCGAAGGCCATCACGTCATTGGGCGCCTGGACCGTGTACAGGATGCCGTCGACCACCAGCGGAGTGGCCTCGAACTTTTCCAGAGAGCGGGCCTGATACATCCATTGCATCTCGAGGTTTTTCACGTTCTGCAGCGTAATCTGGGTGAGCGAGCTGTGGCGCTGGCTCATCATCGTGCCGGAGTAAGTCAGCCAGTTCTGCGGTTCCTGGCCGGCGCGCAGAATGCGATCGAACGAAACCTGCGCCGGCAGAGACGCGGCCAGCAAGCCGAGCAAAAGGAGAGGGGGCTTCATGATTAATCGACACCTTTCAAGGAAACCAGGTAGCTGACCACATCCGCGAGTTCCTGCGAACTGAGCTTGCTTTTGTAGGACGGCATCGGCGATTTCAATAACGAGAACTCGCGGAGGCCGGATTTGTCAACCGAGACCAGTTGCTCTTTCTCATTCATGAACTGCATGGTGAAGGTGTCCTCGTTGAGCAGCTTTCCGTTAAAGGAAGTTCCATTCTTCATCACCACGCGGAAAACGCGGTTCTCGGAAGCGATGACCGCATCCGGATCAAGGAGCGACTGCTCCAGTTCGCCGGCGCGCCGCAGCGTGCCGATATCGCTGAGGTCCGGCCCGACGCGCGAACCGCTGCCGTTGATCCGGTGACAGCTCAAGCATTGCCCCTTTCCCTCGACGATCGCCCGTCCTTGTCCCTTTTCCCCATCGCCACCCGAGTAAGAAGGAATCGAGGTCATCGCGAGCGACCGCACATACGCGACCACGAGCTCCGCCTGCGCGTCCGTGAAATTGTGGGCTGGCATTCCAGCGCCGGCAACACCGTTGATGATCGCGTGAGCGATATCGTCGTCGGAAACCGCGCGGATGAATTTTCCGTGCGAGAAATCGACACCCGGTATGAAATCGCCGTCCGGCCCGTGGCAGTTGAGGCAATTGCCGCGGTAGAGGCGGCCGCCGTTCTCCACGTCGGCTGGCGTATACGAATGCTGCGCCCACAGCGCGGCAGCGAAATAGCACAACCCGACCATCACTCTCATTGCAATTTTCCTTTTCCTGAAGAATCGGCGCTATCGTATCGTCCCTGGAGCCGGCGGTCAAGGGACCCGCTACACAGGTCGGCGCCACGAAATGCCCCCCTTTTCCCCGGGCGGGAGTGCATGCTAGGTTGCTCTCATCCCACCCTCCCAGCGTCGGGTATCAGGGGGACACTTCTACTTTCCTAAAAGAATACACTTACAACTTTGCGATGACCGGGGCCAGCCGATTTGGTGTATTCTTCAGAAATCGCAATTCTGGAGGGCGTATGGGTTGGAGACGGAATGCGGCACTCGGTTGGGCGCTGTGCGGTCTTCTTTCGCTGGTCACCGCTGCAGAGAAGAAGGCCGAGAAGAGCAATATGGAGCAGGTCGGCTACACCGACCTGCAGGCCCGCAGCGCGTATCAGCCGGTGGATCGCCTATATTGGCCATCACGGCGGCATTCAACCCAACCCGCTCACCGGGCAGGACGAGCCTAACGGAACATCGATTGTGGATGTGACCGACCCGAAGCGTCCCAAATTTCTCGCGCACATTCCCGGCGAAGGCAAGATTCCGGGCGCGGGCGGCGAGACCGGCGGCGCCTCGATGGTACGCGCCTGCAGCGGCGCGGAGTTACCGCACGCGGACAAGAACAAATTCTACATGCTGCGGAGCTTCGGTAATACCGCGCACGAAATGTGGGATGTGACCGATCCCGCCAAACCGGTGCGGTTGAACGTGATTGTCAGCGGCCTCGACGATACGCACAAGAGCTGGTGGGAGTGCGACACGGGCATCGCCTACCTGGTTTCCGGGGCGCCGAATTGGCGCACCAAGCGGATGGCGCAAATCTATGACTTGAGTGACCCGGCGCATCCGGTATTCATCCGGAACTTCGGGCTGCCCGGCCAGCAACCCGGCGCGCGCGGCCAAACGCCAGGCGGCCTGCATGGTCCCATCTCGACCGGACCGAAAGGTAACCGCGTTTATTTCGCATACGACAATTCCCGTGACGGCATTTTGGAAATCGTCGATCGCGAGAAGCTGTTGAACGGGCCCAAAGAACCCACGGAAGAGAATCTGCGGTATCCAATGATCGCGCGCGTGGATCTGCCGGTTGACGTCGGAGCGCACACGGCGTTTCCTTTACTCCACGTCCCGATGACGGAATTCGCCAAGCAAAGAGACGGGAAGGTCAAAGACTTCATTGCGCTAGTCGGAGAAACTGTCGCGAACGAATGCCAGGAAAGCCGCCAAATGGTGCGCTTCTTCGATATCACCAACGAAACAAAACCGGTGGGCGTTTCGACCTGGACCGTGCCCGAAGAAAGCGGCAACTTCTGCGAAGCCGGCGGCCGCTTCGGCGCGCACGCTTCGAATGAGAGCATGACGCCGGTCTACTACAACCGCATTCTCTTCATTTCGTTTTTCAACGCGGGCGTGCGGGCGCTCGATGTGCGCAATCCGTTTAACCCGAAGGAGATTGCCTATTACATTCCGGCGATCACCGACAAAACGGACCAGCGCTGCGTAGGCCGCGGCGCCGAACAGCACTGCAAGGTCGCGATCCAGACGAACAACGTAGAAGTCGATGACCGCGGATACATTTACGCCGTCGATCGGGCTAATACCGGGATGGTGATTCTGTCCCTCACCGGGCCGGCGCGGCAGGTGGCCGATTTCAGCAAGGCAGAAAGGTAAAGAGAGTCGTCACATGCGGAAAATATTCAGCGGAATTACACTATTCGCCGCCGGCATGATCGCCGGCATCCTCATGATGCAGCCCGGCGCGGCTCAACCGACCCAGAGCCTCGGCCTGCGCCTGAACCATGTGGGGATCTATGCGAGGGACTATGACGAATCCCTGCGATTCTACACGAAGACCATGGGACTTCGCGAAGCTTTCACCGTCCGCGATAACAATGGCAAGCCGACCCTGACCTATTTACAGATCACGCGCGACACATTCCTCGAATTGGCGCCGGCCACGGCGGAGCGGCCGGTGGGCCTGAGCCACATCGGCATCTGGCCGGAGAATTTGAGCGCCACCGTGGCGGGCCTCCGGGAACGCGGCGTGACGGTCGCGGATCCGCGGACCGGTTCATCGAAAACGAGCATCACCAGCGTGATGGATCCGAACGGCATCCGGCTGGAGCTTCTCGATTTTCTGCCCGGCTCCTTGCCGCGGCAGGCGATGGATTCGTGGAAATAGTGTCATGAAGCGATCGTTGACAACCGCAGTCGCTTTGATTCTGACGGGCGTGCCAGCGCGTGCCCAAAGCGAGATTACACTCATCGCGCCCGGCGGCATCCGCGCGGCAATCGAACGGCTGCTACCGGCGTTCGAGAAGAAAACCGGATACAAGGTGAAGGCGACGTTCGGCTCCGGACTCGGCACCAAGCGGCAGGTCGCGCAGGGCGAGGCGTTCGATGTGCCGATCGTGCAGCCGCCATATCCGGAAGTGCTGGCCTCCGGCAACGTGGTCGCGAGCACGGCGAAACCGCTGGCTAGCGTCGCGCTGGGAATGGCGGTTCGCCCAGGAGCGCCGAAGCCGGACATCTCGACTCCCGACAGAGTCAAACGCGCGCTACTGACGGCGAAGTCGGTCTCCTATCCGAACCCGGCCGGAGGCGCCGCCGCAGGTGTCACGTTCGATCAGATGCTGAAGCAGCTTGGCATCGCGGTCCAAATGGAACCGAAGCTTAAGCGGGCCCAAGGCGGCAACCAGGCTATGGAAATGGTGGCGCTAGGCGAAGCAGAAATCGGACTCACGTTCGTCAGCGAGATGAACGAGCCGGGTATCGCGATAGTCGGTGCGTTGCCCAGCGAAATTGCCCCTCCCACGAATCTGGTAGGATTTGTTTCGGCTCATGCGAAGGATTCGACCGCGGCTAAGGCGTTGCTGGATTATCTTTCTTCACCGGAGGCAGCGGCGGCATACCAGGCGGAACGGATGCAACCCGCTCACTAGCGGCGGTGCCGGCAACCCCGCCTGGTATTCTTATTTAAGACCTGATTCTCGCTATAATGGAGTCGCGCCCGGGGAGGACGCCAGCGATGTTTTGGGTCGTTTTGTTATGGGCGCAGAGTGCCGCCCAGGAGCAGGTCCAGCGCGGCCAGGCTCTCTTCATCGAGAACCAGCGTGGCTGTGCGAGTTGCCATGCCTTGAAAGGACAGGGCACGGCGGTTGGACCGGATCTCTCCGTCATCGGCCGCCTCAGTCCGCAAGCCATCGTCACGGCGATCCGCTCCTCGGCCACTCAATACGTGCAGGAAGTCAAGCTCAAATCCGGCGAAACCTTCCCCGCCATGCCTGCTGGTGAAGACGAGAAGGCAGTCCGCTTCTACGATGTCTCCAAGATGCCGCCCCAGTTGCGCGCCATTGACCGCTCTGAACTTCAATCGGCAATCGGCCAGGACAAATGGAAGCACCCGCCTTCGATTTCCGGCTACACTTCGGCACAATTGGCCGACGTTATCGCCTATATCCGCTTCGCGGTAACTGGAGCCGCCAAGGCAATCGATCCGGCGGACGTCGAATAGCAAGCTTCCGCTTCAGGCGGAACCCGCGGTCGTACACTAAAGAGAATGTCCTCGGCCGCGATCCTGGTCCGCAATCTCAGGAAATCCTATGGCTCCGTCGCCGCCGTCAACGGCGTCGATCTGGAAGTGCGGCGCGGCTCGTTTTTCGGCTTTCTCGGCCCGAACGGCGCCGGCAAGTCCACAACCATCCGCATTCTGACCGGGCTGATCCCCGCCGATAGCGGCTCGGTCGAAATCCTCGGCTTGAGTCTGCCCGAAGACGAAATCGAAATCAAGAAACGCATTGGCCTGGTCCCCGATGAATCGCTCCTCTTCGATCGGCTCACCGGTGCGGAGTTCCTCGAATTTGCCGGCCGGATGTACGGTCTCGACCGGCATACGGCCATCGAGCGCGCCAAAGGCCTGCTCGATCTGCTGGAACTAGCGAACGATCGCAAGATCATCGGCGAATATTCCAAAGGCATGCGCAAGCGCGTCGCCATGGCCGCCGCGCTGATCCACCACCCGGAGCTGTTTCTGATGGATGAGCCCTTTGAAGGCGTGGACGCCATTGGCGCACGCCTGATGAAAGACATCCTGATCGACCAGGTCCGCCGCGGCGCCACCGTGTTTCTCACCTCGCACGTACTGGAAGTGGTCGAACGCCTCTGCGATCGCATCGCCATCATCAATCACGGCGCCATCGTCACTTCCGGCAGCATCGAAGAGCTCCGCTCCGGCGGCGAATCGCTCGAAGATGCCTTCGTCCGGGTGGTGGGCGCCGAGCGTCAGCTCGAACGGCTCGATTGGCTATGATCTCCGCGATCCTGCGCGCCCAAGTATTAAGCATGCGGTTGGTCGCCCGTCGCGGCGTGACCTTCAACTTCATCACCGGCCTCCTCTGGTACGGCTTCTGGTGCTTTCTGGCGTTCTTGATTCAGGCCCTGGCCGTACAATCCGATGCCGCCAGGCTCCGCTCCTGGGTCCCCGCCGGCCTGCTCCTGGTCTGCCTGTATTGGCAGGTGGTCCCGATCGTGTCGGCCAGCATGGGGTCGGGCCTCGATATGCGCAAACTGCTTATCTACCCGGTGCCGCATGGCCGGCTGTTTGCGGTGGAGACACTGCTTCGCCTCGCCACCGCCTTCGAGATGATATTGGTTCTGGCGGGCGGCGTCCTCGGCCTGCTCCGCAACCGCGCATCCGGCGGCGTCAGCGCCGCGCCGCGAATCCTGGCGCTGATCGGCATCTTCGTATTGTTCAATCTGTTCCTCGCGTCCGGCTTTCGCAGCTTGCTCGAACGGCTGCTCTCGCGTCGGCGGTTGCGTGAGATCCTGATCTCTCTTTTGCTGATCGGCCTGACGGTGCCGCGTCTGCTGTTCGAATCCGGCGTCGAAGTCGGCGGCTTTCATCGCTTCAACGTGCTCCTGCGGTTTGACGCATTGCCTTGGGCCGTCGTTGGCCAGGCCATCTTAGGAGGATCGGTTCTGCTTGCGATTGTGGTGGTTTCCTTTTGGACCGTGGCGGCGGCGTGGTTCGGCCGGGCCCAGTTCGAGCGCAATCTGCGCTACGATGCGGTCGCGGAACAGGCAACCCCTCTCGGCATCGAGCCCGTGCGCGGCGATTCCTGGACCGAGCGCTTCTTCCGCTTCCCTTCCCTGCTTTTCCGCGACCCGCTGGCCGCCATCGTCGAAAAAGAACTGCGCTCCCTTTCCCGCACACCACGGTTCCGCATGGTGTTCGTCATGGGCTTTTCGTTCGGAGTGATGGTCTGGCTGCCCCTCATTCTCGGTCGCGACGCCGGCCACCAGGGCGCCCTCGAACGAAATTTCCTGGTGGTCGTCTCGGTTTACTCCTTAACCCTGCTCGGCCAAGTCACCTATTGGAACTGCTTCGGCTTCGACCGCTCCGCCGTCCAGTTCTATTTCGCCGCGCCGCCGCCGATCTTCCAAACCCTGCTCGGCAAGAATCTGGCATCCCTCATTTTCATTTACCTGGAAGTGCTGATCCTGATTGTCGTCACGCTGTTGCTGCGCCTGGGCATTGGGCTCAGCCAGATTGTCGAAGCGGTTCTCGTAGTCGGAGTCTGCGCGCTTTACATGATGGCCTTCGGCAACATCAGCTCGGTGCAGTATCCGCGGGCGCTTACGCCGGAGCGGGTTTCGCAAGGGGGCGCGTCCAGCCGCTTTCAAGCGCTGGTTTTTATTCTCTATCCCGTCGCGCTTGTGCCGGTCTTCCTGGCCTACGTGGCGCGTTACGCCTTCGACAGCGAAACCGCCTTTGCCGTGATTCTGGCCTTTGCCGCGGTCCTCGGGGCCGTGATTTATTGGTTGGGAATGGAATCGGCGATCAAGGGGATCGTCAACGGGCGCGAACGCATCCTCGCCGATCTCTCGCGCGGCGAAGGCCCGGTGGCGTCCTCGTAAGGTTATGGCTTCTTCTTCATCACCTCGACGAGTTCCTGCACGGAGTCGGCGCTCTTCTTCAGCAGCGCCTGCTCCTCGGCCGTGAGTTTCACCTGATAGATCTGCTCAATGCCGCGCGCCCCCAGCTTCACCGGCACGCCGACAAACAGCCCGTTGATGCCGTATTCGCCCTCGAGGTACGCGGCGCACGGCAGAACTTTCTTCTTGTCCTTCAGAATCGATTCCGCCATCTCCACCGCGGCAGCCGATGGGGCGTAATACGCGCTGCCCGTCTTCAAATGTTTGACGATTTCCGCACCGCCGTTGCGCGTCCGATCGACGATGGCATCAATTTTCGCCTGGTCCATCAACTCGGTCAGTGGAATTCCGGAAACATTGGTCAACCGTACCAGCGGCACCATGGTGTCGCCGTGCCCGCCCATCACGACGCCAGTGACGTTCTCCACCGAAACCTTCAACTCGGCCGCGATGAAGGTGCGGAAGCGCGCGCTGTCCAGCACGCCGGCCATCCCGACCACGCGGTTCTTGCTGAATTTCGAAACCCAAAACGCCGCCTGCGCCATCGCGTCCAGCGGATTCGTCACCACGATGATGATTGAATTCGGCGAATATTTCGCAACCTGCTCGGTCGCCGTCCGCACCACATCGTAATTGGCCAGCAGCAAATCGTCACGGCTCATCCCTGGCTTGCGCGGAAATCCTGCCGTGATGATGACCAGATCCGAGCTAGCCGTCGGTTCATAATCGTTCGCGCCCGTGATGACGCAATCGTAGCCTTGCACCGGCCCGGACTGATACAAGTCCAGCCCTTTACCTTGCGGAACTCCCTCCACTACGTCCACCAGAACCACATCGGCGAGTTCCTTCTCCACAATGCGCAACGCGCAATTCGCGCCGACATTGCCGGCGCCCACAACCGTCACTTTCTTTCGCAAGAGAAAAAGCTCCTTTGAGTGGGGCAGGTTTTCGACTGCCCGGCTTGAAAAAAACGGAAAGTCGATTATATCAACCGGTGGCCGACGGCTCCTCAGCACTTCCGCCCGGAATGCCGGTGCCCGCATGACTTGGCTGTCTGGGGCGAAGCCGGCAGAGTGAAGCCATCGCCAGCCATGTTGCGGATAGCACTCATCGAGGTTTTCCGATGGTCCAGCGATTCCTGTTGTGCCAACCGCAATACTTCGACGTCAGCTACGTCAAAATCCGGCTGTTTAACGCAGGCGCTACGCTGCCGCTTCGCGGGCGTTGAACTTCACCGAGACCAGCCGCGACACGCCCGGCTCCTGCATAGTCACTCCATAGAGCGCCTGGGCCGCTTCCATGGTCCGCTTGGAATGCGTGATCATGATGAACTGTGTCTGATGCGACATCTCTTCCAGCATCTTCATCAGCCGGCCGATGTTAGCCTCGTCCAGCGGCGCGTCCACCTCGTCCATCACGCAGAATGGGCTGGGCTGGTATTTGAAGATGGCCATCAGCAGCGCCACGGCCGAAAGCGCTTTCTCGCCGCCCGAGAGCAGCAGCACATTCTGCAGCCGCTTGCCCGGAGGCGAACAGATAATGTCGAGGCCCGATTCGTTGGCGTTCTCCTGGTCGGTCAGCCGCATCTCGCCGGTGCCGCCGCCGAACAGAGTCTGGAACGTCACGCGAAAATTCGCGTTGATGGTCTCGAACGCTTCGGTGAACTTTTGCTTCGAAACCTCGTCGATTTCCTGGATGGCCTTTTCGGTATCGCGGATGGAATCGATCAGGTCCTGCCGCTGCGCGCTCAGGAAATCGTGGCGCTGCTGGGCTTCCTGGAACTCTTCCATGGCCGCCGGATTCACGGCGCCCAGCGCCTCGATCCGGTTGCGCACTTCGAGCGCCGACTGTTCGGCTTCCGCAATCGCATCGGCATCGGGCACCGGCGCGTCTTCGGGCGCCAGCCCGGCCACCGGCGCATTCAGCTCCTTCCGGCTGGTCTCGTCCAGATATTTGAGCTCCGCTTCCTTGCGCACCAGCTCCACTTCGATCTGCGACCGCTTCTCCTGCGTCTCCTGCACGGCACCGCGGAGAACCTTGAGCGCTTCCTCGCTCGCACGCAGAGCGTCGCGGCGGTAGGCTTCCTCGGAAGCCATCTCGTTCACGCGCGCTTCGAGCTCGACAATCTCCTCCGCCAGCGATGCCGCCCTCTGGCTGAGCTCGACGTTATTGGCCAGCAACCGCGCGCGCTGCTCGCCCATCCGGTCGGCATCGGCCGCGATCGCATTTCGCCGGCTTACCGTCTCACGGAACTGCTGCTCGATGCGGGCCAGCCCGCTGCGCCCGGCGCGATCGCGTTCCTCCAGCCCCGCCAGCCCCGCGCGGATCGCCGCGTGTTCTTCGCCGACATGCGCCGCCTCGGCCTGCAGTTTCTCGAGTTCCTGCTGCTCGGTTTCCTGCACGGCCTCGCGTTCGGCCTTCAGCCGCTCTTTTTCTTCCACTGCCGTGAGGCTCTTCTCCTTCTGCTCGGCGGATTTGTCGGCGTCGCGCCGCAGGCGGTCCAGCTCGAGCCGCGCTACCGAAACCCGCGAATTGGCCCGGGAAAGATCCTCGCCGAGTTTGCGCATTTCGTGGTCGAGCGCCACGCGGTCTTTCTCGCGCGATTGCTGGAGGGCGCGCAGCCGCTCCAGTTCGCTCTCAAGCCCGCTGATCTCGCGGCTGATGGTTTCCACCTGGGCCACTTTTTCCGCGAGCACGCCTTCCTTTTCCTGTAAGGCGACGATCAGCTCGCGCGCTTCGCGCTTCATCGCCAGCGGGCCGGCTCCACTCTTGCGCCCGCCGGTTACCGTGTGGCCGTGATAGCAGACGCCATCCGGCAACAAAAAGTAGAGGTGTGGATACGCCACCGCCAGCCGCTGCGCCGCCGCGCGGTCTTCGGCCAGGAAGCACAACGAGACGCGCGGAAGGAGATCCACGGCGCGGTCGCGAAATCCATTCGTCAACCGCAGCGAATCGCTCAGCCGCGCGGCGATCCCGGTGGCCGGGCCGATCGCCGGCTCCGGCAATTGGCGCGCCGCCTGTCCGTTCGATTCCGGATGCACCAGGAAGGTAGCCCGCCCGTCGGTTTCGGCTCGGAGAAAATCCAACCCGCGCTCAGCCTGCTGCCAGTTCTCGACGACCACGTATTCGAGCTCTTCGTGGAGAAATTCTTCGGCCGGCTTTTCGAACTGAGGATCGACATCCACGTAGTCCGCCAGCACGCCCATCAGCTTCAGTTCTTCGGACGGCGCTTGTTCGAGCGATGCGAACAAGCGCTTCACCGACTCGGCCGTGTAGCTGCGATGCGCCAGCACCTGCTCGAGCGATTCCTTGCGCGCCCGGACGGCCGAAACGTCGCTCTTCCGGGCCTCGATTTCCTGCCGCAGCTCCTGCGCCGAACGTTTGCGGCCGGCCAAGTCCTGCTCGACCTGCTGCCGCTCCGACGTCACGTGCTCCAGCTCGAGCTGCCGCTGCGTCATGGTTTCCGAAAGCTGCCCGCTCGCGGCTTCCAGCCGCTGGATCTCGGCTTGCGCCGTCTGCTCTTCCCGCTGTGCCCGTGCCGTCTCGCGCTCAATCGCTGCCAGATACTCCTGCACCTGCGCCAACTGGTTGCGCAGCGTCGACGCCTCGCCCAGAAGCCGCAGGATCACCTGCCGGCCTGATTCGAGCGACTGCTCCCGCTGACGGATGCGGCCTTGCAGAGCCTCGCGCTGCTGGTTGATCTCGTGCATCCGGCTGCGGGTCTGTGCGATCTCGGCTTCCAATTGTTCGACGCTGGCCTTGTGCACCGCAATCTCGCCGTCCAGCGTCTCGAGCCGCGCGCCCAGGTCCTGGGTCTCGCGCTCCGCCTGCGCGATCCGTTCTTCGATCGCGCCGCTCTCACGCACCTGTGCTTCCAGCTTTCCGCGCGTGCGCTCCGCGTCCACGTTCTTTTCCGAAAGCTGCTGCCGAGCCGCCGTCAGACGCTGTTCCAGTTCGTAGCAGGCAGCCCGCTCCTGCTCGTAGGCCTGCTCCCGCTCGGCCACCTGGTGGGTCAGCGACTTCAGGTCCGAAGACGTCAGGTTCAGCTCGATCACCGTCTTGGCCGCGTCGCGTTCGAGCAGCCGGAACTTGCCCGAAAGCACCACGCGCAGCCGGCCTTCCAGTTCTTCTTTTAATTCGACGAATCGCCGCGCCTTGGAAGCCTGACGCTTGAGCGAGTTCACCTGCCGGGTGACTTCTTCCAGAATGTCGTAGACGCGCGCCAGATTTTGTTTGGCGCTTTCCAACTTGGCTTCCGCCAGCCGCTTCCTGGTTTTGAACTTGGTGATGCCGGCGGCTTCCTCGATGATCGCGCGCCGGTCCTGGGGCTTCGAGCTCAAGATCTGCCCGATGCGCCCCTGCTCGATAATCGCGTAGCTCTCCGGCCCCAAGCCGGTCCCCATGAAGAGGTCCTGAATGTCCCGCAGCCGCGCGATGTGGCCGTCGATGAGATATTCGCTTTCCCCGGACCGGAACAGCCGCCGCGTGATGGTCACCTCGCCGCGCCTGGCCGGCTGCCCTTCCTCTACCGCCTGGATTTTGTGATGGTGATCGTGATGGATCTCGGGATCGACGAGAGTCATGGTGACCGCCGCCATCCCCAACGCCTTGCGGTCGCGCGTGCCGCCGAAGATCACGTCCTCCATCCGGGCGCCGCGCAGGCTCTTGGCCGACTGCTCGCCCAGCACCCAACTGATCGCGTCACTGATGTTGGACTTTCCGCAACCGTTGGGGCCGACGATGCTGGCGATCCCGTCGCCGTTGAACCGCAGCTCGGTGCGATCGCAAAACGACTTAAACC
>Ga0335078_10004345_pt1 | contig 21011 bp, 17 predicted proteins | sample Lox_Sample_32_FD_206711 | JGI IMG/M metagenome (GOLD analysis project Ga0335078, IMG submission 206711) | Soil microbial communities from Loxahatchee National Wildlife Refuge, Florida, United States - Lox_Sample_3.2 | ecosystem: Environmental > Terrestrial > Soil > Wetlands | place: USA...
ATGGCGCAAACGGTGTCGTCGAACTTGGCTTCGAGGTCGTCGGGGTCATTGAAGCGGACGAAGTCGATGCCGGGAACGAGAGGGGCGAAGGGGAGGCGATATTTTTCGGTGGAGGTGACGCTGACGGCGCCGTAGGTGCGGCCGTGGAAGGAGTTGGTGAAGGCGAGGATGCGGTGTTTGTGTGCGGGAACGCCGGGAGCGTCGGAACCCGTGCGGGCACAGAGGCGAGCGAACTTCATGGCGCCTTCGACGGCTTCGGTGCCGCTATTGGCGAAGAAGACGCGGTCCATGCCGGACCAAGCGGCGAGTTTGCGGGCCAGCGGGCCCTGATATGGGTGGTGAAAGAGATTGCAGAAGTGGATGGCGCGGGCGGATTCGCGGCAAATGGTTTTCACAATGCGCGGATGCGCGTGGCCCAGGGCGTTGACGGCGATGCCGCCGAGAAAATCGAGATATTTTTTGCCGCGGGAATCGAAAACGTAGCAGCCGCGGCCGTGGGTGAAGAGGAGCGGCTGGCGTTTGTAGGTCGGCAAAAGAAACTGGTCGGCATCGCGCAGAATGGAAGCGGCGCTGGAGGCGCGGGACGAACGCCGGCGGGATTTTTGAGCGGAAGTCATGGCGAGTTTGGTCCGGGCGGTGGCCATTACGCCGCCGAAAGAGCCGCGCGGGCGCCGGAAGAATATTCGCGCATGACACGGGTGCCGGGAATCGAGACCGGTTCTTCGGAAGGCTCGACGGAGCGAGAGGCAAGCAGGAGAGCGTCGGGTGTGGTGCCGCCAACAATGCGAACCTGGCGGACGCCGCCTTCGAGGGCGCGTTTGGCGGCTTCGAGCTTGAGAATCATGCCGCCAGAAACGACATGGGAGCGGACGAGGCGCTCGATTTCCTCGCAAGTGACGGCGGAGAGAACTTTTTCGCCGTCGAGGACGCCGGCAACATCGGTGAGGTAGATGAGCTGGTCGGCGGCGAGATATTCGGCACAAGCCGCGGCCATGTGGTCGGCGTTGATGTTGTAGAGCTCATTGTCGGAGCCGAGACCGAGGCAGGGCGAGACGGGGATGAGACGCTCGCGCCAGAGGGATTCGAGGAAGGCATTGTTGAGACCGGTGAGATAGCCGACGAAACCGAGGCTGCCCTCGACCTCGTTGTGGACCATGGGCTCGGCGACGAAGCACTGGGCATCGGCGGCGGATACGCCGATGGCGGGATAGCCTTCGGCGGAAATGGCGGCGGCGAGGCGTTTGTTGAGCAGGCCGGCGAAGACCATGACGGCGGCGTCGCGGGTTTCGCGGCCGGTAATGCGGAGGCCGGAGACAAACTGGCTCTCGATGCCCATGCGCTTGAGAGTCTCGGTGAAGGCGCGGCCGCCGCCGTGGATCACGAGGATTTCGTGACCCTCCTGGGCGAGGGTAGCCACCTGACGCGCGAGCGAGCGCGTGGCGGCATCGTCTTCGAGCAAAGCACCAGCGAACTTGATGATGGTTCTCATTGAAGTGCGGTTTTCTCCTCGATACCCAAGGTCAGATTGAAATTCTGAACGGCCTGGCCGGCGGCGCCTTTGCCGAGATTGTCGAGACAGGAGACGACGATGAGGCGCTGTCCGGATTTGTCCAGGACAAAGCCGAGGTCGCAGAAATTGGTGTGCGCGACGTGCTGAAGCTCGGGCAAGAAGCCCGCGGGCCAGATGCGGACCAGCAAGCGGCCGGCGTAGAACTGGCGATAGAGCGATTCGATGGCCGCGGGAGATTGCGGGCCGACGAGCGGGACGTAAATGGTGGAAAGAATGCCGCGAGCAAGGGGAAGCAAATGGGTGGAAAAGATGATCTGGGATTCGGGAAGGCCGGTGTGTTCGAGGATTTCGGGCGTGTGGCGATGCGAGAACAGATTGTAGGCCTTGAAATTCTCGTCCACTTCGACGAAATGGAGGTCGCGACGGGGATCTTTGCCGGCTCCGCTGGCGCCGGACTTGCAATCGCAGACGACGTTTTGGTTGGAGGCGATGAGGCCAGCGTCGGAGAGCGGGCGGAGGGCGAGAATGACGCTGGTGGCGTAGCAGCCGGGGTTGGCGACGAGGCGAGCGCCGGCGATTTGGCCGGAATAGAGTTCGGGGAGGCCGTAGACGGCTTCGCCGAGCCGGCCAGCGTGGGGCGTGGGCAGCTTGTACCAGTGGGAGAAAGTCTCGGGTGATTGGAAGCGGAACGCGCCGCTGAGATCGATGACGCGCAGGCCGGCATCGAGAAGCGCAGGAGCAAGTTCGGCGGAGACTTCGTGAGGCGTGGCAAGAAAGGCGGTGCCGGCGTTCGATGCGGCGATGGCCGCAAGGGAGAGCTGGCGGAGGGGGGCCTGGCCGCGATGGCGGAATTCGGGGAACAGTTCCGTGATGCAATGCTTGCCGTGGGTGTCGCGCACATAGAAGGTAGTGGAAGACACCGCGGGATGGCGGAGCAGGAGTCCAGCGAGTTCGAGGCCGGTATAGCCGGTGACGCCGATGACGGCGATGTGGCGAGGATCTCTCATTTCACGAGGGCTTCCAATTGTTTCTGGAGGGACTCGCGGGTGCGCTTGTTGGGCGTGATGATGAGGACGGTGTCATCGCCGGCGATGGTGCCGGCGACTTCGGGATATTTAGCGGCATCCACGGCGGCAGCGAGAGGCTGCGCGCCGCTGGGAGGCGTTTTCAACACCAGGAGATTTTCCGCGGGGCGGATGTCCACGAGAAATTCGCGGAGAGCGCGCACCAGCGGGGGCAGCGGGAGAGCGACGGGCTCCTGGGGAACGACGTTGGCGGGCTTGTAGCCGTCCTGGGTTTTGACGAGACGAAGCTCGTGAAGGTCGCGGGAGAGTGTGGCCTGGGTGACGCGCATTTTCTGGGCCGCGAGACGGCGGCGCAGCTCTTCCTGGTTAGCGATCGGCTGTCCGGAGACGAGCCGGAGGATTTGTCCGTGACGGAATGCCTTGCCAGCGCCCATGTCGAGAGTAAATATACAGCGCTCTGCATTTTTATGCAAAGGTTTTTGCGCAGGCGCCAGCATTTTTTTGGGGAAAGGCGCGGCGGGGGACGGAAAGGGTCCCGGAGGGCCGGGCCGCAGGTCATGCAGGATTCGCACCATTGGCAGGAAGGAGGCTGGATTTTCAGGACGAGTAATGGTTACCTAGACGGAAGCTACAGTTTTCGAGCCCATGGCCACGCCTTGCAAAGCAACGGGATGCAAGAACGAAGCGCCGCCGGCCCTCGCCGAGCAGCAGGTCTGCGTGCTGCATTTCACGCTGTCCATCGAGGGGAGCTGCGCGGAGATGCGGCGAGAGACGGCGCTCGGAAATGCGCCCCATGAGCGGCAAAAAGAAATCATGCGGTTCATCACGGAAAACGGCGAGCGACTGGCGCGCGTGGCGACAAGCGGGCTGCACCTGACAGATGACCTAAAAGCGCGAATCCTGAGTACGTTCCTTACCTTGATGAACCTGCGGGAAAACCTGGACCGGGCGAATATGCGAAGTTCTTTCGGGCGGACGGGGCAACAACACCGGTAGACGGCGGCAGCCGAGAATTCCCGGGACTTCATCCCAGTTGGCTCCTTGCGGCGCGACCCCACTAACATGACATTGCCGTGCGAAGTCGCCGCGGAAGGGCTGACAGCCCACAGCTAACAGCGCACAGCTGACAGGCAGGAATAAGCAGGAATCACCGAAGGTTACTGCGACCTGGCCAGCCGGATTGTTTTCCGATCAGTCCGGACACAAGAATGCAGCACGGAGGTGCGGTCAGGCACCGATATAGCGGGCGTAAAGCGAGCGCGCCACGGCGGGATCTTTGGTGCCTTTGAGAATGGCGCGGCCGTCGGCGAAGACGGTCATTTGATAGGGGTCGACGCGGAAAGACAGCAGGAAATCGTTGTGGCGGAGGTCAGAAACGGTGGGTGCGAGGCGGTGGCGGAGGGCGGCGAGGTCCAGGGAGCGGCTACGTTCGTGGATTTGCACGGAGTCGCGGCCGCAGAGGGTGATGTGCGGCTGGGATTGGCCGGAGAGATAGGTGAACTCGCGGCGAGCACAGGCGCGGCAGGCCGGATTTTGCGCGACACGGACGGACTGGAAGCGGCCGGTCCAGACATCGCAGGAGAGGAGGCGGTGGTGGAGAGCCTCGGGATGGCCGGAAAGGAGTTTGAGGGCTTCGGCGACTTCCAGAGAGGCGACGAGGCTGACGACAGGGCCGAGGACACCAACGGTATCGCAGGTGGCGTCAATACCGTGGCCGTTGGGGCAGGAGTCCAGGAGACAGGCGAGGCAGGGAGTGCTTCCGGGACGAATGGTCAGCGTGAGGCCATAACTGGCGACGGCGGCGGCGTAAATCCAGGGGCGACGCGAAGAGACGGCGAAATCATTGATGAGAAGACGGGTTTCAAAGTTGTCGGTGCCGTCGAGTATGAGGTCGAAACCGGAGAGGAGTTCTGCGGCGTTTTGCGAAGACAGGTCAGCCACCAAGCCTTCGATGGAGATGGACGAATTGACGGCGCGGAGTTTGCGTTCGGCAGCGGCAGCTTTTGGGAGTGCGGCAAGAGCGTCGGCTTCATCAAAGAGAGTCTGCCGCTGCAAATTGGAAGGCTCGACGAAGTCGCGATCGAGAATTCGCACGCGGCCAACACCCGCACGAACGAGCAGGCCAGCGGCAGCGGCTCCGATGGCGCCGCAGCCGACGATGACCACACTGGAAGCGAGAAGGCGGCGTTGGCCGTCTTCGCCGATGGCGGCGAAGAGCATTTGACGCGAGTAACGCTCGTCGAGCGAGTCGTGCATAGGCGGAATGGCGTCTTGCGGTCCCATCGTCCCTCTTACTTCATCATAGCGCCAGCAACCACAGGATGGGCAACGCCCTTGTGCTACGCTTCGTCTGAGCGATGGTGGGCATGAAATTCAGATGGGGAAGCGGGTTCAAAGGAATCGCCGTCTGCGCGCTGCTCCTGGCGGGCGCGAAGAGCTATGGGCAGACACAAGGGGAATCCGCGAATGCCTCGGCGCTTGGGCCGGTGGTGGCGGTGCGCATTGTCAATGAGCCAGGGCAGGTGCTTGCGGAAGCGCCTTCGGGAATTCCTATCGAGATCGGAAAGCCGCTGGATCGAGAGAAAGTTGCGCAAAGCATAAGGACGCTCTACGGAACGGGCGACTATGCGGATTTGAAAGCGGTCGTGACGCCGTTGGGTAGCGGCGTGCGGCTGGACTTCGTGGTTCGCGAGAATCTCTTTTTCAATCAGGTGATCATCGAAGGGCTGAACGCACCGCCGACGGAGGCCTCGGCGGTCGCGGCGATGCAGTTGGCGCTGGGCAAACCGTTCCGCCAAGCGGACGTGGACGAAGGGTTGGAGCGGCTGCGCGATCTGTTGAAGGAGGAGGGACTCTACACGGCGCAGGTCTCGGCGGAAAACCAGCCGCATGCGGAGACGCACGAGATGGATGTGATTGTGCACGTGAAGCCGGGAGCGCGCGCGCGGGTCGCCGCGGTGCAACTGGACAATCAGACGGAGTATCGGGACAAAGAAATTCTTTCACGGCTGAAAATCAAGAACGGGCAGCCGGTAACGACGGCGCGCATCCAGCGGGGAACGGACCGCATCCGGAAGTTCCTGGTGAAGAAAGGGCGCTTGAGCGCGCGGGCGACGGTGCGGCGCGGCGAGTACGACGCGGCGAAAAACACAGTGCCGCTACAGCTGGAAGTCACGGAGGGGCCGCGCGTCGCAGTGGCGGTGACGGGCGCGAAATTCTCCAAGGGGGATCTGAAGCGGCTGGTGCCGGTTTATCAAGAGAACGCCGTGGACGTGGACTTACTCGAAGAAGGAAAGCGGAACATCCGGGAGCGGCTGGACCGCGAAGGATATTTCGACGCGGAAGTGAGCTACGCGACGGAAACGAGAGAGGTCGAAGGCAAGGATCAGAAAAGCAAGGGAAGCGAAGAGTTGATCACCTACAGGGTGGAGCGGGGCTCGCGACACAAGCTTGTGGGCATCGAGTTCACGGGCAACAACTACTTCAACACGGCATTGCTGCGGAGCCGGTTGCAGGTTTATGGCGCGGCCTTGGGCTCGCGGGGACACTTCAGCCGGAGCTTGATTCAATCGGATGCGGATTCGATGCGCACGCTGTACCAGGCGAACGGTTTTCTGGATGCGAAGGTGGATGGACAAATTCTGGACAATTACAAGGGGCGAGAGGGAGACATCTACGTCAAGTTCGTGGTGCAGGAAGGGGAGCAGACGCGGGTGGCTTCGCTGACGATCGAAGGAATTCACGCCTTCACGGAGGCGGAGCTGCTCGAGGACATCGGGTCGCAGCCGGGACAGCCGTATTCGGACTTCAACGTGGCCACGGACCGCGACAATATCCTGGCGCGCTATTTCAATGCCGGATTTCCGGACGCAAGTTTCACGGCAACGGCGGAACGCGTGACGGAGGAAGCGGGTGGGACGCAAGAGGCCAAGAGCGCGGAGAAGAACAAAGAAAAGCGGGAGAAAAAAGAAGAGGAAAAGCCGGAAGCGCCGCAGGGAGTTCCCGTGCGGTTGGTCTACCACATCACCGAAGGGCCGCAGACGATCGTGAAGCGAGTGCTGCTGAGCGGCTACCGGCGCACGAGGGCGGGAGTGATCCGGAGAGAGATTCGCGTGACGAGCGGGGCGCCGTTGCGGGAGCAGGATGTGGTCGAGTCGCAGCGGCGCTTGTACAACCTGGGGATTTTCAACCGGGTGACCATCGAGCCGCAGAATCCGGACGGCTCGGACCCACAGAAGGACATCGTGGTTCTTGTCGAAGAAGCGAACCGCTACACGATGGCCTACGGCGGAGGTTTCGAGGTACAGAGACTGGCAAGCACGACGAATCCGACCGGCGGGCAAATTCAAGCGGCGCCGCGCGGGATTTTTGAAGTGGCGAAGCTGAATCTGACGGGCCGGGCGGACTCGCTTTCGCTGAAGCTGCGCGGCAGCACCATTGAAGACCGCGCTCTGCTGGGCTACTCCATTCCCAACACCTTTGGAAACTCGCACTACAGCACGCAGGCAACGGCGTACACGGAAAAAACGCAGGACATCAACACGTTTACGGAGATGCGCTACGAAGGATCGTTACAGTTGACGGACCAAGTCACGCCGCGGACCACGCTGGTGTACCGGTATGCGTTCCGCAAGGTGGATGTTTCGAACTTGAATTCGCATATCGCCCCGGAAGAGATTCCGTTGTTTCAGCAGCCCACGCTGGTGTCGGAGTTCGGGGTGACCTGGTTGCGCGATGCGCGCGACAATCCGGCGGACGCGACAAAAGGCAGCCTGAATAACGCGGACTTCAGCGTGGCCAGCACCAACATTGGCTCCAGCGCCAGTTTCATGAGGTTCTTCTTTCAGAACTCGACGTACTATCCGATCAAACGGCGATTCAGTTTTGCTCGCTCGATTCGCATTGGAATTCTCGAGCCGTTCGCCAACACGGAATCGCTCACGTTTCCACCACCGACGCCGAACCAGTGCACCGCAGCAGCCGCGCCGGGTCCAACTCCGGAAATCATTCCCCTGCCAGAGCGCCTGTTTGCGGGCGGAGGCACGTCCTTGCGGGGCTTCGCGCTGAACCAGGCAGGGCCACGCGATCCGTGCACCGGTTTTCCGGTGGGCGGCCAGGCCATGCTAGTGCTGAACCAGGAATTTCGCTTCCCGATGCATCTGCCCTACATCGGCTCGCAACTGGGCGGAGCGATTTTCTACGATGGAGGGAACGTCTACAGTCGCATCGATCACATTACGCTGCGGGCATACTCACCGAAGCCGATTTTTCAGGCGGAGAATCCAGCGCTGCCGCCGGACCCGACGACGAACCCAACGTTGTGCGTTTATAATTGCACGAACGAACTGAATTACTTCGCGCACACCGTGGGCTTTGGTCTCCGTTACGCGACGCCGGTGGGGCCGATTCGCATCGACCTCGGATACCAAATTAACCGGCCTTTTTTTGTGGTGCCGTGCGTGCCGGCCACAGGAGCGGCGCCCACGGGACCGCCGTGCTTTCAAGGGACGCAACTGCCACGGTTGCAGATTTTCTTCAATTTGGGATCGACGTTCTGATGCGAAGAAGCTTCAGTGCGGCATGGTGTGTTCTATGGATGGCGCTGGGGTGTGCGCAAGGAGCGCGGGCGCAGGAGTTGGTCGATCGCATCGTGGCGCGCGTCGAGAACGACATTATTCTCCTGAGTGACTTGAAGGAGCTAAAGCAGTATCAGCAATTGGTGCAGGGCCAAGCGGAAAGTGACAGCGTGATTCTGGATCGGCTGATCGATCAATGGGTGGTGCGTTCGGAAGCACAGCTTTCGCGGTTTCCGGAGCCGAAAGAGGCAGAGGTCGAGCGGGGGGTGGCGCGTGTCACGACGTCGTTTGCCACGCCCGAGGAATATGAGCAGCGGAAGAAGCAGAGCGGGCTGAGCGACGCACAAATCCGAAAGCTAGTGGCTGGACAACTATACCTGGACAACTACCTGGATTCGAGGTTCCGGCCTTCGGCCCAGATTGATGAAACAGCGATAGCGGACTTTTACCAGAAGGCGGTCGTGCCAAGAGCGAAGGCGCGCGGGCAGGAACCGCCAACCCTGGAAGCATCGCGCGACGTCATTCAGGAAGCGCTCATCGAGAAGGACATCAGCGACCAGGCGGACCGCTGGCTGAAAGAAAGCCGGGCGCGGCTGCACGTCGAAAAGTATCTGGACGAAGGGACGAAATGAAGGTCCGCAAGCGCCATCCCATATGGAGCTGGGTGATCCACACGCCGTGGGTGCTCACGGTCATCGCCATTTTGTGCGTGATCGGGTTTTTCGCCAGCGGCGCGGGAAATCCCATTTTGAAGCGTTGGATGGTACTCCGGCTGGAGGCAGCTACCGGCGCGCGCGTGGAGTTGAATTCCATTTCCATCCATTGGCTTTCGCTGCGGACCACACTGCGCGGCCTGGTGGTTCATGGAAATGAGCCCGCCGGTGCGCGGCCCTTTTTCTCGGCGCGGGAAGTTCAGGTGCGGCTGCGCATCGATTCCTTTTGGGGACGAAAAGTATCGCTCGAAGAGCTGGTGGTGAAAGAGCCGGAAGTGCACATCCGCGTGGACCGAAGCGGTGCGACGAATATGCCGGTCCCTAAGACGGCGGCGACGGGCGCTAAAAAGCCGCTGCGCGAAACACTTTTTGCGCTGCGCGTGCGGCAACTGCAAATTGAGAACGGCTCGGTGTTTTACAACGAAACGAAGACGCCCCTGACCGTGCAAGGCGGCGATTTACAACTCGCGCTGGATGTAGCGGGATCCCCCGAGCATCCGCTGTATCTCGGCAATTTTGGGTGGGAAGGGATACGACTGAGCAGCCCCAAGATGGCTCCGGTGCCCGCCGACGTCGCGGCAAAATTTACGATTTGGCGCGATGGGTTCACGCTCGAACAGGGGTTGCTGACCGCGGGGAGGTCCCATCTCGACGCGCAGGCGGAAATGTCCGACTTCACGAATCCGAAGTGGAGTTTTCGTTATCGCGGATGGGTGGAACTGCAAGATATTCGCGACACGTTTCGGGCGCCTATGACTCCCACGGGCCACGTCGACATCCGCGGCGAAGGGAGCTACGCGAACGGCGAATACAAAGGATCCGGCGGCTATGTAGGCCGCGACATCCACCTGACCTACACGATTTTCCGGGCGGCCGGACTGACGAGCCGCGGCAGCGTCACCATGAACAACGATGGTTTGACCGTCCCGGATTTTCTGGCCGAGGCGTTTGGCGGAACGGTGAAAGGGCGCGTGACGCTGAAGTTTGCGGGATTGCACTTCCGCACGGACACGCACATTCAGAACGTGCATTTGGCGCAAGTGCTGCTGTCCATCGAGCGCCCAGACTTTCCGGTTGACGAACTGCACTGGGACGCGCTGTTGAGCGGCGACACGATCGAAACGTGGAGCGGCAACTTCCAGCATTTCGAGCTGGGCGGGGGCATGGATTGGGGGCCGACGGACGCTCTGGCTGCGGGGCACGTGCCGGTCACCGGCAGTTGGCAAATGCACTACCGCTACGACGGCGGAACATTCGCGCTAAGTGCCGGAAAGTTTGAAACGCCTTCTTCGCGCGGCACGATCACCGGGCTGCTGGCGCCGCGCAACTCCACGCTCGATGTGCATTTCGAAACGGGAGCGCTCGAATCGTACAAAGACTTTATTGATGCGCTGAGCGGGGCGAGACCGCATTCCGCGGAGGCGATCCAGAAGTTGTCTGGCACAGCGCAGTGGGACGGCAAAATGACGGGGCCGGACGGGGCGGCGACGTTTACGGGGCACGGGCGTGGCGAGAACGTGGTTTACAACGATGTCGCGCTGGATTTAGTCGAAGGGGATATCACGTATTCCCCCACGGAACTGTCGCTGGCGCGAGGCCGGGCGCGCTTCGGCACCATGTCCACGGAAATTGAAGGAAGCCTCGATTTGACGGATTGGAGCTTCCAACCGGACAACGAATGGTCGGCCGACGTGAATTTTGACAAGACGCCGATTGACACCATCCAGAAACTGCTGCGTTCTGCACTTCCGGTGCAAGGCACGCTGAGCGGACAATTGCACGGGAGAGGTACGCGGGCCGAGCCCGCGGTGACTGGGCTGTTCGACTTGAGCGAAGGGGAAGTCTATGGCGTCTCGTTCAACCGGTTGCGCGGCCAACTGAACTTCTCAAAGGAAGAAATGCGCGTTGCCGACGCGGAGCTACGTGTCTTCGCTCCGGGAAAGGAAAGCGGGCGCGGAGCAGGCATCATCACGGGAGGTGTCGGGTACCGCTTTGCCGACCAGAACATCACAGCGGACCTGGTGGGCGCATCGTTGCCGCTGGAGGATATCGAGAGACTTCAGTCCGCGCGGCTGCCTGTGGGCGGGCTGATTACGTTCCGGGTGAAGGCCAACGGTCCGCTCGCGGCGCTGCAGAGCGAAGGCACGTTCCGTGTGGTGGATTTTCGCGTGGGGCAGGACGTCATCGGCAGCTTCGATGGCGGGCTGAACTCTGACGGTCGCGCCGCGAAGCTGGTTCTCGGCTCGGCGATGACCACGGGCGGCATTTCCGGCGAAATTACGATGGGCCTGAGCGACCCGTATGCGCTGAACGGCAAAGTATCGGTGGTCAACATTGATTTGAACCCGTTTCTGATGACGGCATTACACATCAAACAGTCCGCGGGGCAGGGCGTGGCCGACGGTGACATCACGCTGACCGGCGATTTGAAGCATCCAGAAAATCTCGTGGTGGATGCCAGATTCTCACGGCTGGCCCTGAGTTATGCAAACGTGCAACTGCAAAACGATGGTCCGATTCATTTTCGGAGTTCAAAAGACAGCCTCGAGATTGAACAAGGAACTTTGAAAGGCACGGACACCAACATCGGCATCGCGGGAAGCGTAAAGTTCGGCGGGCGTGGTTCGTTAGGATTGAAGCTGAACGGCGCGCTGGACCTGCGTTTGCTCACTGGCTTCGTGCCGTCGCTGGATGCCAGTGGTCCCGCGCAGATCAACGCTTCGTTTGAAGGTCCATTTGACCGCCCGCGAATTACGGGACGCGTGCATATCGAGAGCGCCTCGGCACGCGTGGCGGACTTTCCGACGGGCATGAGCAACATCAAGGGCGAGCTGGTATTTGACGCCACGCGGCTGTTCTTTGACAACGTGACCGCCGAATCCGGCGGGGGAACCCTGCACCTGGCGGGCAGCGTCAATTATGCGGAGGCTCCCCTGCGCTACGACATCACTTTGCACACGGACCAGGTGCGCATTCGTTATCCAGAGGGCATGAGTTGGCAGGCAGGTGGCTCGCTGCGGCTGGCGGGAACGCCCACGGCGGGCGTGCTTTCGGGAAGAGTGGTCGTCGAACGCGTCACGATGGCGGAGGGGTTAGAGGTGGCCAGCGTGCTGGCTTCGTCGAAAGAGGGTATCTCCGGCCCAGCGACGAGTTCGCCCTTTCTACGTAACCTGCAGTTCGATATCACTGCGGTGTCAGGACCGGGCGCACGCATGGAGTGGCCGGGCGCAGAGCTGGAGGCGGAAGCCAACCTGCGTGTGCGCGGCACGTGGGAGCATCCGATTCTTCTGGGCCACATTCACATTCTCTCGGGAGACATGACGTTCCACGGTGAGAGATACAAGGTCACCCGGGGCGATTTGAATTTCGCGAATCCCTTCCGGCTCGATCCCGTCTTCAACGTTGAGGCTACGACCACCATCCAGCAGTACGAGATCACGTTGAACTTCAACGGGCCGGCCAGCAAGCTGACGCTCGCCTATCGTTCGGACCCGCCGCTGCCACCAAACGATATCGTGACGCTCCTCGCCTTGGGGCAAACCAGCTCCGAAGCCAACGTACGTGGAGGCGGAACGGCCAGTACGCAGACAGCCAGCTCCGGAGCGTCGGCGATTCTCTCGGAGGCGGTGTCAAGCCAATTGGGCGGGCGCCTCGAGCGGCTGTTCGGCATCACCCGACTGCGTGTGGACCCCGGCCTTACCGAACTTGGCTCGACGGGTTCGGCATCGACCGCGGCGGCGCGCGTCACCGTGGAACAGCAGGTGACACGGAATCTGACGATTACCTACGTGTCGAACGTAGGTTCAACGCAGGAGCAGGTGATTCAGGTGGAGTATAACGTGGACCGCAACGTTTCGATTGTGGCGTTGCGGGATCAGAACGGGACGTTCGGTATCGACATCAAAATCAAAAAACACTTTCAGTAGCTGGAGAGCGAGGCCACGGAATCCTCAGGGTTACTGAGGATCAGGTTGTTGCGCGGCTTGCTGGGTAGACTGCGGTTGCTGCCCTCGTTGCCAACGGCGGGGACCGTTGGGGGCCAGACGCGCCGATTGGCCAATTTCCGGATTCTGCGCTTTCAGCGCCTGCAAGGCTTCCTTGGCCGCTTTGGCTCCCATGGTACGGCTGGCGGCCTGGATTTCGCGGGCAATCTTGGGCGTCTCGGCGGCGACCTTCTGTCCTACGGGTGAGCCGTAGAACTGCAAGAGCGTCTTGATTTCGTCATCCGTGTAGTGCTTGTCGTAGATGGCGACGAGCTGCTCGGTCAGTTCGTCCACATCGAATTTCCTTTGATAGGCGTCAGCAAAGGAGTTAACGAAGGCTTGCCCTTTCTCGTTGTTCGGGACCGTTGCGAGCAGCTTCTCGCGGTACTGCTCCGTCGAGTTGCTGACCGCTTCCTGCACCTGATCGCGCGCGCCGACCAATTCCATGAGCGAGCGAATGTCCGCGTCCTTAGCGGGATCGATAGGCTTGGCTTGCGCCGGGCCTGCCTGGTCCTGAGCTGCCGGTGCTTGCTGCGCCGCGCTGACCGGATTCTGCGATGCCCCTTGGATGGCCAGGAAAAATGTTCCGACGTAGATGATGATGAGAGCCAGGACCGCCTTCATGACTGCTTCCTCCGTAGCGGATGGATTGAGAGGTCCGCCACTCCTGTGATTGTAGAAAAGGTAGAAGGCCGGCAAATTTTCGCGCGGTACAGGCGTTCTTCCGGTTTAACTGTCCGTTGGTTCAGGCGGCGGCGCACGGGAATGCGCGCTTTCTGATAGCATGCCGCGGCATGATGGAAGCCACAGCAGAGGACGCATCCGCGGCGGGCGTCGCGGAACGCAACGATATCATCCATCGAGAGGCTGGGCTGCATCGCAATTTGACGCCGCGCCAACTCTCCATGATTGCCATCGGCGGGGCGATTGGAACGGGTCTGTTCCTAGGCAGCGCCATCTCGGTGAGGCTTGCTGGCCCGGGTGTGATTCTCAGCTATCTGGGAGCGGCGGCCATCGCCTTGTGTCTGATGTGGGCGCTGGGCGAAATGACCGTGGCGCATCCTGTTGCAGGGTCGTTTGGCGTGCACGCCGAGGTGTACGTGCATCCCCTGGCCGGATTCGCCATGCGCTACTCCTATTGGCTCGCTCAGGTGATTGCCACCGGCAGCGAAGTGGTCGCCGCATCCATTTATTGCAAGTACTGGTTCCCGAATGTGCCCTCGCAGCTTTGGATTGCCGGCTTTTCCCTCGCCCTCATCTACGTGAACGCGCGCAGCGTCGCCAGCTTCGGCGAATTTGAATATTGGTTCTCGATGATCAAGGTGCTAACCATCACGGTATTTCTCATCCTCGGCGCGGCACTGTTGCTGGGCATCGGCTTCCCAAAAATCGGGATGGCAAATTACACGGCGCAGGGAGGATTCCTTCCCAACGGCTGGCGTGGCGTGGGCCTCGGCGTGGCCATGGGCATATTCAGTTTTCTCGGCATGGAAGTTGTCGCGGTTACGTCGGGCGAAGCCAAGGATCCGACCAGCGCTCTGCCGCGGGCTCTGCGCTGGACCCTCGGACGGATGGGGCTCTTTTATATCGGGGGACTTGCCATCGTGGTGGGCATTGTGCCGTGGAACCAGGTGGGGCTGGGCGAAAGCCCGTTTGTGCGGGTCTTCGAAACCGTTGGCATTCCGGCCGCGGCGGGAGTCATGAATTTCGTGGTGCTCACTGCCGCGCTGTCCAGCGTGAACTGCAATTTATATTTGATGTCGCGCATGCTCTTCTCGCTGTCGCGCGGTGGCTATGCGCCCGCTGTGCTCGGCAAATTGAGCAAGCGCGGAACGCCCGTAGTGGCGTTACTCATTTCGAGCGCCGGCATGTTTGCCGCACTTTTCATGGACTCTCGCTTTCACGATTCGAAGGCGTATGTCTACATGCTTGGTTCCGCATTCCTGGGCGGTATCTTCGTCTGGCAAATGATTTTTGTGACGCATCTCGCATTTCGGCGCCAGACGGCCGGCTGGGCGAACCCGCCGTTGCGCCTCGCTCCTCGGGGTCCGTGGAGTTCGCTCCTCGGGTTCATCGCTCTTACGGCTGTGCTGATCTCCACCTGGTGGGTCCCCGGCCTGCGCATCACGCTGATCGCAGGCGTTCCCTGGCTTGGCTTCATTTCGCTGTGCTACCTTGTGTGGAGAAAAGTGCACTCGGGAAAAATCCCTGCGGAGTCTTGAACCATGGATGAACTGTTAAAGTGGCGCGACGAATTTCCCATCCTCGACCGGACCACCTACATGATCAGCAACTCGCTGGGCGCGATGCCGCGCCGCGTTTATGACGAAATGCACGCCTACGCCGATTCCTGGGCGCACCGCGGGGTACGCGCCTGGGAGGAAGGCTGGTGGGACATGGCGGTCGGCGTGGGGGACAAACTCGCTCCGCTGATTGGAGCCCACCCTGGTGAAATTTCACTGCACCAAAATGTCACGCTGATCCAGGCGGTCATCTCGTCGTGCTTTGATTTTCGCGGCCCGCGTAACAAAGTGGTGATGACCGACCTCGAGTTCCCCTCGATTCAATACTTCTACCACGAGCAGCGCCGCAACGGCGCGCGCGTCGAACTCATACCCAGTAACGATCCGGTGCGCTTTGCACTTGAACCGTTTCTGGCGGCCATCGATGAGAGCACTTTGCTCGTACCGATTTCCCAGGTGCTTTTCCGGAGCGCGTACATCGTGGATGCCCGCGCCATCATTGAAAAGGCGCATCGCGTCGGCGCGTACGTGATTCTCGACCTCTTCCAGGCCACCGGCACGATCCCGATCGATGTTCGTGCTCTAGGCGCGGATTTCGCCGTTGGTGGCGTCCTGAAATGGCTCTGCGGCGGCCCTGGGGTAGGCTATCTGTATGTTCGTGAAGATTTGCGCGCCAAATTGCGGCCTGCGATTACCGGTTGGATCGCGCATCGCCGCCCCTTCGGGTTTGAACCCGGGTGCATCGACGCGCGGGAAGACTCCTTCCGTTACTTGAACGGCACGCCGCACATTCCCGCGCTTTATGCCTGCCAGCCGGGACTCGAGATTCTGAACCAGGCCGGTATTCAGGCCATTCGCGAAAAGTCCGTGCGCATGACTGCGCGGCTGTTTGAGGGCGCAAAATCGCATGGTTGGCGCGTGAACACGCCGGAAAATCCTGCGGAGCGCGCCGGAACGGTTTCCGTCGATTGCCCGCACGCGGCGGAGGTGTGCCGCGAATTGCTGGCACGGGAGATTCTGGTGGATTATCGCCCGAAGGCAGGCGTGCGCCTTTCGCCGCACTTCTACAATCGCGAGGAGGAGTGCGATTTTGCCATTCAGCAAATCGCGGAGATTCTCGGCACACACGCCTGGGAAAAGCACGCCGCAGCCGTTTCGCATGCGTGATGAGAGAATCAGCATTTATACGCGGGCGCGGAGAACTCGGACGCAGCAATGATGAAGTTATTTGGCAAAAAACCGCCATCTGAGTCCTCGCCTGACGCTTTCGGCGCAGATCGGTTCGCCGCGCAGCGTGCCGTGATGGTGGACGGACAATTGCGGCGGCGCGGTATCAACGACGCCCGGGTGCTCGCTGCCATGGCCGCCGTGCACCGCGAAGAGTTTGTTCCCACCGAATTGCGTGAGAAGTCGTATGACGATGTTCCTTTGCCGATTGGCGAGGGCCAGACCATTTCGCAACCCTATATCGTCGCCGCGATGAGCGCCGCATTGCGTCTCGCCGGTGACGAGCGCGTCCTGGAAGTCGGGACCGGCTGCGGCTACCAGGCTGCGGTTCTTTCCCACCTGGCGAAAACGGTCTTCACCGTCGAATGCCGTTCGGAACTGGCGGCCGCGGCGGCGGAACGGCTCACTCGGCTGGGTTTTCAGAATGTGCACGTCCACTGCGGGGACGGCACGCTCGGACTGCCGGAATTCGCACCCTTCGATGCCATCCTCGTTGCTGCCGCGGCGCCCCTGATCCCGGATCCGCTGCGGAGCCAACTCGTCGAGGGGGGCCGGCTCATTATCCCTATTGGCGACGCGGAAAATCAGGAACTGCATCTGCTCGAGCGGTTGGGGAACTCCTTCCACACAACCCTGCTGGAAGGCTGCCGCTTTGTTCCTCTCGTGGGTCATCATGGCCGGAAGGAATCCCCACGATGAGTTCCGACATCCCGGATCTTTCCATCGTCATTCCTTCCTACAACGAAGAGCTTCGCCTTCCCACAACGCTCGAGCGCATCGCGGCCTTCCTTCCCTCGCTCGGCCCTAATACGGAACTCATCGTCGTGGACGATGGCTCGAGAGACCGCACAGCGGAGGTGAGCGAAGCCTTCCGCGCCAAGATTCCCAATCTGCGCGTCGTACCCAACGGCGTGAACCGCGGCAAGGGTTACAGTGTCCGCCACGGCATGCTGGAAGCGCGCGGCCGCAACGTGCTTTTCACCGATGCCGATCTCTCCGCGCCCATCGAAGAAGCGCCGAAATTGCTCGACGCGCTGCAGGACTACGACGTCGCCATTGGCTCGCGCGCCCTCGACCGCAGCCTCATCACGGTCCATGAGTCGCGCTTCCGCGAGTTTGCCGGCATCGTCTTCAACACCATTGTTAGGATCGTTCTGCGGCTCCCGTACGTCGATACGCAGTGCGGTTTCAAAGCCTTTCGCCGCGAGCCGTGCCGCATCATCTTTGACCAGCAGCGCATCGAACGTTTCGGCTTCGACCCGGAGTTGCTCTACCTGGCGCGCCATCACGGACTGCATACCACAGAAATCCCCGTGCGCTGGGCGCATTCGCCCGCCACCAAAGTGAATATGCTGCGCGACAGCGTGCAAATGTTCGTGGACGTTTTCACGATTCGCTGGAACGCGCTGCGGGGGCGCTATCCGAAGCGCCACGGTACGTCGGGGGGATCATGAGCTTTGCAATACAAAGTACTTGACAGATCGCCTCGGACTTGTTAACTTATGATTATGCCAGTCGCTGGCCCTCTTCGCTCTGGTTCCCGCGAGCCCATCCCTATCGATTCGCGCGCTGCCGACCATCTCCGCTACATCCGCGAGACCATGGAACGCGCCGGCGAATTTACCGCCGTCCCCGGCTGGGGCGGTGTGGCCATGGGCATTACCGCCCTCGCGGCTGCTTTTTTTGCCGCGCGGCAGGCATCTTCCCGCGCCTGGCTCGCCGTTTGGCTGGTGGAGGCGTTTGTCGCGGTGGCCATTGCCGCGCCTGCGGCCGCGACCAAGGCCCACCGCGCCAATTCCACTCTTTTCTCGGGTCCAGGCCGCAAGTTTCTTCTCAGCTTTGCGCCGCCCATCGTGGTCGGCGGCTTGCTGACCTTTGCGCTGTACGCGGCCGGCGCCGTGGCGGCGCTGCCCGGTGTTTGGCTGCTTCTTTACGGCACGGCGATCGTCACTGGCGGGGCATTTTCCGTGCGCGTCGTGCCGATCATGGGTTTTTGCCTGATGAGCCTCGGCGCGGTTGCGCTTTTTGCTCCCGCAACCTGGGGTGACGCGTTCATGGCCGCCGGCTTCGGCGCGTTACAGATCGCGTTCGGCGCCTGGATTGCCCGGCGCCACGGGGGATAGAAAGACAACCGTATGAGCAAGCCATCTGCAGCCCGTCAGGAACGCCTGCCGCGCACGCGCGAGCGCGAAGCTTCGCTGACGACTACGAGCGGATCGGCGCGGGAAGCTGTCTCGCCGGACCTGGACCGCCTGATTCATGAACGCATTCGCCTGGGGATTGTCAGCGCGCTCGCGGTTAACCGTTCTCTGACGTTCAACGAGCTCAAGGCTCTGCTCAAAACGACGGACGGCAATTTGAGCGTGCATGCACGTAAGTTGGAAGAGGCGGACTATATCGTGTGCACGAAATCCTTCGATGGGCGCCTCCCGAAGACCGAATACCGCCTGACGGCTTCCGGCCGCCGCGCTCTGGAGCGCTATTTGAACCACATGGAGGCCCTGATTCGCGCCACGCGCGAAGGCTGAGTGGGGCCAAATTTTTTTGTTTGGCTACTTTATGATGCAGAGTAGTTTGCATTAGAGTACCTTACGGCAGTGGAGTTTTTCGCGGCGGAGAAAGAAGCAATCACCATGCAAACCATGACCGTACCGCAGTTGTTGACCGCAGCTCCTAAACCGGACCGGCACCCGGGTCTGCACGTGGCCATCATTTCCGACGGCAACGGCCGCTGGGCCACTTCCCGCGGACTTCCTCGTTCCGCCGGCCACCGTGCCGGAGCCGAGGCGGCTCGCCGCGTCATTCGTGCGGCGCCAGGTCTCGGCATTCACACGCTTACCCTATTCGCTCTTTCCTCTGCGAACTGGCAGCGGCCAGCGTCGGAGGTCAACGCCATCCTGCGCCTTTTGCATGAATACCTTCTGACAGAGACATCTCATTGCATTGAAGAAGGCGTGCGGCTCAGCATCATCGGGCGTCGCGATCGCATTCCGGCCACCCTCCGGCAGGCCATTGCCGACGCAGAAGCCGCTACGGCGCGAGGCACCAATCTTCATCTGCGACTGGCGATCGATTACTCCGCTCGCGAAGCCATCTTTCACGCGGCTTGCAAGTTTTACAAAGTCACGCAACTCTCTCCCGAATCGTTCTCCAATGTGCTTGCGGAAGTCCACCGTGGAGGCTCAACCGAAGTGGACTTGCTCATCCGCACCGGCGGGGAGCAGCGTCTCTCGGACTTTCTGCTGTGGGAATGCGCGTTCGCGGAATTTGTTTTCCTGCAAAAACGTTGGCCAGATTTCACGGTAAGCGACCTGGAAAATGCTCTGTTTGAATTCGAGCGGCGCGAGCGCACGCGCGGAGCTTTGCCACGCGCCGCCGCAGGGTAGATATTCATCGGCCACGAAAGCAAGCCCGTTCCACAAGAGGATCTGCCGGAACCTCCCAAGCGGAGCGAATATCGCCCTTGCTTTCAGTCCCTTACAGACCACCTGCGAGGCCCGATTGAACGTTTCTCGAACTCCCTGCCCTGACATTTTGGCTCCCGCCGGCGTCTATATCCCAGGAGCGAGGAATGGGATCTATGGGACTTGCGCTGCCCTGGGAGGCTAAAATCTCTTCCGTGCCGCGCGACCGGGAGAAGCGAGTGGAACTCTCCGAAGATCGAACCGGCCTCCCTGACCAAGCTGCTGCTTCGGCAGTGGCGAATGCGGCGGTTTCCGAGGACGCAGACTTGGCGGCGCGCTGCCTGGCCGGCGATCTGGGCGGCTACGAGCGCCTGTACGCGTTGCACGGCGGGCGCATGAAGAATGTCGCGCGCAATCTCCTAGGCAACGCCGTTGATGCCGAAGACGCCGTACAGGAGACGTTCCTGAAGGCGCAGCGCAGCATCACCAGCTTTCGCGGCCAATCCAGTTTCGTCACCTGGACCTATCGCATCCTGATTAACACGTGCTATGACGTGCGCCGCAGCCGCATGCGCAAGAAAGAAGTCTCGTCCGACGACGCCAGCGACGACTCGCCGCGCCTGGAGCCGCGCGCGCCGGGATCGCATCCGTCCTTGCGCATGGCCCTGGAACGCGCGCTGGCTCGGCTGACCAAGCATCAGCGCGACGTTTTCTTGCTGTACGAAGTTGATGGCTTTCACCACGCGGAGATCGCCGGGATGCTGGATATAACGGAAACGGCTTCAAAGAACACGCTGTTTCAGGCGAAGAAGAACCTTCGCCAGGTATTGGAACCGCCGCGGAACCAGAGCGCGGCGGGAGCAAGGTAAACGGTTATGATCATCGACTGCAAAGACCGGGACAGAATTTTCGAAGATGGCACGCCCGCCGAGTGGGCTGCCCTTGAGGCACATAGCGCGAACTGCGCCGCTTGCGCCGAAGAGCTGCGCAGTTGGAAAGCTCTGAGCGCCGCGGCGCAGGAACTGCGCGATTACTCCGACTCGCCTTCGCTTTGGCCGCGCATCGAACGCGCGCTCGCTCAACAAGCTGCCGCGAAGAAACAGCGCTGGAGTTGCTTGCACTTGGGGACCGGGCGAGCTCTGGGATGGCAAGTAGCCGCCGCGGCAGCACTTGTTCTTATCATCACGCTGGGGGCCGTCTGGGTTTACGTCGATCGCGGCCCCAAGCGCACACCGCAGGATTTGGCCGACAAGTCTCTTCTGAGAAGCCCCGCCCTCGCGGAAGTCGAGCGGACGCAAGCGGCGTATGAACAGGCCATCGACAAGCTGGC
>Ga0335078_10004346_pt1 | contig 21011 bp, 18 predicted proteins | sample Lox_Sample_32_FD_206711 | JGI IMG/M metagenome (GOLD analysis project Ga0335078, IMG submission 206711) | Soil microbial communities from Loxahatchee National Wildlife Refuge, Florida, United States - Lox_Sample_3.2 | ecosystem: Environmental > Terrestrial > Soil > Wetlands | place: USA...
TGCATCTCGAAGCCGGGTTCATCAACGTCATCGGCAAGGGCAACAAGGAACGTGTCGTGCCGGTCGGACGCCAAGCCGTCGCGGCATTGAATCGCTACCTGGAAGCCGGGCGTCCGAAACTCATTACGCTGCGCTCGCCGGCGAATGTCTTTTTGACCAGGCGCGGCACACCGTTCGCCGCGGTAACCCTCTGGCTGCGAATCAAAAATCGCATTCGCCGCGCCGGGGTAGCACGTAATATTACGCCGCACATGTTGCGGCACAGCTTTGCGACGCATCTGCTGGAGCACGGTGCGGATTTGCGGGTAATTCAGGAATTGCTTGGGCATGCGAACATCAGCACTACAGAGATTTATACGCACGTGGCCGGAAGCCGGTTACGGGACATCCACCGCAAATTTCATCCGCGCGCCTGAGCTCGACAGCGCTTGCTGTGTGAACCCAGGAGTCGGCCTATTGGATTTTTGCCCGATAATACCGGACAGGAAGATTTGTGGCCGCGGTGTCCGTGTAGAAAATACTCCCGGTCGGGGCGGCATTGGTAGCGATGGAGATCCAGTTTTTGAGATCGGTCGAGGCTTGAATTACATAGTTGGAACCTGAAGGCCCGGATAATTGGAGTTTGAATCCGGCGGCCGTCATCCCGGTTCCGGCTGAGATAATATTTAATACATTAGTAACCGTGGCGGTCAGGACGATTAAAGCTGCGTTACTACTGCTCGTTGAACCGACGCCGTTCACGACCCGCACCGAATAATTTCCTGCGCTGGCGGGAGACGCATCGTTTACCGTCAAGGTGCTAACGGTCCCGACCAGCGGAACAACTACATTAACCACGATGGTATTCGTCGCAGAAACTGGTTGGCCATTAAAGAGCCAATAAAATTTCATGGAGGTGAGGCTGACGGCGGTGGTCGTCAGGAGGGCCGTGCCCCCATTTTGGACAGCGACGCCTAAAGGTTGGACAGCGATGATAGGCGGTGTGCCAATTTGCGCGTGACTTCTTGTCGTGAGAAAGCCAAAAAAAATCAAGCCAATCGCTGCCTTTCGCTTCTGGTACCGAATGAATCTGCTCAACCTGTCCATAATTTTAGACACTTTTAGCTATTATCGTGCCTAAATTCTAGAATCGGTAGGTCACTTTGACGCGGAACGTGCGGCCATCCTGTTGAATGGCATTTTGCAGATGGAAGTTAGACGCCGGATCAGAGTAGGTCTTGTCCAGCAAATTGTAGATGCTGGCGGAAACCTCCAGGTTTTTAACGAGGTTCTGGCTGAAGAGCGTGAAGTTGACAATGGCGTAGCCGGGGACGTCCGCCCCGGATAACGTGTCGCCGGAGAGGTCGGTAAAGACCGTGTGGCGCCGGCTCGTATATTGAACTTCCAGGCCGGCGAAAATTTTGTCCTTCAGCAGCGGCGCACTGGCGTTAAGTTTCACCAGGTGCATGGGAGAATCCGGCAGACCGTCGCCATTGTCGCGGTTTTCGGTATGCTGCAGTGTATAGCTCAAACGGGTGCGGATTCCATTTTCCCATTTGCCTTCAAGCGCCAATTCCAAACCCAGCGTGTCGGCGTTAAAATTGGTGAAACTCCCGTTTTCGAAATCAATCAGGTCGTCCATCCGATTGTAATAGCCCGAAACAGACGAACGCAGGTTTCGGCCAATTCCCTGCTCATAAACCAGTTCGTAGGAGGTGATCTTTTCCGGCTGGATGTTCAGAAAGTTCGTGTCGCTTAATTCCAGAAAATTCGGGTCACGAAAGGCTGTTCCGTAGATGAACTTGAAGGTGGATTCCGGGAATGGACTGTAAATGAGGGCTGCCCGCGGGCTCCAATCCGGTTTGAAATGGCCGTACTGATCGTAACGGACGCCGGCGTTGATGTGCAGGTTGGTCACCACGGCGAAATCATCCTCGGCAAAGACGCCATAATTCCGGCGATGGTCATGCACATTGCGAATGTCGCCAGTGGTTGGTTCGAGCTGAAACAGGTGATCGTCTTGTCTGAAATCGTTGCGGTATTCACCGCCTACAGTGAACAAATTGCGGTCCCACATTCTTTTGTTCACTTGCACCTCGCTACCAGCCCATTCGCCGGTTTCCTGTTCCTCGAAGAACTCGGCGCCGGGGGCTGGGGATAGGGGCGGCTCCGGGTAGCCAATCTGAAAGTCGTTCCGGTCATAGTAAACATCGGCAGAAACATCCAGCGTGTCCGAGAATTGATGCGCGTATTTCAGGGTGGCGTAGCTCCGGTCATCCACCGTTCGCAGCCGCGAGTCATTAAACGTGGTGTCGTATTGCGCAGTCGGGTTTCCTTTCTCGCGGTTGATGTACGCGCCTTCCACCGTGAAGTCTTTGTCGTTTACCGAGCCGAAGAAACTGCCAAAACCGTCGTCGTCCAAGCGGTGTGCCACGCCGTTGTTTTGCGACGGTGTGTTGAATTGCGGATAGAACAAATTGTCCGGCCCGTCACTGTTGTAGATCGTGCCGGACAGCAGGAATTGCAGGCCGTTAGTGAATTGATTGCCGATGGTCACGCGTCCCGAGTAAGCGTCGAAACTGCCATAAGCGCCGGAAGCTTCCACACCGTCCACCTGTTTGCCCTGGCGGGTGATGACATTGATCACGCCAAAGAAGGCATTGTTGCCGTAGAGCACCGAGCCGGGACCGCGAATGATTTCCACGCGGTCTATCAAGTCAACGTCCAGGATGAATGCGGTGTCAATGTACGCGCCGTCATTCAGATCGTTATTGACGCGGTGCCCGTTGACGAGCAACAAAATGCGGCTGTTAAAATCGCCCTGTTCAATACCGCTTGCTCCCAAATAATCATAATTCCGGTCGTAGGAAACGTAGAAACCCTGCACGCTCGCCAGAATGTCGCCGAGCGTTCGGTAGCCGTAACGCTTGATGTCGTCCGCAGTAATAACCGTGACGGAGGACGGGGCTTCGGTGGCTCTCTGTTCAAATTTGGAGGCGCTGACGACCATTGGCACTTGGATTTGCATCAGTTGCTCCAAAGAGAGCGCGGTCAGATCCGGTGCCTGATTCGTGCCGTCGTCCGCATGGGTGCTGACGGTGAACAGAAACAGCAAACAGAAAAAACACCGGGGCCAAAGCGCGGGACCGGACAGGAGTCGCAAAAGAAGGTGTCTTTTGTTCATGCTCAGGAGCAAGCGCTTTTTATAGTCGTTGGCAATCTCTTTGGGTTCAACACCGGCCGCGCCGGCGACCGCAGTTCAGCATGATTTTTGCCACGTTTTGTGTCCCGAAATTGGATTTTGGCCGGTGCCCTGCAGGCGGCAAGTCGTAAATGCGTCAGCCGCCGGAAAACTTGACAACGTCCGGCAAATGCGCCGTCATAAAAGACAATCTTGTGTGACCGGCAAACAGAAAACATTAAGTCGCTATTCCCGCTGCGCCCCGAACCGGGTTCGGGCCCTGCAGTCGGGATAAATATCGCCGGCCGTTCAGCGAACACAGCCCTTTGGCGAATACCCCCCCGGGTGTTGGCAGCGGCTCTGTTTTGGGGGTTGATTTTTGTTCTGGAGTCTGCCGGTTTCGCTCAGGAGGTCTCTCCCTCTGAATACCAGATCAAGGCGGCGTTTTTGTATAACTTCGCGAAGTTCGTCGAATGGCCCACTCAGGCTTTCGCTGGTCCTGACTCACCGATCGTTATCGGCGTGCTGGGCAAGAATGTGTTTGGCGATAATCTGGCGCGGACTATCCGGAATAAGGTAATTAATGATCACCCCTTTGAATTCAAGGAATATCGTTCAGTCAAGGAGGCGACAAATTGCCACATCCTCTTCATCAGCGCTTCGGAAAAAGAGCATCTGCCGAAAATCCTGAAGGCTTTACGTGGCGCGAGTGTATTAACCGTGAGTGAAACAGATCAATTCATCGAAATGGGCGGGATGATTAACTTCGTTATCGAAGACAATCGGATTCATTTTCAAATCAATGATGATGCCGCCAGGCGGGCCGGGCTGAAGATCAGTTCCAAACTATTGAGCCTTGCTGTGCACAATCAATGAGCCTACTGGACGGAATGAAAAACGCTTCTCGTTGAGGCGGAATGCGCGGGATTCGGTCAGACCGCCGGTATTCCGTATTAAATGAGGACAATTTTGCCCGGATTTCAGGACATTTCCATTAAGCGCAAGCTGACAATCATCATCATGATTGCCAGCACCGTGGCTTTGCTCCTGGTGTCCGCAGGTTTTGTTACCTATGAATTGGTCACCTTTCGCCAAACCATGGCGCACGATCTTTCGACACTGGCGGAGATCATCGGCAACCAAAGCACGGCGGCGCTAACCTTCGACGACAAAGACACGGCCAAGGAAATTCTCGGCGCGCTGTGCGCCCAAAAACATATTGTCGCCGCTGCACTGTACGGCAAAAATGGATATCTGTTTGCCTCTTATTCCGGCGGCTCGCATCCGACAGTCTCCTACCCGGTCCGGCCAGAGCGGGACGAACTGCGCTTTGGCAACAATGCACTGACATTGTTTCATGAAATTTGGTTGGATGGCGATTTCGTCGGCACGGTCTTTCTGCAATCCGATTTGCAGGAAATGCACGAGCGGTTTGTGCGCTACGCGGAGATGATTCTGCTCTTCATGCTGGCCTCATGGGTTGTGACCCTGTTGCTTTCCGCCATGCTCCAACGTGTTATTTCCCGTCCTGTCTCTCATCTCGCCGAGACTGCCAAGGCGGTGTCCAACGGAAAGAATTATTCCATACGGGCAGCCAAACATGGCAGCGATGAACTGGGGCAGCTCATTGACAGTTTTAATGAAATGCTCGGCCAGATTCAGCAGCGCGATTCGGCCCTGCAGCGGGCACACGATGAACTCGAGGTTCGCGTTGAGGAGCGTACACGTGACTTGCGTGCTGAAATCACTGAACGTCAGCGGGCAGAATCCGCATTGAAACAGCAATTCGTCCGCATCAGCCTCCTCTATCAAATCACCCAAGCGATTGCCGACCGGCAGGACACCGACAGCATTCTGCACGTGGTGCTACGCCAACTGGAGGACCACCTGGGCATTGACCTGGGGCTCGTCGCCTTTGTTGACGCCAAGGGACTGAGTCTGAGCGTGGCGGCCTTAAGAGTAAGAGACTCGGCACTGGCCGCACAGTTCGATTTGCACAAAGGTAGCATGCTGCCTCTCGTGGATACCGGTCTGGAACTCTGTGAAAAAGGGCAGACGGTTTATTCGACCGACACTCTGGAAACCAAGACACCACTCGCACAAAAACTGGGCGGCCTCGGCTGGCGCTCCGCCGTGGCCGTGCCGTTGATGGTGGAGGAAAAACTGTATGGGGTGCTGATTTCTGCCCGGTCTAAACCCGATGATTTCGGCAGTGGCGATTGCGAATTCCTTCGGATGTTGAGCGAACACGTCGCGCTGGCGGCTTACCAAGCCCGCTTGTATCAGGATCTCGAAAACGCCTATCATGAGCTGCGTCACACGCAGGCCACCGTTCTGCAACAAGAGCGCCTCAAGGCCCTGGGTCAGATGGCCAGTGGTATTGCCCACGACATCAATAACGCCCTCTCACCGGTCGTCGGTTTCGCCGACATCCTAGTGAACACCGAGTACAACCTGACCGCTGGTGGGAAAAAATATTTGAAATATATCCGCACCGCCGGCGAGGACGTGGCTCATATCGTGGCCCGCCTGCGCGAATTTTACCGCCCGCGGGAAGATGTCGAAGCCTTGCAATCGCTCAATCTCAACACGCTGATTGAACAGGTCGTGGATATGACCCGGCCGCGCTGGCGGGACATTCCGCAATCGAACGGAATTACGATTCAAATGCAGACGGAACTGGCGCCGAACGTGTCTGGGTTGGTTGGCATCGAAAGTGAAATCCGCGAGGCATTCATCAATTTGACTCTGAACGCCGTAGACGCCATGCCCAAGGGCGGCACAATTACCATTCGTACCCGCGTGGCCCGCCTCGCGGGCAAACACAGCCAGCAAATTGTGGTGGAAATTACTGACACGGGTACTGGCATGAGCGAAGAAACGCGCAAACGGTGCCTGGAACCTTTCTTCTCCACCAAAGGCAAACGCGGCACCGGCCTTGGCCTGGCGATGGTTTACGGAGTCATGGAACGCCACGAGGGAAACATCGAAATCCAGAGTGAACTCGGCAAAGGCACCACGTTTCGCCTGTTCTTTCCGGTGCGCGCGAAACTTCATCCTGACGATGGGGCAGAGGCCGTCATTGCACCCGTTGAACCATTGCAGATTCTTTGCATTGACGATGAACCGCTCTTGCGTGAACTCATCAAGGAAATGCTTGAGCGCGATGGCCATCAGGTGGAAGTCAGCGATTGTGGCCAATCTGGTTTGGATGAGTTCCGTCTGGCGCGCGAACGCGGGCACCCCTTTGACGTGGTCATCACCGACCTGGGCATGCCTTACCTCGACGGACGGCAGGTAGCCAAGGCTCTCAAAAGTGAATCACCGGGGACTCCCGTCGTGCTGCTTACCGGCTGGGGTGCGTTCATGGGCGAAGCCGGCAACGCCCCCGCGCAGGTGGATGGCATTATCAGCAAGCCGCCACGGCCCCGGGAACTGCGTGAAACCCTGAGCCGGCTTTATCCTGCGCGAAACGGCGTCTGGAGGCGGAAACCTTCTGTCGCCTGCAGCAAATAAAATGGCTTTCCCCCGCTCGCGCGTCATTCGAAATTACACACCACCAGTTTCTTCGTCAGCGGTTCTACATTTTTGCCGACAAACTTGACGTGTTGCAGATGGACAGTCAAAAAAAGTCTGACCGACTGGAAACAGGTTGATGCAAAAACATGGCCGACATTGTTTTGCCGGGAGCGTGGCGGCAAGCAAAATTTCCATTTCCCGCCCGGTGGCAACGAGGTAAAATCGCATCATGGGTGCGCAAATCAAAACGATTTTCGCCGCAGCGCTGTTGGCCGGTTTGGTTACGGCTTGCAGCGCAAGCAACGTGAAATTCCCGGGAGCAACCATGAGCATTCAGATTACCAGCGCCGCGTTTGCCGACGGCCAGCCTATTCCGGCAAAGTACACCTGTGATGGCGAGGATGTTTCCCCGCCGTTGCAATGGACGAACGCGCCCGCGCGAACGAAAAGCTTTGCGCTGATTGCCGATGACCCCGACGCGCCGGTCGGCATCTGGGTGCATTGGGTCGCCTACGATTTGCCCGCCGGGGCCGGCGCCTTGCCGGAGAATGTTGCTAAAAATCAGACGATCCTCGGCAACGCCAAACAAGGAGTGAATGATTTCCGGCGGACAGGTTACAACGGGCCTTGCCCGCCGTCCGGAAAGCCACATCGCTACTTTTTCAAGATTTACGCTCTCGACACGATCCTGAATCTGCCGCCTGGTCTGACGAAACAGGATTTGCTCAAAGTGATGGCCGGTCATGTCCTCGCCGAGGGGCAGCTAATGGGAACGTATCAACGGAAGTGAACGTGTGGTGTGAAACAGGAAAGAACAAATGAATCGGGCGGCTGTACATTTTACGTCTCACGCTTCACGAATACCGGGGAAATCTTCGCTTCCCCTTTTGGTCGAATTCAGGTTTCATCTCCCGCCGCATGAGCAAAACCGCATTGTTGTTTGCCGGACAGGGCGCGCAGGCCGTCGGCATGGGCAAAGACCTTGCCGAAAAGTTTCCACCGGCCAAAGCCTGGTTCGCCCGCGCCAACGCCGCGCTGGGCTATGATCTCGCCGCTATCTGCTTCAATGGCCCGGACGCCGAATTGACGAAAACCGAAAATGCCCAGCCGGGAATCTTTCTCGTGAGCTGGGTCGCTTTCCAATTGCTCAAGGAACAGATGCCGGCCCTGAAATTCGAAGCCGTCGCCGGTTTGTCGCTCGGCGAATTCACGGCGCTCGCAGCAGCAGGTTCGATGAGCTTCGAAGACGGTCTGCGCGTCGTACACCAGCGCGGAAAATTCATGCAAGAAGCCTGCGACGCGACGCGCGGCGGCATGGCCGCGGTCATCGGTCTTGACGAAACGTCTACGCGCAAGGTTTGCCTGGAATCCGGGGTGGTGCTGGCAAACCTGAATTGCCCCGGCCAACTCGTCATTTCCGGTGAAACGGACAAAATTGCCAAAGCTGTCGAGCTCGCCAAAGCGAAAGGCACCAAACGCGCGATCCCGCTGCCGGTCGCCGGAGCGTATCACTCGCCACTTATGGCCAGCGCCCAAGCGAAGCTCCAAGCGGAATTGGCGAAAATAACCATTGCTGCACCGTCCGTGCCGGTTATTTCCAACGTCACGGCCTTGCCGCAAGGCACTCCGACGGGCATCAGCGCGCGGCTGGTCGAACAGGTCACGTCGTCAGTGCTTTGGGAAAAATCCATGCGTTACCTGTTGGCGCATGATTTCACTCGATTTATCGAACTTGGTCCCGGCACAGCACTGAGCGGTTTCATGAAGCGCATTGATAAAAATGCACAGATGCTGAACGTCGCCGACGTGGCGAGTCTGGATGTGACGGTAAAAGCTTTAACTTCGTGATTCGACGGCTTTTGGCCGCCCGAAAAACGCGCCGACCAGCATCAGGCCGCATCCCGCAAGGGTGGCAAGGATAAGATGCGAGGCAGCAAAGAAAGGGGCGTTCAATTCAACACTGGATTTGTCCGGGCCGAAATTCAATCCTACCAGTGTCAGCAGAGAGACAAAAAACCAAACGACCAGTAACCCTATCAGCCACTTCCGAGCCGGCGACGAAATTTTGTGCAGCAGCAAGAAGGGCATCGCCGCCGTGAGCAAATAAATTAAACCGAATTTGTTCACCGCGATTTTGCCATAAATCCCCCATTGCATCATCAACCGATTTACGCTTGCCGTCGGATTCATGGCGTCATATTGCCCGCGGCTCAACACATGAAAGAAGCCTTCGACCGTGCGCGGGTAACCCCAGTTCATCGGCGGGGTCGTCATGGAAAAAATTGGCAACAATAAATAAGCGCTCAAGCCGGTAAGAAACAACGCCGCGCAAATGAAGGCCGTTTTCCATTCACTGAAAAGATTGCGCTTCCAAACCGACAGGATCAGCCACGTGAAACTGAAAATGGCGCACAGCATAAGGAAAATGTGGCGCGTTGACGGAGGATACAAAGCGTACCAGTGCAAAAAGCGGCTGGTTGCCGGAATACTCCATAAAAAAGCTCCCATGACAAAAAATATGTCACGGCCTACCTTGCGGTCTCCCAGCGCCACCAGAAACGGCAGGCCAAAGGCGGCCGTGGCCAGCGATTGGTTGTTGGCCAAGGTCAAACCGTACGCGAGGGCCCCGCAATAAAGAAACCGCTTGCGTTCCGGCGCAAAAAACCATCGGCTTAAGAAGCAAAGCACGAGTGTGAACAACAATAACCCCAATGACATCGGATCAGCGATTACCGTCTTTGGCCAGAAACAGCCGTCAAACCCAAAGGCCAGTCCTGCAACACAACCACAAATCACACGCACTGACTTTTCCTCTTTCGGTGTCAAATTACTAAATCGTGAAATTTTTCCCGCCGCCAGGCCCCCCACCCGCGACACCATCAATGCAATCACACCGCACGTCAATGCGCCCGCGACCGCTGAACCGACAGCCAATCGCCAGGCGATATTTGAAAACGGCAAGAGTTTGATGAAGAGCCAGCCGTATATCACCCAAGTCGGATATCCCGGAGGCATTGGCACACCGGCGTACATGGCCGCCGTAGAGAAATCGCCGGACTCCTCAAGACCAACGTCCGGCGACAATGTGAACCAATAAACCGTTAGCGCCACCAATGTCGTGACACTAAAACTTACCCAGTCCACTCTTTTAAAAAATCGGGAGGGTTCGGTCGTGATTGCGGATGATTCTGGCTCGTTGCTCATCGCACGATTTCACTTAATAGACACCGGGACAGGCAGGGTTTGTATAAATCCCCGAGGAATTGCAAATTTTTTGTGTGCATTCAGGACCGTTCACAGGTAAACAATGGCCGGCCATGAAACAACTTGAGAACCAAATTGCTGTCGTGACCGGCGCCGGCCGGGGCATTGGCCGAGCCATTGCATTGAAACTGGCCGACCACGGGGCCGACGTTGTCGCGGTGGATTTGAAAACCGAGTTCGTGCAGGAAACTGCCGATGCGGTGCGGAAACTTGGCCGCAAGGCCTGGACCGTTGCGGCCAACGTGTCCGAAGCCGCCAGCGTCGAAGCTGCTGCCGCCCAAATTTTGAAGGATCCCGGGCGCGTGGACATTCTCGTCAACAATGCCGGCATCACCAAGGATGGCCTGCTCATGCGCATGAGCGAGGCGGATTGGGACGCCGTGCTTGACATCAACCTCAAAGGAACTTTCCTGTTCACGCGGGAACTCAGCCGCGCGCTCCTGAAACAACGGTCCGGCCGCATCGTGAATATCGCCTCGGTCATTGGATTGATCGGCAACGCCGGCCAGGGCAATTACGCGGCCAGCAAAGCCGGCGTCATCGGCCTGACCAAATCATGCGCCCGCGAGTTCGCCAGCCGGAGCGTTACCGTCAACGCCATCGCGCCCGGGTTCATCCAGACGGCGATGACGGACAAATTGTCGCAGGAACAGAAGGACGCCATCACCAAACAGATTCCGCTGGCCAGTCTGGGTCAACCGGAGGACGTGGCGGAAGCGGTCTTGTTTTTTGCCAGCCCGGCGGCGCGTTACGTCACCGGTCAGGTTCTGGCCGTGGACGGCGGGATGGTGATGTGAACAGGCCGCCAATTGATCCAAAAAAATTGTGATTCGGGGCTTGACGCCCTCCGTTTTCATGGCATAGACACAGGGCAAAATTTAACCGGAGCAACCCATGGCTGAAAAATCTATTGAACAACGTGTAAAGGACATCATCGTCGAACAACTCGGTGTGAATGCAGATCAGGTGACGCTGGAGGCGAAATTCATCGAAGACCTTGGCGCCGATTCGCTGGACACGGTCGAGCTGGTCATGGCGCTGGAAGAAGAATTCGGCATCGAGGTGCCGGATGAACAGGCCGAGAAACTTCAAAGCGTCGGCGATGTGATCAAATACATCGAAGACTTGCAGCAAAAGTAGTTGCGACGTGAAAACTTCGGGGCAGTTTCGGCTGGATTCAGCTTGATCTGCCCTTTTTGATTTTATGGGAAGCCATTCAACACAATGCCGTGTGGTCATCACCGGTCTGGGAGTTGTCACGCCGCTCGGAAACCAGGCCGATGTTTTTTGGAAGAACCTCCTTGCCGGACATTGCGGGATTGACCGCATCAGCGCGTTCGACGCGACGCCGTTCGATACGCAAATCGCCGGTGAAGTGAAAAATTTCGATCCCACGCCCGCGTTCCCATCCCCGAAGGAGATCCGGCATACCGATCGGTTCTCTCAATTCGGTGTCTTCGCCGCGCACCACGCTTTGCTCGATTCCGGTCTCGAGCTGGACAAGGAAAATTGCGACGAAATCGGCGTCATCATCGGCTCCGGCATTGGCGGCCTGGCCACCACCACCAAACAGCATAAAACCCTGCTCGAGCGTGGTCCGGATCGGCTCTCGCCGTTCATGATTCCGATGCTGATCAGCAACATGGCTTCAGGAATATTCTCCATGTACAAAAATCTGCGCGGCCCGAATTTCGCCACCTGCTCAGCCTGCGCGACGGCCAACCATGCCATCGGTGAAGCCTGGCGCGCCATCAAAATGGGGGATGCACAGGTGATGTTCGCCGGCGGCGCGGAAGCAGCGGTCGTCCCGATCGGCATCGGCGGTTTCTGCGCTATGAAAGCCATGAGCCGGCGCAACCAGGATCCGCGACGCGCCTCGTGCCCGTTCGACCGGGAACGCGACGGGTTCGTCATGGGCGAAGGCGCAGGCGTCGTCGTGCTCGAAGAACTGGAACACGCCAAAAAACGCGGCGCGAAAATTTATTGCGAGGTCGTCGGCTACGGCAACACCGCCGACGCGTATCATCTCACCGCGCCGGCGCCCGATGGTGAAGGCGCGGTGCGTTGTATGAAAATGGCTTTAAAAACCGGCGGCCTGAATATTGAAGACGTCTCCTACATCAACGCCCACGGCACGTCCACGCCGCAAGGCGATGCCTGTGAAACATTGGCCATCAAGATGGTCTTTGGCCAGCGCGCAAAAAAAATCGCCGTCAGTTCCACCAAAGGCGCTACCGGCCACATGCTGGGCGCGGCCGGTGCCGTGGAAATGAGTGTTTGCGCGCTCGCGCTCAAACACGGCATCGCGCCCCCGACCATCAATTATCAGGTTCCCGACCCCGAATGTGATCTGGATTACGTGCCCAATACTGCGCGTGAAATGAAGATGAATGCCGTCATCAATAATTCATTCGGCTTCGGCGGCCACAATGCCAGCATTGCGGCAAAGAAATTTGTTTAACAAATTTCCGTTCAAAGTTTAGAGTTCAGGGTTTAGAGTTTTCGAGTTTCAACTCTGAACGTTGTCCCGGAGTTTCTGAACCCAGCATGACCAGCATCCAAAAATTCGAAGAAATTGAGGCTTGGCAGAAAGGTCGCGAATTAACCCGGCAAATATATCGCCTGGCGGCCAAAGAGAAATTCGCCCGTGTTTTCATGCTGAAGGATCAGATCAAACGCGCCGCGATTTCGATTACATCAAATATCGCCGAAGGATTTGAACGCGGCGGTAACCGTGAATTCGTCCAGTTTCTTTCAACCGCCAAAGGTTCAGCATCTGAATTGAAATCCCAGCTTTACATTGCACTGGACGCCGATTACCTGACCAAAGCAGAATTTGACGAACTTTACAAACAGGCCCACACCGTTGTCCTGTTGCTCGGAGGATTCATAAAATATCTTCAGCAATCCGGCTTGCGGGGAAGAAAATTCAAAGCAGTTCGAATTGAAACAACCCTGAACCCCAAACGCTGAACCGTGAACTTCTTGCCGCTCATCGAAGCGAAACGCGAAGGCAAAACTCTCGCGCCGCGGCAGATTCAGGAACTGGTCAACGAATTCACCGGCGGAAAGATCCCCGATTACCAGATGGCCGCGATGCTGATGGCCATTTATTTCCGCGGACTCGACTCCGCCGAAACTTCCGCACTCACGTTGGCCATGCGCGACTCCGGCGACATGCTGGAATTCCCCAAAGACCCACGCCCGCTCGTGGACAAACATTCCACCGGGGGCATTGGCGACAAGGTGTCGCTGCCGCTGGCACCGTTGCTCGCCTGCCTCGGCTTTCGCGTGCCGATGATTTCCGGCCGCGGCCTCGGCATCACCGGCGGTACCCTCGACAAACTGGATTCCATCCCCGGTTTGCAGACGCTGCTGCCGGCGGAAAAAATCGTTGCGCAGGTTCAAAAAGTCGGCTGTGTCATCTGCGGTCAGACTGATCGGATGGTGCCAGCGGACAAAAAGATTTATGCGCTCCGCGATGCCTCCGGCACCGTGCCGAGCATCCCGCTCATCGTTGCCTCGATTCTTTCCAAGAAACTCGCCGAAAATCTGGACGCCCTCATTCTCGACGTGAAATTTGGCTGCGCTGCATTCATGCAAACCAAAGCGGACGCCCATAAACTCGCCAAGGCCATGGTTGCGCTGGGCAATGAATGCGGACTTAACACTCGTGCGATTTTGACGGACATGAACACGCCGCTGGGTCGCACCGCCGGCAACTGGCTGGAGGTGAAGGAAAGCGTGGCTCTGCTTGATGGCAGGACAGGCTTCCTACCTGTCTCTGATTTGAAGGCTAAAAAAATGGAGACCGGCAGGATGCCTGCCCTGCGGAGCAACGACCTCAACTCACTTGTCCTCGACTGTGCGGCGCATCTACTCGTTCAAACCAAAAAATCGAAATCCTTTGCCGCCGCACGCGAGCTGGCCGAAAATTGTTTGAACTCCGGCGGCCCGCGAAAAAAGTGGAATGAAATGCTTGTTGCCCAGGGCGCGGATTTGAATGCGTTCAACAAAAAACTGGCAGTGGATTCCACCGCGGCAGTTGTCATCGAGTTGAAAGCGGAAAAGGCCGGTTACGTTTTGAAATGCGACGCGTGCCTCACAGGTGAAGTCATTCGTGACCTCGGCGGTGGCCGGCTTACGAAAGAATCGGCTATAAATTATGACGTCGGGCTTGACTGCATTGTCAAACCCGGCGAGCGGGTGGAAAAATCCACAAGTCTCTGTCGCGTCCATGCCGCAGACCGCGCGCAGGCTGAAGCGGCATTGCCGCGATTGAAAGCTGCGTTTAAAATTTCTGCGAAGCGACCAGGCAAGGTTCCACTGGTGGTGCAAATCGTCCGGTAGAACCGTCAGCCCAAGTATTCTCGAAGGAGGAGCAAAACGGCCGGGGCAACCGCCTATTTCAACGATTCCAGAATTTTTTCCGCCGCCGCACGCGGATTATCCGCTGCGCAAATCGGACGTCCAATGACCAGCCAGTTCGCGCCGGCGGCGACGGCTTCGCGCGGAGTTAACGTGCGTTTCTGGTCGTCGGCCTTTTCTGTACCCATGCGGACCCCGGGGGTAACCAATTGCGTGGCCGGTGGGATGGCTTGACGGAGCTTGGACACCTCCAATGGCGAACAAACCAGTCCGCGCAGGCCGGCTTTGGTAGCCACCGTCGCCAGGCGGCGCACTTGATAATCTACGTTCGCGTCCAGACCGATTTCCTTCAACGCCCCGGCTTCGAGGCTGGTCAACACCGTTACGCCTAAAACGAGCGGCGGACTATGGCTGAGCCGCCAAGCGGTTTCCTGCGCAGCCTGTTCGGCGGCCTTGAGCATCTCGAAACCACCGCAGGTGTGAACGGTGAGCATTTGGACATCCAGTTTCACCGCCGCCGCCACCGCTTTGGCGACGGTGTTGGGAATGTCGTGAAATTTCAGGTCCAGGAACACCATTGCGCCACGCTCCCGGATGCGGTACACAATGTCCGGTCCGGCGACAGTAAAAAGCTCGCTGCCGACCTTGAAGCCGCCCGTGACCGGCGTCAGTTGCTCCACAAGTTTCAGTGCGACTGCGGCCGTCGGCACATCCAGCGCCACAATAATCGGATTGCGCATGAAGCGATTTAAACCAAAGCCGCAAATTCCGACAAGCCGTCGTTTTGACTTTGCCATAAAATTCTCCTAGCCTCCCGCTATGAAAGTCATCCGACCCGGTGACGCGAATTTCTCCCGGAAGCTTCGCGAAGCCACTGCCGCGTCCAGCCTGTTCGACCCGGAAATCGAGCAACGTACCCGCGCCATTCTTGACGCCGTGCAAGTGCGCGGTGACTCCGCACTGCTGGAATTCACGGAACGTTTCGATGGTGCGAAGCTCGCCGCGGACCGGCTGGCGGTTACGCAGGCCGAATTGTTCAATGCGTCGCTCGCCGCCGATGAATCGCTGCGCCAGGCCGTGGCCGAGGCAGGGAAAAACATCGCTGCCTTTGCCAGAAAATCGCTGCTCAAAAACTGGCAGATGAAAAACTCCCACGGGGCGATAGTGGGTGAAAGGTTTGATCCGTTCCAGCGCGTCGGCGTTTATATCCCCGGCGGCAAAGCACCGTTGGTTTCCACCGCGCTGATGACGGCCGCGCTGGCCAAGACGGCGGGTTGCCCGGAAATTGTCGCCTGTACGCCTTGCGGCCGGGACGGCTCGATCAATCCCGCCCTGCTGTTCGCCACGCGCGCGGCCGGGGCGACGGAGATTTACCGCGTCGGCGGAGCACAGGCAATCGCCGCAATGGCTTACGGCACGAAAACGATCCGCCGCGTCCGGAAAATTTTCGGGCCGGGCAACGCTTACGTCGTTACCGCCAAGCGGCTGCTCGTCGGCCACGTTGCGATTGACTTGCTGCCCGGTCCCAGCGAATTGCTCGTGCTCGCGGACGACTCGGCGAATCCGAAATTTGTCGCCGCCGACATACTGGCGCAGGCTGAGCACGGCTCTGGTCACGAACGCGTGTGGCTTGTGACAACCTCGAACAGAATTTTGAAAGCCGTCGAGAAGGAAATCGCGCAACAGGTGTCGAAACTCGCGCGGCGCAAATTTATTCAACGTGCGTTGCAAAACAACGGGTGGTTGATTCAGGTAAAATCGCTCGATGACGGCGTGGCGCTGGCGAACCAACTCGCGCCGGAGCATTGCGAGGTGATGACGCGCAATCCGCGCAAGCTTTCCGAGGGCATTCTGACGGCCGGCGCGATTTTCCTCGGGCCGTGGTCGCCGACGGTGCTGGGCGATTACGTGGCCGGGCCAAGCCACACGCTGCCGACGGGCGGTGCGGGGTTGTCGTTTGCCGGTCTGACCGTGGACCAATTCCAGCGCCGCACCAGCGTGGTGGAATATAATCGCGCCTCACTCAAAAAAGCGCTGCCTGCGGCGAAAAAATTTGCGGAACTTGAAGGCCTGAGCGCACACGGGATGAGCGCCGGAATCCGCCGGGGCCGATGAAAAACCCAAAATCGCCCATTCGGCCACTGGTGCGCGAGTTGCACCCGTACATCTACGGCGAGCAGCCGAAGGTCAAGGGGTTGATCAAACTTAACACGAATGAGAATCCTTATCCGCCGTCGCCAAAAGTGCTGGCCGCGGTCAAAGCGGCAACCGACGGACGGCTGCGGCTCTATCCGAACCCGTCGGCGCAGGTGTTGCGCGAAAAACTGGCAAAGCGGCACCGCTGCCACGCGGACAACATCATTGTCGGCAACGGCTCGGATGAATTGCTGGCGTTGGCGACGCGGGCATTCGTTGAACCGGTAGGGACGCGGTGCTCCGCGTCCGCAACCCGGCTGCGCAGCAGCACAGCTCTACCCAATGAAACAGTTCAGTACTTCACGCCGAGTTACTCGCTGTATCCGGTGCTGGCCGACATTCATGGCGCGATAAAAAATCCAGTGCCGCTCAAACCGGATTTCAGCCTGCCTAGCCTGGCCGAATTGCGGCGCGGCGGTGTCTGGAAATTTGACGCTGCGCTGACTTATGTGACTACGCCGAATGCGCCGAGCGGGCGCGGTTACTCCACGAAAGAACTGGACTCACTCGCGCGCGCGCAAAAAGGCGTAGTCATCCTCGACGAAGCTTACGTGGATTTTGCGGAGGAAAATGCCATGAAACTGGCATTGAAATATCCGCATGTCATCGTGGCCCGGACGTTCTCCAAAGCCTATTCATTGTGTTTCCAGCGCGTCGGTTATTTTGTCGGGCATCGCGAACTTATTGCCGCGCTGCACAAAATCCGCGACAGCTACAACGTGAATGGCCTGGGCCAGGCTGCTGCCGTAGCCTCATTGAATGATTTGCCATATTACCGTGCCAATTTCAAAAAAATCATCGCTACACGGGAATGGCTGTCGTGCAAGTTGACCCGGCTTGGTTTCTGTGTTTTTCCCAGCCGGACGAATTTCATTCTGGTCCAGCCGCCGCGCTTTGCCGCACGCGAGTGGCTGCGCCGCTTGCGCGCGCGGAAAATCCTCATCCGCTGGTTTAATTTCCCGGAAGTGAAAAATTATCTGCGGATTACCATTGGCACCCCTGCGGAAGTGGCGGCGCTGGTCGGGGCGGCGCGGAGAATTATCTTTGAATGATGGGCTCGACACTGTCCTGTCTCATTGGAGAACGGAACGCCTCCAAAACCTTTTGTTTCCCGCTGGCGTCATTTTTGCTAAGAAGCCGGTGTGTACCTGGAATACTATGGCTTGAGGCAGTCGCCGTTCGACATTACGCCGAACCCGCATTTTCTGTTTCATAGCCAGAAACACCGTGAGGCCTACAACCACCTGCTCTATGGCATCTGCGAGCGGAAGGGCTTCGTGCAACTCACCGGCGAGGTCGGGGCGGGTAAAACGACACTTTGCCGCGCGTTGCTTGAACAGCTCAACGGCCTGTTTTCCACCGCGCTCATCCTCAACCCGGCGCTGGACGCGGACGGGCTGATGAAGGCCATTGCGACCGAATTCGGCCTGGACGTCCAGGGACGCGACCGGCTGGGAACCATCACGCTCATCAGCGAATTTCTGCTCAAGCAGGTTCAGCAAGGCAAGGAGACTGTGCTTATCATTGACGAGGCGCAGAATCTGACCGAGGAATTGCTGGAACAAATCCGCCTGCTTTCGAACATCGAGACGGATGACCGCAAATTGCTGCAAATCGTACTGCTGGGACAGCCTGAGTTGCGCGACCGCCTCAACAGCCATCGTCTGCGTCAGCTCCGCCAGCGCATCACTGTGCGTTATCACCTTGAACCGCTCACGCGGCTGGAGGTCGCCCAATACATTCAACACCGGCTCGAACTCGCCGGCGCGCAGGGCATGCCGTATTTCACCCAGCCGGCTCTCTGGCGCATTTTCGGTTACAGCCACGGCATCCCCCGGCTTATCAACGCCGTTTGCGACAAGTCGTTGCTTGCCGGTTTCGTCGAACAAAGCGATCACATCACCTACCAGATGGTGGGCCGTGCCATCCGCGAACTTGAAGGAAATATCCACCTATGAGCCGCATCAACGACGCGCTCAAACGCGCCCAGCGGGCGCAGCGACAAAACCTGCCGCTTCCCGGCACCCAAACGCCGCGGCGGACGCCGGTCGCATCCAGGTCCGGCAATGTCATCGGCTGGATTTTGCCGGGGGTGATTGGGTTTCTGATTATAGCCGCCTGCCTTTTTATCGGGATGGCTTTGCTCACACGCACGGTCACAAAATCCGGCGGTGATCCCAGACTTTTGGCAGCGCAACCGGCAAACCCTGTGGTGATTTCAAGTCCCGCTCCCACACCCAAAGTGCCGCCGAAACCGGCGGCACCACCTTCTCCACCGCCGACGCCACCGCTAAAGCCGCAACCGCCGCCCGAGCCAAAGTTACAGGGCATTGTCTATGCCACGGCGAGTCCATGGGCAATCGTGGACGGCCAGACAGTTCATGTCGGCGACCAGGTCGGCGGATTCCGCGTGCAGGAAATCTCGCTACGCCACGTCACGCTGGCAAAGGCCGACGGCTCGCAGAAGGTATTGGGCCTGGACAAATAAAAATTTGCGCCATCACTCCGCGTGCGCCTTCTGGAAAAAATTTTTGCCGCACCGCCTGCCTCCGCTTCGGCGTGGCGCGGTCAGCCTGCGTTCGTTCGCGTTGCGCCGTTTGTGGCTTTCCTCGTGCTGACGTTTTGCCAGGGGAAATTCGGCGCGGCGTCAGCCTACTGGTTTTACTCCGCGAAAACGCTGGCCGGCGCATGGCTGGTTTGGGAAATGCGCCCGTTCGTGGCGGAAATGCGCTGGGCGTTCAGTTGGGAGGCGGTCGCCGTTGGTGTCGGCATTTTCGCAGTCTGGGTAGGGCTGGACCCGTTTTATCCAAAATTCTTTTCCGGTGGCGCAACCGGAAATCCGAACGACCAATTCGGACAAAATTCCGCTTTCGCCTGGTTTTTTATCACGGTTCACGTTCTGGGGATGACATTGGTGGTACCGCCGTTGGAGGAGGTTTTTTACCGTTCATTTCTGTACCGCTACATCGCCAAACCGGATTTCTCGTCCGTGCCGCTCAACCAATTTTTGCCGCTGCCATTTTTCGCAACCGCCGCTGTGTTTGGCTTTTCCCATAATGAATGGCTGGGGGGTATTCTGTGCGGCGCGGCATATCAATGGCTCGTGCTGCGGAAGAATCGGTTGGGGGACGCGATGACGGCTCACGCCATCACAAACTTTCTGCTGGGCGCGTGGATTGTCTGGAAACACGCGTGGCATTTCTGGTAGAGACATCGCGCTGCGATGTCCGCGGATGCCCGCGGCGAGGCGTCCTTACCTACTTCACCTGAAGATCAATCCGGTTGCGTTCGAGCGTGCTGCCTTCCTGCGCGGCGAGATTGGCTAGGGCTTCATTGTAATTAGCCAGCGCGCGGATTTCCGCAGAGCGCGCGGTAGTGAGGTTGTTTTGGTACTGCAGCACCTCAAAGGTGGTGGCCTTGCCGACGGCGTAAGTTTTTTGCTCGGCGTCCAGCGCAGCCTCGGCATAAATGCGCGCCTGTTTCGTTGCCTGCACGCTCTGGTAGTCGGATTCGGCCACTTTCACCGCGTTGTCAATTTCCACCAGGATGTTTTGTTCGAGCTGTTTGAATTGCAGCTCAATCTGCCGCAACGACGCTTTGGCGGCCTTGTATTGGTTCCGCGCGTTGACGTTGCCCAGCGGCACGGAGAGCGTCGCGCCGTAGCTGTAAAACGGGGCGTTGCCCTCGCCAGCCTGGTCTACCGCGTTTTCGTATACCTTTCCGGAACCGTTGTAACCGTAGGAACCGGTCAAATTCAGTTCGGGGAGAATCTGGTTGAAGTTATATTTTAACTGGATGCCCTGCTGCTCCACGTTCAGCTTGGCCTGCAACAAGTCCGGCCGCTCGGCCATGCCTTTGGTCCAACTCTCCTGCAAATTGAACATCTCCGGCGGCGCCATCAGGGTTTCCGTGGGCTGGATGTCCGTTCCGTGCCATTGGGTGTAATTGTCGGTGAGCAGGTTTTTCAGCGTGTTTTGGTCCGTGGCCAGTGTACTTTGCGCGGCGATCAGGTTGGCCTGGCTCTGGGCGACCTGCGACTTGTCCTGTTGCACGCTCAAGACGGCGAGCGTGCCGATTTGCACGCGCTGGTTGTCCTGGTCAAGCTGGGTCTGGGCAAGCTCCAGCGCTTCCTGCTGCACCTCCACATTTTCCAGGGCGTAAATGAGTTCGTAGTAGGCGTTCTCGACGGCAGTGGCGCTTGTAATAATTTGCTGCCGCAAACCCTGTTCCGAGTATTTCAGCCGGTTCTTGGCCACGCGAATATTCAAGCGCGTGCTGTCAATCCAGAAATTTTTCAGCAGCGGCTGCGTGAGCGTGACGCCGACTTGGGCGGAAGCACTGTCGAACGGAAGATTTTCCTGCGAGAGGCTGCTGTTCAAATTGTATCCCAATCCCCACGGCAGCAAACCGCCGCTGATGCCGGAACTGAAACTGTTCCCGTCCGAGGATACAGACGGAGTCAGGCCGCCGATAATCGAACTGTAACTGCTTGGTGTCACGGAGT
>Ga0335078_10004348_pt1 | contig 21008 bp, 17 predicted proteins | sample Lox_Sample_32_FD_206711 | JGI IMG/M metagenome (GOLD analysis project Ga0335078, IMG submission 206711) | Soil microbial communities from Loxahatchee National Wildlife Refuge, Florida, United States - Lox_Sample_3.2 | ecosystem: Environmental > Terrestrial > Soil > Wetlands | place: USA...
TTCGGGCTTCTTTTCTTTTTGCACGATCTTGACGACAGTTGTGTCCTGGACGTCAATCATCCCGTCGGTGACAAGATCGTAGAGAGTTGGAAGTAGCTCCTCCACCTTCTCGGGCGTATCCACAAATTCGATTCGAACTGGAAGATGCTCCATGGTCGCTTCCATTTCGGGCGAGTGAATTCTATGGTGGCTTCCGAAGCCGATCCACGGTCGAGTGACGCTCGCTCCGGCGGCTCGTTTGTGCATCAGAAGATCGAAGACTGCTCGCCAGAGTGGCTCCGTTCCATGGCGAGTGTCCTCGTTTACAAAGATTGTGACTCTCTTGGCAGGACCCTTAGAAAGCATGGGGAACTCCTTCCTCGCCCAGGCGCTTAGGACAGGAGCACCAGATGGCACCGTGCGGCGAAGATGCGTACGTGGCAAAAACGCTCTGCTCCATAGACCAGACAATCCTATCCAAAACCGTTCGGGGATACTGTGGGAGGTTTTCGAGCCTTACGCCTACAGTAAACCCACCGTAGGAGTTATTGGCCGTTTCCGGCGGTTAAGCGAACTCCACCGCTGCCCTGAGCATACCATAGAGAAGATCGCCCAAATCCACTCCGCATTAGCGAAGCAGCATCGCACTCCCAATAACCAAGACCAGGAAAGCACCTATCGCCTCCGCCAATGTTTGGCGAAAAATAGAGCCGGAAGGTTTTGGTCTGCGGCGGTATCGAGTCGCCTCAAAGAGCCTGCTGCAAGCGAACGCCCCGCAGATCGCGACTCCGACGCTAATGATCGAGTCTCTGGAATCTGGGACCATCTTCGAGACCGCGGCGATGCCGAGGAGGATGAGACAGGCCCAACCGATCCCGAGGGCGGATGCCGACGCAATCGACCGAGTAGCAATCATTTTTTTGCCCGCAACGGTCGCAACGATTTTCGGAGCGCCCCGCCCCTTTCAGTCCCTTGCTCCGAAGGAACGTCTGATTGCATTCGCAGCAAACATACCGAGCGCGTGTTGAAATTTGAAATATCGCTTTTGCCATCCGCCCCTCTACTCGCGGTCATTTCCGCTAAACGTGCAACGTGCGGAATCCAACAACTAACGATCAGTGAGGAATGTCGGGTTGCTAGAGACACCTATGAGGAACATCCCTCGTAGGAGTCATCTGCCCGAAGGGCGCTTAAAGGCGAACTCCAACGCCTGGTCCATTTTCGCTACAACGGACTGCCCAGTCAATGCTATAATACCCATGAATAGACCGTCAGCGGTGGAGTTCGCTTAACGTCGCGGTTGCGGCCAATAACTCCTGCGGTTGCAAACAACTGTGGGGGCTTAGATGAGTTTCCGGGCGGCTACAAACCAATCCTCCAAGATTTCCTGGCTCAGACGGCCATTGCCCAGACGGCTTCGGCTCTCCTCAGGCAAGTTCCTCTTATTCCTGAGACCATTGTTGCTCGTAACTGGGAACCAGCTTTTCTTGGCCGGGGTATTCCATGCCTAGCCCCAACGGGCTGAAAACCTTTACCACGGCGTTTGCCGAATCTCTGTATGGCCTTGATCCGGGACCCGGCTGCCCGCGCGTTGTTCGGATGATCGTCGAAATACCCACGAACTCGAGCAACAAGTATGAGTATGACGCCGAGGCCCGGGCATTTCGTTTGGATCGCCCGCTGTATTCTCCAATGCACTATCCGGCCGAATATGGCTTTGTTCCAGGAACGATCGCCGAGGATGGCGATCCGCTCGACGTCCTCTGCCTGATCGAGCACCCGACATTTAGCGGCTGCTTGATCGATGTTCGACCTGTCGGAATTCTCGATCTGGTCGATGAGGCGATTAAGGATCAAAAGATCATCGCCGTACCAGTGAAAGATCCCTGCTATCGCGACGTCCAGACGGTTGAAGACCTTTCCCCTCACGTTATGCGTGAATTTGAACACTTCTTCACAATTTACAAAGAGCTGGAAAACAAAGTCGTCAAGACCAGCGGATGGCGTAAGTTGGAGGATGCGTTTGACGTCATCAATGCCAGCCGTCGCCGCTACCAGGACGCGCTCTCGCACCTCGGCGAGCAACGGAGATCCTGATGCCGTCTTACGACTTCCCGAAGAGGGTAATGGAGCCCCGCTTGATTTCTAGCCAACAGGTTACCGAGCTGGTTTCAGATTTGGGCGAACGATATCAGCTCGCGTCCATACGGCCTCTGCTCGAAGTCTGCAAAGCTTCTGGCGAGCGCACCGACCTCAGCATCGCCGTGATCGGACGGTTTAAGGCCGGTAAGAGCAGTTTCTTAAACCATCTGATCGGGCAAGACGTACTTCCCGTCGGCGTCATACCTGTCACATCCGTCGTCACGGACGTCGGACTCGGCGCCGAAGATAGGGCCATCGTTCGCTTTGCCGGCGGCCGCAAGGAGGGAATCCCCATACAGGATGTCAGGCTATACGTTACGGAAGCGGAAAACCCGTTAAACCGTAAGCATGTCGAGGCTGTTTCCGTGCGCCTCGCCGCGCTTTCGCGCTGGCCTGGGCTCCGCTTTATCGACACACCGGGCCTTGAGAGCGCTTTTGCGCACAACACCGAAGCATCCATCGGTTGGGCACCCAACGTCGATGTCGCTCTGATCGCAATTGGGGTTGATCCTCCACTGTCTGCACATGACCTGGCCCTGATTGAGATGCTCCTCAGGTACACACCGCGGATCGCAATACTGCTGACTAAGGCCGATGTCCTGGAAGAAAAGCAATTGGAGGAAGTAATTGAGTTCGTACGCTTGCAGCTCGCTAGCCGCTTCCAGCAGAACATTCCGATCTACCCGTATTCCACGCGCGCTGGATTTGAGCGCCTAAAGCTGGGGGTTGAACACAAGTTCCTGAGGCACGTTGCCACGAACGTTGCAACCCAACGACGCGCCATCTCAAATCGTAAATTGGCCACACTCCTCGGTGATTGCGAGCAATACCTTCGACTGACACTCAAATCCGCGGAGATACTCGACACCGAGCGCGTCACACTTCAAAAACAACTATCGGGCGAACGGGATTCTCTCGCGGACACACGTTTAGAAGTGAAGTTAATTGCGAAGCACGCAGTGGCCGGCACACGCTCCGCGGTTGAGGGGATCCTGGCCCCCTATGAGAAGCCAGCCCGGGGAAAGCTGCTGGCAGCGTTTGAAGAACAGGCTCGTCAATTTCCAACCAGCTTTTCCAGACTGCTTGACGCCTTTAACGATTGGCTGCATGCGGCCTTGTCCGACGAACTCCTTTCGATTTCAGGGGCCAAACGATCCGAGTTCATCCAGCCGCTAGCCGACGTGCAGAGGCAATATCAGCGCCTCCTCCAAAACTTCCGGGATCGCCTGTCCGATCGAACGTTCGCACTCTATGGAGTGCCGCTGAAGACCACGGAGCCGGAGATCGTGCCTAAGCCGCCGAAGATGCCGGACGTGAATGTCGGGCGGCCATTCGATCACAATTGGGAGCTACTTTCTCCTGTGTTGCCTATGTCAGTATTGCGGGGAGCGGTGTTCCGTCGATTCCGTAACCGGATCGAGGACGAAGTATTCAAGAATCTCTCTCGCCTCACCAGTCAGTGGGAAGAGATCGTAGCCGGTGCGATCTTCGAACTCCAACGTGAGGCCGAGAAGCGAATGGAAGAGCTCTTGTCGACCGTTCAAGGATTAGTCTCGGCGAGCAGCGCCAGCGCACCACAGATTCGGACTGACCTCGAAAGGCTAGCAGCCGTGGTCGCGGAAATCAATTCACAGGACAATCCAAAGCGGGAGCAAAACAGATGAGAATCGCCGTTATTTCAGACATTCATGGGAACCTGGAATCGTTATCCGCGCTGCCAGAATCATACGATGAACTGTGGGTCCTGGGCGATCTTGTGAACTACGGACCAGACCCCGGCGCGGTGGTCGACTTCGTGCGGTCACACGCCACGATTGTGGTGCGCGGCAATCACGATCATGCAGTAGGATTCAACGAGGACCCTCGCTGTTCGCCCCCTTACCGTGAAATGGCGAAGGAGACCATGCAATTCACTCGCTCTCTTCTTTCCCGCGACCAAATTGAGTACTTGGCAAGTTTACCGCTCATCGTAGAAAGAACGGTTCAAGACACCAGGTTTGTTCTCTGCCATGCCGCTCCTTCGGATCCGCTCTACAAGTATGTGCCTGCAAATTCGCCACAGTGGGCGGAGGAGATGAAACTTGTATCGGCCGACGTGCTGCTCGTTGGCCACACGCACACTCCGTTCGTACAACTGGTCGGCCGGGCCCAGGTCGTCAATCCGGGAAGCCTTGGCCAGCCAAAGACCGGGTCCACGAAGGCTTGCTACGCAGTCTGGGAAGAGAGCGCCATTCTCCAGTCAGCCGAGTACGACCTCGCGCGCACGCTGAGTAAGATTGACCGGATGCCGGTCTCTGCCCAGGTAAAAGAGGACTTGAAGGCGGTTCTTCTGAGCGGAGGCCGATCAACGTCGTCGGCTTCGCTTATCTCGATCTGACCGGACTGCGAATCCAACAGAACAATATATGACTTCAATAGCGCATGTTTCAGCCCGCGAAATTCTTGATTCGCGCGGCAATCCGACGGTTGAGGCCGAAGTGAGGCTGGACGGAGGAGCTGTAGGTATCGCAGCCGTGCCATCGGGCGCATCTACGGGAGAAAAGGAGGCGGCAGAACTCCGGGATGGAGACAAGCATCGCTATGGTGGGAAGGGTGTGACTAAGGCTGTCGAGCATGTCAAGAATGAACTTGCCTCTGTTGTTCGTGGTTGCGATGCGTGCGACCAGCGAAGAATCGACGCCGCCATGATTGGAATTGATGGGACACCCAACAAATCGCGCCTTGGTGCTAACGCAATTCTCGCTGTCTCCATGGCGGTTGCCCGGGCCGCCGCCAATGCTCATTCCATTCCGCTCTACCGTTATCTCGGCGGTGTAAATGCTGGGGTGCTCCCTGTCCCGTGCCTGAACGTGCTGAACGGCGGCAGGCACGCCGACAACACGGTCGACTTTCAGGAATTCATGATTGCGCCCCACCACGCGCAATCTTTTGCGGAATCGATTCGCATGGGAATCGAGACCTTTCACGCACTGAAGAACGTTCTGCGCGCTCGCGGCTACAGCACCGCCGTCGGGGACGAGGGCGGCTTTGCGCCCAACCTGAAATCCAACGAGGAGGCAGTAGAACTGGTTCTTGAAGCCATCGTGAAAGCCGGATACGAGCCTTCGGTCGACATTTCGATCTGTGTCGATCCAGCCGCGAGTGAAATGTGGGAAGACGGCAGGTACATTCTGTTCAAATCGACAAAGCAAACGCTCAGTTCCGACGACTTGGTCCGTCTTTGGGAATCCTGGATTCGGCAATATCCGATTATCTTGCTCGAAGACGGGATGGGCGAAAACGATTGGAATGGTTGGCGCGACTTGACAGCCGCGTTGGGCTCCAAGGTCGAACTGGTGGGAGACGACATATTCTGCACAAACCCGCGCATCCTGGAAGAGGGTGTCTCCAAGGGAATCGCAAATTCCATCCTCATCAAGCTCAATCAGATTGGCACGGTAACCGAAACTCTCGACACCATGCGACTGGCGGAGCGAAATGGCTATGGCTGTTTTGTCTCTCATCGGTCGGGAGAGACCGAAGACACATTCATCGCCGACCTGACCGTCGCTACGGGGGCCGGCCATATCAAGACGGGATCGGGATGTCGAAGCGAGCGCGTGGCTAAGTTCAATCAGTTCCTGAGAATCGAGGAGCAGTTGAATGGAGGTGCTCAATTCGCGGGTCGCCAGGCTTTCACGCATTGACGATTGGTAGCTGCAAACCAGCAACGCGCGGGCGGCGCTATGTATTTTTCAAAAGTGCTCGATCCATCGGCCCACGCCTATCGTGTCCGCTACGCCATCGCGAACATTCTTCGCGATCGTGCGCCGCATGAAGGCGCATTCACGAACTGTTTCGAAATGGAGGACGGAGAGGAGGTAATCCTCGACATCCTGCGCCGGGGCCTGAAGAACCCGAAACTGCGCTCCGCGCTACAAGCCAGCCATCTGGTCAATCTTACCTATTGGCTCGTTCGGCATCCTGAGTATTCCGAGGCCTATTACAACGCCGACGAGAAAGGTAAGCGGATGGATCGGCCGTCCAGCGGGATTCAGCACCGTGAACAGCAGGAAGCTGCTACTCGATCTCGAGGAAGCGATCAGCCGCCCGAGCATAATTTAAGATTGCCGAGGCCATCGCGAGGGTGAAGGGGTAAAGCGCCAATATCACGACAACAGAAATCGATGTCGAAAGGTGGGAATGGACACAACGCTGGAAAGAGAGCAACTGGATAATCCTGCACTGGTCAAAGGCATCGAAGGCACCGCCGCCGAAATCTCACACACATACAATGTTCTGGGAGCGCTTCTTCCGCTGTGTGTCGGCGCGCTCTTGCCTGGGCATGCCTGGCTGAAGATCACGGTCGGCTTGCTGGCTCTAAGCGTACTTGGCGTAGCCGCCCCTCGGGTCGCATACGGAAATCCCACCCGCTGGGATCGCGCTCTAGTGCTTGCGGGAGGGCTTCTGACATTGGTCGGATTGAAACTGGACTTCGCCTGAACTGCCCGTTGGTCCCTCTTCATTGACATCCAATTAGGCTGCTTGGCATACTGAGCCTGTGGGTGTTGGAGTCCACCGGTAACCGCCCCTTTTGGGGGAAGATGACTCCTACGAGGGCTACAACTCGGAAGGAGTAAAAGGTTGCCGGATCGGGCCGAAAAATGCTTGCCTCCTCCGTCGGGGGACGGTGTGGGAATGCATCATCCACTACCGCAGCCGAAGTCCGGTCATTCAGTGCCGTTCCGAAGCATTCTCTTCGATGAATCAGAAACCAACGCCGGCATTGATGAAAAGCAAGCTCCCGAATTCTTTCATGATCTGAATCTCGACCAGATTGTTTCGTCGATGACGGCTGGCCGCGACGAGTACAACCTCAAGCCCTTCTTCTACGCTCCGTTGAGCCATGTGGAGGCCGTCGAATATCGCTACGACGTATTTCGGGATCTTGAGAACCGGGATCTCTTCCGGTACATTCAATCGTTCGCTCAGGAAATGCGCGCGATGCGGAGTCATCTCGGGCGAGGGGACAAGTTCTACTATAAACGTCAGAAGCAAAGCGCTTTTTTGGATGCGGTAGACACGTACTGCGCTGCCATTGGAGCGCTTGCGCGTGATCTGGGGCCCAAGGACTTACGTTCGCGGGGCTTTCTCGCCTTTCGCCAGTATCTAACCGCCTACGCCGAATCGCAGGACTTCGCTTCGCTCCTTGCGGAAACGCAGAAAGTCAGGACCGATCTATCCGGAATTAGGTATTGTCTCCAAATCGTAGGTAAACGCATCCAGGTGGGCCGATACGACTCGGAACCGGACTACGGCGCTGAGGTATCGGAAACGTTCGAGAAGTTCAGGCAGGGAGCCGCCAAGGAATATCGCTTCAACTTCGATCATGGGCCAGACATGAACCATGTTGAAGCAGCCGTTTTGGACATCGTCGCGCGGTTGTATCCTGAGATCTTTTCGTACCTGGACGAGTATTGCACTCGACATGTCGGCTTTGTCGATCGTGTAATCGCCACGTTCGACCGGGAAGTTCAGTTCTATATTGCGTGCATCGATAACATCGAGTCTTTAAAGCAATCGGGGCTTTTTTTTTGCTATCCCACGGTAAGCGATCGTTCGAAAGAAATCGACGCCTGCGGCATGTTCGATCTTGCTCTTGCCAATAAGCTCGTCCGCGAGAAGGCGTCCGTGGTGCCCAACGACTTCTACCTGAAAGATCCTGAACGAATACTCGTCGTGTCTGGGCCGAATCAGGGCGGAAAAACGACCTTCGCCCGCGCTTTTGGACAACTCCATTACTTGGCCAGTATCGGCTGTCCAGTGCCAGGGAGTGAAGCAAGGCTTTTCCTGGTCGACAGACTCTTCACCCACTTTGAGAGGGAGGAGGACATCCGAAACCAGAGCGGCAAGCTGGAAGATGAGTTGCTCAGGATTCAACAGATCCTCGAACGTGCAACATCGGAGAGCATTCTCGTCATGAATGAGAGTTTTCTCTCCACGACGCTGACTGATGCGCTGTTTCTCAGCAAGCAGGTCATGCAACGAATTATTCATGGCCGCATGCTTTGTGTGTCGGTAACTTTCCTGGATGAAGTGGCTTCGATGAGTGAAACCACAGTGAGCATGGTCAGCATGGTGAGCCCCAAGGATCCCGCGCGGCGAACGTTTAAGGTCGTTCGCAAGCCCGCCGATGGACTCGCCTATGCCGCGGCGATCGCTGCGAAGTACCGCCTCACCTACCACAACGTGGAGCAACGGATCGCCGAAAACGTGAACAAGCGGATTTCATCATGAAAGTCTTTCTGATGTACAGAAACGCTGATTTTAGCCTTAGAGAGGATGGGCCTGCGAAAGCCGCGGATCTGACCCAGGATCTTGAGCTAACCACGCTGTTCGGCGCAATGGCGGGTGGGGACGCCTTCCTGCTCGAAGTGGCCAAGAAGGCCATTTTGGCGAGTCTTCAGGAACCGGACGCAATTCTGTATCGCCAGCACATACTAGCCGATTGCGTGGAGCGGCCCGATGTCGCCAGAGAGATGTACGGCATTGCCGTTGAGGCCATCGAGCGCGAGAAGAAAATCTGGGGTGGGATGTTTGCGAAGTATCCCGCGGGTTTGTTGAGCCGGTCCATCGACGTCCTCCAAATCCTGGTGGAGCAAATTAAGAAATTAAGACAACTTACCGATGAGCATGGGGCCAGCTTTCGCTCCGAAGGCTTTACTAGACTCTTCGCGACGTTAGCCGCGGAGCTTAGCGACGAATACCTCGCCATTGTCGGGAACCACCTGCGGAGGCTCGAATTTCGGCGCGGCGTTCTGATGAGCGCCGAACTTGGCAAGAGCAACAAAGGCACACACTACATCCTTCGCAAGCCGCACGATACCAAACAAACGTGGATCGAGTGGCTGCGGAGTTGGATGGAAGCCTTCAAGAACCGCGCCGCCTTCGTCTACGAAATCGCTGACCGCGATGAAAACGGCTTACGCGCGCTTTCAGAACTGAAAGACCAGGGAATCGGCCATGTTGCTGCCGCGCTAGCTCAATCCACCGACCACATTCTGAGCTTCTTTAATGTGTTGCGACTGGAGCTCGGCTTTTACGTCGCTTGCCTCAACCTGCGCGACCATCTGGCTCGGAAGGGTGAGCCCATCTGCTTTCCAGAGCCGTTGTCCGGGAGCCATCCGAAGTTTTTCGCTCGACAACTTTACGACGTCTGTCTAAGTTTGACCATGCAAGACAGGGTGGTAGGCAACGATTTGGCCGGCGATGACAGGCTGCTCGTAATCATCAGCGGCGCCAACCGTGGAGGAAAATCTACGTTCCTGCGCGCTGTCGGCCTCAGCCAGTTGATGATGCAGTGCGGCTTGTTCGTGCCAGCCGAGTCCTTTCGCGCCAATGTCTGCAACGGCATCTTTACCCATTTCAAGCGGGAAGAGGATGCCAGCATGACAAGCGGAAAACTTGACGAAGAGCTCAGCAGAATGAGCTCAATTGTTGACCACATCGCCCCAAACAGTCTCGTTCTGTTTAATGAGTCGTTCGCTTCTACCAACGAAAGAGAGGGTTCGGAGATCGCGAGGCAAATTGTTCGGGCGCTGTTGGACAGTGGCATCAAGGTCTTCTGCGTTACCCACATGTTCGACCTCGCGCAAGGATTTTACCTGGCTAAGATGGATACCGCCCTGTTCCTTCGCGCAGAAAGACTCGCCGACGGGCGGCGAACGTTTCGACTTGTCGAAGGCGAGCCACTGCCGACCAGCTATGGTGAAGACTTGTACAAGCGTATCTTTGGGGAGGCTGGTGATGGAGCTGCCACGGAGGCGACATTGTCGCATGAGCTTCACGGAGCACCTTCTCGCATTTGATCGCGAGACCAGATCCCGGAGGTACTGAAATCACTCCCGATTTCGCATCCTTGCTCTGGCCTGCGAACCGATTGGGCCAAGGTATGAAGTCGCTTGCGGCGCGGTCAAAGATGAGTGTCGGGCCCACATCTGCGACAGCCCCGCGTTGCAACCCACCTGAACGGATGAACCATGACCCAGAGGCGCTGGCGGATTGGATCGAGTCCGCTGCCCCAACACTTGGCATTGAAGCGTGGCCGGTTGAGTCGCCCTACCCCGAGTTCGAAAAACAACTGCGCCACATGGGACCAGCTCTACTTCATGTTCCGTCAGCCGAGGGCTCGAAGTTCCTTGCCATCCTAGGCAACTCAACGTTTCTTAGACCTGATTTGCGGGAGGTTCACTTCACGGCTTCGGATGTTCGATCAGAACTCTGCGGCGCTATCGAGCGGCCAATTGTCGCAGAGATTCAGGAAACGTTAGATCGCGCCGGCGTGCCGGCTTCGAAGCAAGCTCGTGCTCGCCAAGCCATCCTACACGAACGGCTCAGAGCTACGCTAATTCGAGGCATATGGATCTTACGGCTTCCTCCCGGCGCCAATTTTTGGTTGCAATTGCGCCAGGCTCGGATTCCAAGGCATATCTTCGCGCTTGGCAGCGTACACGCACTTCAGTACATCTTGTGGATCCTGGCATGGTGGATTGTTGGTTCCAATGTGCTGCGGGGCCGCACGGATCGCGGATGGCTTGCATTATGGGCGCTGCTTCTTTTCACTCTCGTTCCGCTCCGCGTTCTGAACACTTGGCTGCAAGGTCTCATCACGATTCGAGTGGGCGCGCGCCTCAAGCAGCGTCTTTTCTTCGGTGCCCTACAACTGGAGCCTGATCGGATTCGTCACCATGGCGCTGGTGAGCTTCTTGGCCGCGTTCTAGAAGCCGAAGCGGTCGAAGCGCTCGCTCTTAGCGGAGGCTTTCTTGCGCTGGTTGCACTCATAGAGATCGTCATTGCGGGTTTCGTCCTGGCCGCTGGTGCCGGCGGTCCCCTGGACTCCCTGTTACTCTTTGTCTGGCTTTTGGTCACCGCTGGAATTGCGTGGCGCTATTTCCAGCGCAATCGTGCCTGGACGGATGTTCGGCTGGCGATGACACACGACTTAATCGCGAACATGGTCGGCCATCGCACTCGTTTGGTACAGCTTCCAGCAGATCGATGGCACGAGTCGGAAGACGAGGCGCTCGATCGATATCTTAGGACTTCTCAAGCCATGGATCATTCGTCGGCGGCGCTGACTGCCTTTGTACCTCGCGGCTGGCTGGTCCTAGGTCCTGTCGGGCTGATACCCGCATTTATTCAGAACACGAATTCACCAGCGCGCGTTGCGATTGCTGTAGGCGGTATTCTACTCGCTTATCGCGCTTGGAGACGATTCGGGAACGGCGCTTGGCAATTGCTTGCGGCAGTGATCGCTTGGCAACGGACCTCGATTCTTTACCACGCCGCCTCTCGCGCTGATTTGATAGGGTCACCGGATATTTCCGCCTCGCGGCACTCCCTCTCAGTCATTGAGGCGACCGACATTGTCTACCGCTATAGCGATCGCGCTGAACCAGTGTTACGTGGCTGCGGCTTCCGCATAGTGAAGGGCGAGCGAGTAATGCTTAAAGGAGCTTCCGGTGGAGGAAAGTCGACTGTGGTTTCGCTCCTTACCGGTCTGCGGCAGCCAAACTCAGGCCACGTCTTGATCGACGGCCATAATCGTGAGACTTTCGGTTCCATCGCATGGCGCAGGCATGTAGCTGCCGCGCCACAATTTCATGAGAATCATGTTCTTGCAGGAACATTCGCGTTTAACCTGTTTTTGGGACGACGGAAAACTCTCGGACCGTCAGACTTGGAAGAGGCCCAAGCGATCTGCTATGAGCTCGGACTAGGTGACTTATTGGAACGAATGCCCGCTGGCATGCTCCAGATGGTTGGCGAGACCGGCTGGCAGCTCTCGCATGGTGAGAGGAGCCGACTCTACATCGCGCGAGCACTGCTGCAGGGTGCCGACCTGGTGGTACTCGACGAAAGCTTTGCCGTGCTCGATCCCGAAAACATGAAGCGCGCAATAGATTGCGCCGTGAAACATTCCGCAACGCTGCTAGTCATCACGCATTAGATGTCGTGGCGAGGCCCAGTGCTTCGTAACGCCTGTCGGCGTTCTTGAGGAATACATTGAGTACCAGCAGAATGACGCCGACGATTTCTGCCTGGAAAAAATGGGCCGCGTTCAATCCAGTAAGCTTAACTTGGTGGTGGTTTTCATTTCTCCTCAAAAGTGCGCCTGCAGCGTGAACTGCATCTGCCGCCCGTCCGATGCGGCGTTCGCCTTGCCGAACAGCGGCGACGTGATCACGCCGATGTAATTGTCCACGTTCGTGTGGTTCAGAACGTTGAAAGAGTCAATGCCGACCTCGGCGTCGACTCTGCGCTCGCCAAAATGAAGCGGGATCTTGCGGCCGAGATGGACATCCACCGACGCCTGCCCTGGCCCTTCGCCCGTGTTGCGCGTGACGTCGGGCGGCCGGACATTCGCCACACCCTCGGGATTGACCTGTCCAGTCGTGATATCGAAGGGCAAACCGGATCGAATGGTTGTCATCGTTCCGAACGTCAACTTCCAGGGAAGCTGAACGGTTCCCGACAGGCCGAAGCGATTGCGGGCGTCGTTGTTGGCCCGGCCCCATTCCGAGCGCAGATCGTAGCTGTTCGCCGGAAGAAGCGCCGCGAATAGCCCTGCCGCCGAGATGGCTGTGCCGGGCGGCGGCGGAAATGCCGCGCCCGTGTCGTCGTAGAGGCGGGACAACGTGTATTGCGCGAAAAACTGGAACCGCCTCATTGGAGGGCTTTTGAGAGTCGAGGTCAGAATGTTGCCGCGCGATGAGGCCGACGACTCGATCTGGTCGATGTTCCCCTCTTCGGGGTTGGGGCGCAGGCCGGTCGCCGGCAGCGGTGCGTTGATATCGCGAGCGCGCAGGAGATGCGTTCCACGCTGATAGGTGTAATCGGAGACCAGGACGAAACCGAGCGGAAGCTCCCGCTCCACTGTCGCGCTTGCCTGGTAGACGCGCGGCAGGGTCATGTTGGGATCTATGCGCCACACGGTCATCGCCCCGAGTGAGCCCGGCATTGCCGAAGAAACTACCGGGTACGCAGGATCGGTTACGTCGTATTGCTGCGTCGCGAGGCCGTTGTATCGCAATGATTGCTCCAGCACTGACGGCGGACGCCGGTCGTAGAAGACGCCGCCGCCGATGCGGATGACCGTGCGGTGATCCTTGCCGGGCGCGAAGGCCGCGGCCAGGCGCGGCGCGAGGTTCAAGTAACGAGAGAGCCCCGATTGAAACTCGTCCCGCACGCCGGCGAACAGGCTGACGTTGCCGATTTTCCGCTCGTACTGCGCGAACCAGGCGCAGTCGTTTTGCTGGAAGCTCAGCAAGGGGTTGCCTGTCGTGATGGTGAACTGCTCGGCCTCGCCGGCTTCGTATGCGGCGAGCGAGGCGAAGGTGTAGGTCCCGCCGAAGTTGTCGGCGTTGTAGGTTCGGAAGGGGTGTCGGTTCGCGGTGACGCCGAACTTCCATTCGCTCTCGTTCTTGGACATTGTGAGCGTATCTTGCATGTCTGTGCGCGGCTCCTCGCGCCATTCATTCACTTGCGCGCCGCCGCTGGAGAAGGCGCCCTGTACGATGACGAGCGGCTGATCGTTCGCGGAGCTAACGCGCGTCGTGTTTGTTCCGAGCGCGATGCGAAAGCTGTTGAGCAGATCGGGCGAGAGAACGAATTGGTCGGAGATTTCGATGCGGTAGTCGTGGTGATAAAAGGATGTCGCGAGGTCCGGTAGAGAAAATCCTCCGATTCCACCGTTTGTTGTTTTGTCGATATGGAGCTCGTACTTGAGGCTGATCCGTTGCGCTTTCGTCGCCTGCCAACGATCCGTCCGAGGAAACTGTCGCGCGTGACCGGTGACAGAAAGTCAGTTTGAAGAATTCCGGACGGGAGATAAGCAAAGACAGCCTGGCTTTGCTGCTGCAGCTCCGTGTTCGCGTCGAAGAAAAACCACAGCCGCTTGCGCAGAACGGGACCGCTGAGATTGGCCTCGTAGCCGTATCGCGAGAACGGCGGTTTCTCGTCGGCCATCGGATTGCGCGCATCGAATACGGAATTGCGCGCGCGGACGATGAAACCGCCATGGAAGCTGTCGTCGCCGCCCTTCGTGTCGATCTCGATGCGATCCTTGCCGGGCTTGGGGAACTCGGCGGAATAAGCGTTCTTGTTGACGCGGACCTCCTGAATTGACGAAAGCGGAAGTTCGGCGTCTGTCCTCTCCATGCCGTCCACAATGACGGTTGGCGCGCTTCCCCCTGCTGGGTTAACGAAGGAGCTGAGGGCGCTCAGAATATCGCCGTCCTTAACGGGCAGATCGGCGAACATTTGCTGGTCGAGAACGAAAGCGTCCTGGTGCGCGGCCGATGACGTGTCGAGCGACGAGGTCCGGCCTTCTACCGTGACGGAGTAGGCTCGCGTTGCGAGCGGAAGGACGATTTTCAACACGCTATCCGTGTCCGACAAGCTGACCGCCAGGCGTTGAGGGACAAAGCCGCTTCTGGTCACGCTGAGCGTATAGGTTCCAGGCGGTAGTGGCGTGCTTGCGAATTTGCCGGTCGTGTCGGGCTGGAGCCGCTTGGGCTGATCCATGCCGCCGCTGATTTCGACGGTCGCGTCCGGTACGGGTGCGCCGGTCTGGTCGGTCACGACGCCGGAGATCTTGTGGTAGCCAGCGGCAAGAGCGGCAAGGCTCAGAATCGAGGACAGCAGAAAACGCATTCAAGCGGGCGCTCCCGATCAAGCGCCATGCAGCCTGGCCGCCAGAGCGAAACCTTTGCGGTCCTGGGCGTTTCGAGGTTGCGGCGGGCGCTGAGCGTACAAGGACGTCCGCAATCCGAACGCTGCTCTCGCGTGAACATCATAGAGTGGAAAGGGCCGGCGATTGGATTGTCGGCTGCTCTGAGCGAAACCGGACTGTCGCTTGATGCTGAGACGGAATCCTTACCTGGCGATCATCGGAGTGATAGGGTGGAGCCTCGGCTGGATGATAACGGCCCCGGCCCAGCCCCCGCCCGGCAAGAAGCCGGACAAAAAGGGCCCCGACAAGAAAGGTGACAAGAACGGCGACGACGTCGCGCGTTTCGAGGACCGGCTTCAGCGGCTTCGGTGGCAATTCGCGCAACCGGAGCCAGACCCGGAGCGCCGGACCTTGCTGTCCTGGTCAGGTAGCTACGCAAACAGAGCGGAGCAGATCTGGAGGGCTGGACAACCTTACATCGCCGATCGCACGCTGGCCGGGGCCGAGGCGCTCGTCCATACGTCCGATCATCTTGAACATCTCCGTCTTGAAATAAACAAAGACCCGCCCGGCCCGCCTCCGCCGCCCGCCGAAGCCGTTTCGCGCCATCTCGCGGATGTGTATTTTCGCACGCGGGAGGCGGATTACTTTTTGCAGGAAATCCACGACAGTTCGGCTTCCCCGCTCGTGCCGCTCGCGCGTCAATACTATCAGCGCGCCGTCGAATCCTACGACCGTTCGGATTTTCGCGCGGCTAACGAATATGGCAAGATGGCCGAGGAGCTGGTGAGGGCTCTGGAAAGCCTGGCGCAGGCGGCCACTCTGGCGCCCCAGCCACGCCGATGAAGGAGGCAGCCGTATGAAGTCGCTCTTCAAGCGACGGCTTCAACTGCAATTGTTGTTCATCCTCCTGGCAGCAGTGCTCGTCGCAACGCTAAGCGTCCTGTTGATCTCGGATGCCGTCAGCAGCGCGGAGGGCGTGTTGCTGACGGACGCGGGCAGATCGCTCACCGCGGCCGTGTCAGAACTCGATCAGCAATACCAGGGCCGCATGAGCGCGGATGCTTCGCTAATTGCGCTTCCCATCGGTGCCCAGGACACCTCGCTGCGCGGCCTCTCGGTCGCCGTGCTGCGCTCCTATCCGGGAATAGAGGGCGGTTACTACGACGGCGCGCATTTCCTGGGCTATTCCTATCCGACCCACGACACGGGCGACAAAAAGACGGACGTTCCGAGCGCCGAGCTGGATGACATTCTGGCCACTATTGCGCAAAGCCGCACGCAGGATGTAGCGCAGCGTGTGCTGCGTGGTCGGCAGGATCTCGTCGTGATCGAGGCGAAGGCGAGCCGCGAGCGCGGCTACGTGAGCTGGGCGATGAAACGGCTCGCCGGACGCAACGATCGGGTCGCGCGCCGCCGCGAGATTCTTCTATTGGCCCTGGTGCTCGCGGCCCTGGCAAGTATTGCGGGGACGCTGGCCACGGGCGTTGCGCTGCAGCGTGGAATCGCTCAGCTTCAGAGCGGGCTCGCTATACTCGAAACGGATTTCAGTCACAGGCTACCGGCGCGCAACGACGAACTTGGGGAAGTGAGCCGGTCGATCAACCGGATGGCCGACGTGAGGCAAAAGCTCGAAAGCGATCTCAGGCGTGAGGACCGATTGAGAACCATCGGCCGCCTCGTCGCGGGAATTGCGCATGAGATACGCAACCCCCTGAACAGCATCAAGCTCTCGATCCAGTATCTAGAGCGGCGTATCCTCAGTAAGGGCCTGCGCGCGGAGGACTTGCACCCGGTCGTTGAGGAGGTAGACAGGCTAAGCTCCCTGCTAACCAATCTGCTCACTTTCCAGAAGACGCGGCAACCCGCTCTGGCGGACCGTCCCGTCGCGCCTGTTCTGGAGCAATGCCTGGGGCTTGTCCGGCGACAGGCCGATGTGAAAAACGTGAGCATTCGCGCGGAAAACCTTGGGCCGGAGGTTGAAGCCCACTTCGATCCTGAGCAGCTCACCCAGGTGCTCATGAACCTTCTGCTCAACGCGGTGGAGGCCGCGGGGAAGGACGGAACCGTAAAGATCCGCGTGGCAGAGCGCGATGCGACCATAGGAATAGAGGTGCGCGATAGCGGTCCCGGTTTGTCGGACGAGCAAAAGGAGCATCTCTTCGAGGCCTTCTATACGACAAAAGAAGGCGGCACGGGCCTCGGACTCGCTGTCTCGCGGGAACTGGCGACGGGGATGGGAGGCACGCTTCATTACCGTGATAACGGACGGGGCGCGACGTTCGAGATCGAGCTTCCCCGAAACGGAGTAAGTCCGCGTCGATGACGAAAATGCGAAGTGCGACGATACTCATAGCCGAGGATGAACGGACCGCCAGAGTATCCCTGGCAGGCTTGCTGGAGGCGGAGGGCTTTCGCGTCCTTGCGGCGGAAGACGGAGCGCAGGCGCTTTCGCTGTTGCTCTCGGAAGAGCCGGAAGCCGCCCTTCTCGACATTCGGATGCCAGGGATGGATGGCCTGACCGTACTGCGTCGCGCGCGCGAGGGCGGGTCCGACAGCGCGCTCATCGTGATGACGGCGCATGGCGACAGCGGCACCGCAATTGACGCGATGAAGCTCGGGGCCTTCGATTATGTTTCGAAACCGCTCGACTTCAAAGTCGTACTGACGCAGGTAGAGCGCGCGATCGAACAGCGTAAGCTGACGCGCGAGCTGAAAGGGTCACGGACGTCCCCGGGGGAAGATCCCGTCATAACGGCATTTTCCGGGCACTGCATGGTGGGCCACAGCCCCACGATGCAGCACGTTTACAAGCTGATCGGCCAAGTGGCGATGTCTGATACCACGGTGCTGGTGCGCGGCGAGTCCGGCACGGGCAAGGAGCTTGTGGTAAATGCCATTCATCACAACAGCGTCCGCGTAAAAGGACCGTTGGTTAAAGTCAACTGCGCCTCCATTCCCGAGTCTCTGCTCGAATCCGAGCTCTTTGGCCATGAGAAGGGCGCATTCACCAACGCCCTGTACCGGAGGATAGGGCGGTTCGAAGAAGCGAACGGCGGTACGCTGTTCCTCGATGAGATCGGGGAACTCGCGCCCGCGCTGCAGTCGAAGCTATTGCGCGCGATACAGGAGAGAACCATCGAGCGGCTCGGCAGCAACACGCCCATAAGCGTGGACATCCGGTTGATCACAGCGACAGCGCGCGATCTTGAACGGGCGGTCAATGAAGGTTCCTTTCGCGAGGACCTTTATTATCGGCTCAATGTGGTCACAATCCCGCTGCCGCCGTTGCGCGAACGGCGTCAAGACATTCCGGTTCTCGTTCAGCATTTTCTGGGTCGTAGTCCGCGGGCGGTTTCGATGGCTGCGCCGTCGCTGGCGCTTCTGTGCGATCATCATTGGCCCGGCAACGTACGCGAGTTGGAGAATGTCGTCGCGCGGGCGTTGGTGTTGGCGCGAAGCGGCGTTATCACCGAAGACGAAATCCAACTTCAGACCCGTCCGGATTCCGAGAAGAGGTGGACAGAGCTGGCCCCTATGGAGGACGGGCTGAAAGCCAACCTCGAAGCTCTGGAAAAATCGCTTGTGGAACGTGCGCTGCGGCAAGCCAACGGAAATAAGACTCGTGCGGCTGAGTTGCTCGGCGTTCATCGGCGTCTGCTTTACGAGAAGCTCCGCGAATACAGCCTCGATTCCGACTAGCGCCACCGTTCGGGAACCGCTCGCCTGCTGTACGCCATCAGCACAAAACAAAGCGCTACGCGGTTCCAATGATCCTGACTAATTCCGTAAATCGTTGTGGATGCTGCTCCCCGAAATGAACCGAAGCCACGTCGGGTTGGCAACAGGCTTGCGCCAGCATGCTTGACGAAAGGAGTTTGCAATGTTCGGATTTCAGATCTTCGAAAAAAGCCGGGCGCTCCTCGTGCTGATGAGCGTTCTTTCGATCAGCAGTTGCATGGCGCAGCCTCCCGGTCCGCCCCCACCGCCTCCTCCGCGCGAGGGTCTGGCGCCTCCGTCTCCTCTTCCGGCCGCCCCGGACGGTGCGCGTACCGCGCTGCGCGGCGTCGTTCGCAGCTTCAACTACGGGCCGGCCGGACTGGACGGTCTCGTTCTCGATCGCGGGCAGGTCATTCACTTTCCGCCCGAGTACGCGAATGGGATAGCTGGCCTTGCGCCCATCGGTGCCTCTGTGTCTGTTTCGGGATGGCCGCACACCGGCCCTGCGGGCGATATGATTTTCGATGCCGACTCGATCACAAACCAGAGGACCGGAGCATCGTTTGCTGTGACCAATGGCCCGCCGCCACCCCCTCCGCCCGGACCTCCAGGACCAGGAAGAGGCCCGGCGCCGCCGCCACCTGCTTCTGCTCCGGTCGCTTGGGGGCCTGCGCCCCCGCAGCCTCCTGCGGGACCGGTAGGGGCCTATATCCCTGCGGCAGGGACGAGCGCCGCTACGGCGGCGGCGCACTACGGAACAATCCTTAGCTTCAACTACGGATTGGACGGACAGATCAACGGCTTGATTTTGTCGGATGGCACGGCGGTGTATTTCCCACCCGAACTTGGCAGCCAGATCGCGACTGCCGTGCAGATCGGCGGGCGCGTTGCTGTAACGGGCTGGCCTCGCACCGGCCCTTCGGGCAATCGGCTGATCGATGCGCAAACGATAACCAATCGGCGGACCGGAGCCACCGTGACGACCAATGATTCGGCGCCGCCGCCGGGGCCGTGAGGTTGAAGACCCCGATGAGTCGAGCCGCTGTGAAGAAGATCTTCATTTATACGGGCGCTGCCGTGCTGCTCGTCACGGCGGCATGCGGGCCGCCCGGCCCGGCGCTGGGCCTCGGTCCCGCGCTCGACCCCTTCGTCGGCTTTGTCCTCTTGCTCGCGATCTTATTGGGCGGCGCTTGGGTCGTAAGATCGGCGGCGCGCTCACCGGACGGTCAGGCAATCGAGAGACGCATGAACGAAACAGGCCGATCCTTACGCGATCGGCTTTTTCCGGGCGAGCAAGGCGGCGACCCCGCCTCGAAGGCGAGGGACATTGCCAAGGAACGTTATGCGCGCGGAGAGATTGATCGCGATCAGTACCTTCAGATGCTCAAGGACCTGGACGAACAGCGTTGAGGCATGGTTATTCGTATTTACGCTCTGTCTGCGATGCAATCGAAAGAAATCCACGCGCTGGCCCACAGGGAACCGAAAAGGCTGCTGAAATCGTTAGAGATGAATTGATTGAATGGGTAAAGGCGATGTTTGTTCGGGAAGTTGAGCGTTTCAGAGATGAACAGGGCGGTTCCTGATGGAGGGACCGCGCGAACCCGGCACCTCCATCAAGGTTAAACCGTCCGAACCAAAAGCCTCCCCCTCACGGGGAACGCTGCGCGGTCTCGATTGGCTCAATTTCTTCCTCGCCGATGTGCAGACGGGGGTGGGGCCGTTCCTCGCGATCTACCTCGCTGGGTACAAGTGGGACGAAGAGCGCGTCGGGCTCGCGCTTACGGTTGGCGGAATCGCAGGAATTCTTGCGCAGACGCCGGCTGGCGGGCTCGTTGACTTCCTCCGTTCAAAGAGAGCTTTGGTCGGTGTAGCTGTGGCCGCACTGGCGGCGGGAGCGCTGCTGATCGCCCTGCTTCCGTCGTTCTGGCCCGTCATGGGCGCCCAAGTCCTGATTGGCGGCACGTCGAGCGTGTTCATCCCTGCCATCTGCGCGATGTCGCTCGGGATCGTCGGACGTGCCGCTTTCGACGCCCGGCAAGGTCGCAATCAGACGTTCAACTCGGCGGGAAACGTGATTGCCGCCGTGTCGATGGGCCTCCTCGGCTATTTAGTTTCCAATCGGAGCATCTTCTTCTTCGTCATGGCTCTCTCGGTGCCCACGATACTTGTCCTGCTTATGATCCGGCCGGCCGAGATTGACTATGAACTCGCCCGTGGCGTAAAGGACGGCGAGAAAGGCGGGAAAGTGGAAAGCGTCTGGGTGCTTTTTAGAGATCGTCCACTGGTGCTTTTCCTCGTCTGTGCCGTGATGTTCCATTTTGCAAATGCAGCGATGTTACCGCTCCTGGGCGAGATGCTGGCCAAGGGACGGGGGCGAAGCTCAATGCTGTTCATGTCGGCGTGCGTGGTGACAACCCAGCTCGTCGTCACGCTGATCGCGTCCTGGTCAGGA
>Ga0335078_10004349_pt1 | contig 21004 bp, 19 predicted proteins | sample Lox_Sample_32_FD_206711 | JGI IMG/M metagenome (GOLD analysis project Ga0335078, IMG submission 206711) | Soil microbial communities from Loxahatchee National Wildlife Refuge, Florida, United States - Lox_Sample_3.2 | ecosystem: Environmental > Terrestrial > Soil > Wetlands | place: USA...
GGTCACTGCCGGGAGCTTCCCACAGCGACCCGGAGTCCTTGCAGCGGCTTCTCCGCGAGATCAAGATCCACACGCGCCTGTCTCATCCGAATATCGTTGCGTTTCACGACGCTTTGGAGCTTGACGGGCACTTGGTCATGACGACGGAATTCATCGAGGGAACTACCCTGGCGGAACTCTGCCGCCGCGGCCCTCTGCCCTCCGACCAGGCGATCAGGACGGCCTGCGATGTGCTTGCAGGGCTGGAGGAGGCCCACGCTCTCGGAATCGTGCATCGAAACATCACCGCGGAACACGTGATGATAACCGGGCTGGGAGAGACCAAATTGGGCGGATTCGGCTTGGCGAAACCGGCCGCCGATATGAATTTGACCCGTGCCGGCGCGGTATTGGGCGACCCGAGATACATGTCTCCCGAGCAGGTGGTGGGCGGGACCGCGCTGGACGGCCGGGCAGATCTGTACTCGGTCGGTGTCTTGATGTTCTACATGTTGACGGGGAGGCTGCCCTTCGATGGCGAGACTGATTTTGACGTAATGCGGGCGCAGGTGCAGACTCAGCCTCCGCGGCCGGGTTCCTTGAATCCCCGGATCGCGCCGGAACTCGAGGGGATTATCCTGACGGCGCTCGCCAAGAAACCCGAAGAACGCTTTCCGGGCGCCAAGGAGTTCCGCTCCGCCCTGGCGGCTCTGGAGAGCAACTCGAGAGTGCCGGCGGAGGTGACGCCGCCTGGGGAGCCTTCATTCACAACCGCCGCCCCGGATCAATTCCTCGGGACCGGACATCGCGCGCCCAGGCGGACTCTGTATGTGCTCGGCTTCGTCATCGCCGCCGTCGCGCTGATCGCATTTTGTGTCGTGGCGATGCACTAGAGTATGGAGACGATCCAGGTTGGCGATGTAGTGGGCGAGTACAAAGTGACCGGTATCGCCGGCTTCGGCGGCATGGGCACGGTGTACAAGATCGAGCACGTAATCACCAGGCGAATCGAGGCGATGAAACTGCTGCCCCCGGGTTCGAGCAGCGACCCGGAGCAGGTGCAGCGGTTCGAGCGCGAGATTCAGGTGCAGGCTCGTCTCCACCATCCCAACATCGTGGCGCTCTACAATGCGGTGCGGGAAGGCGATTCGATTGCGCTGATCATGGAGTTTGTGGAAGGTGAGTCCCTGCAGCGAAGGCTCGAAGGCGGGCCGCTGCCGGTGGAGACGGCGGTGCACTTTGCGGCCCAGGTGCTCCGGGCGCTCGCCTACTCCCATGAGGCTGGCGTCATTCATCGGGACGTGTCGCCGGCGAATATCATCATCACTCCGGATCGCGATGCAAAGCTCACCGATTTTGGCCTGGCGCTGGGCGCCACCGATGTCCGCGTATCTTCTTCGGGCGTCCCGTTCGGCTCGCCCTTTTATATGTCTCCCGAGCAGGTCAAGGGAGTGCGCGAAGTGGACGGCCGCACCGACATCTACTCCATGGGGGCCGTCCTTCATGAGATGCTCACAGGCGGCAAGCTGTTTGAGGAGGAGGGGGCTTTCGGGTGGATGCGCGCCCATGTGGACGATGAGCCGCGGCCGCCCAGCATGCTGAATCCAACGGTCCCAAAGGCGCTCGACCAGGTCGTGATGAAGGCCCTGGCGAAAGACCCGGCGATGCGGTTCCAAACGGCGGACGAATTCCGGCTGGCTTTGCAGCATCTCGCCCTTGAACCCGGGACGGCGCCATCGAGTCCTCGAAAAGTGCGCAAAGCGATACTGGTAGCGATGGCCCTTTTCCTGTCGGCCGCCGGTGTTTGTGCGGCTCGATTCTTTCAGGCCGAAGCGGGCGCCCACGCCAGGGAAGACAAACTACGAACGGCTGCTACCTCCACGCGCGATGCGGATCGTCCCTCGCCTGCGGCTGCCGCGCCGGTCGAGCCGCCAGCTCCAGCTGTTGTGGCGCCGGCGCCGGCGCCGGCCGAGGCGCAGGAAGAGACGCAATTGCCGGCGAAGGGCGAAGAATCGGCTGCAACCGTTCGCCGGCGCGCGCCATCGCACACGAAAGCCGCGCGAAGGGACAGCGGGACGGCAATGAGCACCGCAATCCGCGTGTCGGGAGAACCGCAAACGGTCGAGTCCGTGCCGGCGCCAAGGCCGGTTTGTCCTCAGCCTCTGGCCCTAGCCGAACCAGTCGCCGCCGCCCCCACGGCCAACGCCACGGAAGTCCCGGACAAGGAGACTCCACCCTCGGCGGCCAAAACCGCTGAGCCGCAGACGGCGTCGCCAAGCCCCGCAAGCCCGCCGAATTCGGGCAATCGGCTGATGCGAGTGCTGAACAAAATGAATCCCTTTCGCAAGAAAACGACTCCCAACGCCGACAAGGAACCGCCAAAGCAGGACTGAAGACCGGCGGAGAGCCCCGGAATAGCGCTCTGCAGATGTCCCGCGGCGATTTACGGCAGCGGGCGCTCCCGATGCAGCAGATGCAGGATATTGCCGTCGCAATCGGCGAAAAACGCGACGGTATTGCCGCCGTGAGTCTCGGGCTCGGTAACGAACGTGATACCCTGGCCGCGCAGAGCGTCATAGGACGCCCCAAAATCGGTAACCTCGATGGCCAGGTGGCGCAGCCCGGCGTCGCGCATGTTCGGCGCCGAAGCTTCGTTCCGCGATTCGATGATCTCGATCATGCTGCCGTTGGGCGCTTTTACAAAAACCGTGCTGGAGTTGCCGGGGCGCCAGTTGACCACGAAATTGAGATGATCCACGTACCATTGCGCCAGCCGCGCGGGGTCGGGCGACGCGATCGCGGTGTGCTCGATGCCTTTAATCACAGCGCAATTGTATCAGCGCTCACTCCAGCCAGGCGCTCTGGTGACGGACCGGCGTAGCCGGGACGCCCCCGAACCGGCGCTGCCGCGAGCGGAATTCCCGAACCGCGGCATCGAGCTCGGAAGGCGTAAAATCCGGCCACATTCGCCGCGAGAAGACCAGCTCGGCATAAGCCGACTCCCACAACAGGAAGTCGCTGAGGCGCTGCTCGCCGCCGGTGCGGATCAGCAGATCCACCGGCGGACCCAATTGGCCGTCCAGGAACTCGCGCGACACGGCCCCGGCCTGGCGCAGAGCGCCGCCCGCGGCATGCAGGATGGCGTCGCGGCCGGAGTAATCCACCGCGATCCGCAGCCGTAAACGCGTGCCTGCCGACGTCGCCGCTTCCGTCACCGCAATCGCCAGCGCGAGGCGGGGATCCAGGCGGTCGCGGCGGCCGATGATCTCGATCCGAACGCCTTCCGCCTCCGCGCGAGCGGTCTCGCGTTCCAGGTATCGTTCCATCAGCTTCATCAGCACGTCGACTTCGGTCGGCGGACGCCGCCAGTTGTCGGAGGAGAACGCGAAAAGCGTCAGAACCGAGATACTCAGGTCGGGCGCGGCTTCCACCACGCGGCGGGCCGCCTCCACTCCCGCGTAGTGGCCGGCCACGCGAGGCAGGCCCCGGGCCAGCGCCCACCGGCCGTTGCCGTCCATGATGATTGCCGTGTGTAGAGTACTTTGCGTTGTAAAGTTAAGGACCATAAAAAAACCTCATCGTTCGCGCATGGATTGGATCAGCGCCTCCATGTGATCGAGATACCGTTCCAGCGCCCGCCGCCCCGCGGCCGTGAGCTTGTACTCGGTTTTGGGCAGGCGGCCGTCAAACGATTTCAGGCACGAAACATACCCCGCCTCCTCCAGTTTCCGGGCATGCACGCTGAGATTGCCGTCGGTGGTATCGAGCAGTTTCTTCAGCTCGTTGAAGGTTAGAGACTCGTTGACGGAGAGCGCCCCCAGAATTCCCAGCCGCAGCCGTTCGTGCACCAGCCGGTCGAGCTTTTTCGCGCCCGCCGCGGCCGGGCTTGCCGGAGCCGGTGCGGCGGCGCCCCGCTCGCGCTCCTTGCGCAACGCATTCTGCTTAGCCGGCATACTCATCCGCCATATTTGACCGCGATAACCGTTCCGAAAATGATGTGCAGGCCGCCGAAGCCGGCCGCCAGAAGCAGATTTCCCGCGCCGGCCGGAAGCAGTAGTGCGATCAATCCCATAACCATGAAACAAGCGCCCATCAACGGCACCACACGGACCGAATTGCCGCCTCCCGAAACCACCGCCGTGCCGTAGAGCAGCAGCCACATTCCCGGCAGGACCGCGGCCGACCCGCTATTGGCCAGCGCCGCCGTCAGAACCAGGCCGGCCACCAGCGCCGGTGCGAATCCGGCCAAAAACTTGCGCGCTGGTCCGGAGAGCAGCGGGGTGCGCGTGCGGCGCGACTTTTCAGCGGCCGCGGCCAGTCCGATCACCATTGCCAGAGCCGCTTCCGCGGCCCAGACGGACAACCACCGGCGGGTTGCCCCGGCCGGTCCGGCGATCCAGGCGGCCGCCAGCGCGGTCGATCCCATCAGCACTCCGCCCAGCCCCGGTACCGTGGTGAACAGGCCGGCCCGCTCCATGGCTCCGCGGATATAGCGGAGATTATCCATGGCGTGGGCGTGCAATTCCACCGGCTTCGGCCGCACAACCGCCATACCGACAGCATACGCCCCGGCGGGTTACATTTCAAGTACTTTTCGATGTAAAGCGCGCGTCGGGAAGCGGATCGATAGTAAAATATTCGGGTGGTCCCGAAGTTGGAGTACACGCGCGCGGACATACGGCGGCAGTTCGGCGTAACCGAGCGGCAGCTTCGAAGCTGGGAGCGCGAAGGCCTTCTTCCCAGCGGTGAAACGTACTCCTTTTCCGATCTGATTGCCGTTCAAACGCTGGTCAAACTCCGCGAAAGCCGGATCCCGCCGCGCCAGATCGGCCGCGCCATGGCGTCGCTTCGGCAGAAGTTGGGTGATGTGAAGCGTCCGCTGGCGGAATTGCGCATCATCTCCAACGGCCGCAAGATCGCCGTGCAGGTGGCCGGGCAGAAAATGGAAGCCATTTCCGGCCAGATTCTCTTCGATTTCGAGGCCTCCGAGCTGGGAGAGGTCACCAGCCTGCCCGAACGGAAGCCATCGGTATCCCGCCTCCGCGAATCCGAAGCCTGGTTTCAAAAGGGACTGGAGCTCGAGGAAACCGGCGCGCCCGTGGAGGAAGCCGTCGCCGCATACCGCAAAGTCCTGGATTTGAATCCGGAAGCGGCCGGCGCCCTGGTCAATCTGGGCACGATCTTTTACCGCCAGCGCAGCTTCGCCGAGGCCGAACGGTATTACCTGCAAGCCATTGAGGCGGATCCGGGTTATCCGCTGGCCCAATTCAACCTCGGCAATCTCTGCGACGAACAGGGCCGGACCGAGGAGGCGCTGCAGCATTATCGCCGGGCACTCGCGCTCAACCCGAATTATGCCGATGCCCACTTCAATCTCGCGCTGTTGTGCGAGCGCACCGGTGACTCTCTGAAGGCGGTGCACCATTGGAAATGCTATTTGAAGCTGGACAGCGCGGGCCAATGGGCCGAAATCGCCCGCCGGCAGTTGGAACGCCTGCGCCAGTCCGTGATTCTCTAAAGCAAAGTACGACAGACGGTCGGGTCTTGCCGTCTGTCCAGTCGCTTCTGCCGCCTGTCGCGGATCGGCAGCCGGCCCAATACGATCGCCGCCCTACCGCATCTTTTGAGCGTCGGTCCGCGCCACGTAGGCATTGTGGTGGGCCTGCTCGGCGTAGGGCCCGGGAATCGCCGCGCATTCATCGCTGAACCGCGCCGCGTCGAGGACTTGTCCCTTGCTCAGATAGAGCTTGCCTAGTTGGTAATTGGCGATTCCCAGGTAAAACAGCGCCGGAGCCATTTCGGCGTTGTTCCCCTGGATTAACGGCAAGGCGGCGCGCAGGTTCTTGTTGGCGGTCTCATAGTCGTTTTTCATCGCCGCCACATACCCTACGATCCAATAAGCGCGCCCCAGGTCGATTCCGCGCTTGCGGTTCCAATCGGCGTCCGAGAAGCCTTCCGGTTTGGGCCTGCCAAAGGCCGCAATCTCTCGCGTCGCAAAAACCACGGCCCGGTCGTTCTGGCTCTTCGCCAGGGCGGAATCCGCCACAATCGCCAGCAGATCGACAGCATTCGGGAAATTCTCGACAGCCCGTTCCGCGATCGCCGGGATCTTCGCCTGGCCGCCGGTCTGCGTCAGCCCGATGAAATATGCGCCGTAAGCATTCTCCAGGTACTTGCTCTTGGGATTATGCTGTTCCAGCGTTGCAATCAGATCGACCATGGTCGCCGTCGGGGATTGAACCGCGGTGGCATACAAGGCGTACTCGACATACGTCTCGATGCTCTTGACATATTCCTGCCGGTTCGACCAACTCGCCCGTTCTTCGTCACTTACGGGCGCAGGCGTGCCCAGCGACTCCTTGATGAGCGGGGTCATTTCAGCCACCAGCTTCTTGACCTGAGCGGCGTCCTTCTTCGCGACGGCGTTCTGGAGAGTCTGGTATGTATCATCCAGTGTGTCGGCAATGGCCACAGCGGGTCCGCCGAGAAGAATCATCACCATACACACAGCGGGTAGCTTCACGGCAATCTCCATCTGATGAAATTGTGCGCCAAGATGGGACCTGAGGCAAGAAATATCAGAATATGAGGTATTTTTCTACAATTTTGCAGACATAACCGGCCCGAAGAGGGGCGCGGGATCGGAATCCCGCCCTCCGGGGTATCCTGAAGAGTTGGAGCTGTGATTTGAGCCGCATTATTCTCTCGTTCCGCTGTTTTTTCAATATTCTCTTTCATGGCGAGCTCTCGGCTGGTGTATTGACCGCCCTTCGGCTGCCGCGCCGGGAAGCTCCTTCGAAACCGGCCGGCCCGGCCAAATCCCCGGCGCCGGCTGCCGCGCCGCCGCCCGCCCGGGTTTCCGACGGCGCCTTGCAACTGCTCGCCATCTTGCAGCGTGAAGGCCGCTTGCTCGATTTTCTGATGGAAGACATCTCGTCCTATTCCGACGATCAGGTGGGCGCCGCCGTGCGCGAGCTCCATGACCACTGCCGGGAAGCTTTGGCCCGCCACGTCACGCTCGAGCCGATGATCGATGGCGTCGAGGGAACCTTCGCCAAGGCGCCTTCCAAAGATCCGTCCGTGGTGCGTTTTGTGGGGAACGTCCCGGCCCAGCCGCCGGCCGGCGGGACGCTGCGCCACAAAGGATGGCGCGCTTCGAAAATCAACCTGCCGCCGCAGCCCTCGGGGCAGGACGCCTCCAATCTGGCCCCGGCGGAGCTCGAACTCGAGTAGCCGGCGATGAACATCGGGATCGATCTCGGCACCACCAACTCGGCGCTTGCGTTCATCGACCCCTCCGAGGCACAGGAGCAGGAGTTTCCGCCGGTCCGCATCTTCGAGACGCCGCAACTGGTGGCGCCCGGGCTGGTGGAACCGCGGCGTACTTTGCCTTCTTTCCTGTTTCTGGAGGACGGCCAGCCGGTCGGGTCGTATGCCCGCGATCAGGGTTCGATTGTGCCCACACGGCTGGTCCATTCGGCCAAATCGTGGCTTTCCAACCCGGATGTCGACCGCACCGCTAAGATTCTCCCGTGGGATTCGCAGGAGACCGGAAGAGTCCTATCGCCGGTCGAAGTTTCGGCGCGGTTCCTGACCAAATTTCGCGAGGAATGGGATAAGGCTCATGGCGAATCGCCGCTGGCGGCGCAGGATGTAGTGCTTACGGTTCCGGCCTCGTTTGACGAGGAAGCCCGCGAGCTCACGGTCATGGCCGCGCGCGACGCCGGAATCGATAAATTGACGCTGCTCGAGGAACCCGCCGCGGCCTTCTATTCGTGGATCTCGAGCCACCTCGCGCAATCCCGCAAGCAATTATTCGATGGCCAGGTGGTGCTGGTGTGCGACGTCGGCGGCGGCACCAGCGATTTCAGCCTGATTCGCGTCAGCCGCGAAGGCGATCTGGTGAACTTCACGCGCACGGCGGTCGGAAAGCACCTCCTGCTCGGCGGCGACAACCTCGATCTGACGCTCGCCTGGCTGGTCGAAAGCAAGCTCAATACCAAGCTGTCCATCCGCCAGCGCAGCGGATTGCGGCGGCAATGCTCCGCCGCCAAGGAACGGTTGCTCAACGATCCCGACTTGCCGGGCGCGGACATCACCATCGCCGGAACCGGCTCGGCGCTGATCGGCCGCTCGCTGAAGAGCACCATCTTGCGCGAGGAAGCGCTGGAATTGGCGCTGGAAGGCTTTCTCCCGTTCACCGGGCGCGGAGAGGCGCCGCACGAGGAGAAGCGCAGCCTCTTCCACGAGCTGGGCCTGCCCTATGTCTCCGATCCCGCGGTCACGCGCCACCTCAACGCGTTTCTCGAGCCCACCGGCCAGGCGCCCGACGCCATTCTCTTCAACGGCGGGTTCTTTATTCCGCAAATTCTGCGCGACCGCGTGGCGGACGTGGTCGGGCGATGGTACGGACGGCGGCCGGAGATTCTCGAAAACAGCGAGCTCGACCTGGCGGTGGCGCGCGGAGCGGCTTACTATTCCTATGTTCGCGCTACCGGCAGCGGCGTTCTGGTGCGCGGCGGGCTTCCGCGAACGTACTACATCGCCCTGGGCGAGGCGCGCGACGGAAAATTCCCCGCGGTTTGCCTGGTTCCGCGCGGCGCCGAAGAGGGCGCCGCGCTCGAAATCGACAACAACGCCCTGCAACTGGTGGCCAACCGCCCGGTATCGTTCCGGCTCTACAGCTCCCTCACCCGCACCGGCGACCAGCTCGCCGACGTGGTGGAATTCGAGCCGAATGACGCCAGCCTGCACATGCACGCGCCCCTGAACGCCGTCATCCGTTTCGGCAAAAAGGCCGAGGAACGGCTGATCCCGGTGAAACTCGGCGCGCGCCTCACCGAGGTCGGAACGCTGGAAACCTGGTGCGAATCGAAGATCAGCGACAATCGCTGGCGGCTGCAGTTCGAATTGCGCAAGGAAGCCGCCAAACAGCCGGTGGAGCGCAAAGCCGCGGCGGTAGTGAGCGAGCAGGCGCTGGCGGCATCGCTGGAGCTCATCCAGGCGGTCTTTTCGACCGGCGAGAAATCGCCCATCGCGCCCGAGGAATTGCCGGCCAGGCTGGAACAGACCATGGGGCTGGGCCGGAACTCTTGGCCGGTCTCGGCCATCCGCAAAATGGCCGATGTTTTTCTGGCCAACGCGGGCGGCCGCAAAAAACGCCCGGCCTACGAGCTGCGCTGGCTCAATTTGTGCGGCTTTTGCCTTCGGCCGGGCTTCGGCTATCCGGGAGACGACTTCCGCATCGAGGAAACCCGCAAAATCTGGCAAAACGGCCTGACCTACGCCAACCAGTCGCAGAACGAAATTGACTGGTGGATCTTCTGGGGCCGCGTCGCCGGCGGATTGAATCGCAACCAGCAGGCCGACGCCTACCAGCGTCTGTCGGCGTTTCTGCTGCCGCGCGGAGGGAAAAAGCCGCCGCGCGTAAATCCGTCGCTGCTGCGCGAAATGTGGCGCGCGGCGTCGAGCTTCGAACTGCTGCCCGTCGGCACCAAAACCGAACTGGGCGACGGCCTGGTGAAACGCGTCAAAGCAGGCGACTACAAAGAGAGCGAATTGTGGTGTCTCTCGCGGCTGGGGGCGCGCAAGCTGTTCTACGGACCCGGAAACCTGGTAGTGCCTCCGCCGGTGGCGGCGCGATGGGTGGAAGCGCTGCTGAAGATCCCCGGTGCCGGCGAGGCTCTTGCCACCATGGCACGCCGCACCGATGACGCCACCCGCGATCTCCCCGCCGCCACCCGCGCCGGCGTCGAACGCAAACTGACAGGCCTGCCGAACAGCGAGCGTCTGCTGGCCGTCCTCGAAGGCGAAGGAGAAGACGATCGCACGTTGGGCCGGATTTTCGGCGAAGAGTTGCCGTCGGGCCTGGTGCTGGCGCAATAATTCCCGCTGTTTACGAAGCCCGAAGCCGGCAGAGCGCTTTCCTCGCCAATGCGGTGGCCGCCGGCAGCACGGAATCGGAGTCTCCCAAACCGAGAACCGATACTTGCAGGTAGTTCGCGCCTAGGAATACGCATAAAGTGACGCCCTTGGGCCGCCTGTCGAGGACGAACGCCGCGTCTCCCAGCCCGCTCACTGGCCGAAAACTGATGCCGCAGGTCATCCGGTTCCGTTGCTCCCCGGACCATTCCTTCAACGAATCGCGGCGCAGGAGAATCGAAACCGAGCCCGACTGCGCGACACTGAAGGAGCAGGTGGTCAGGACCTCGGTATTGACGCGAGGACCGCCATCGCCCACAGGGGCGTGCAGGACCCGCTCGATGTCCGCGGGAGAAAGCAGCCCGCAAGCCGCGGCTCGATGTGCACTGCCCGCCATTGCGCCGCCCACACATAGCGATAGCGATCCACAGATTATCGTGAGAACACTTAGACGATTGCATATGATCATTTGAATCCTCCAGAGGGAATGTCAGTTCTTTTGATGAATGTCAGTCGGTCAGGCGCGCATCAGGCACGGGGATTGGCCTAAAAGGACTACCAGGTCCTCATAACTATAAACGGAAAATCAGTCATTACAATTCTGTAAAAAATGATGGCGGGGCGATCGGCGCGGGCGGCCGTCTTTTACCGCCGGCCGGCCCTCCCTGACAGACGGCAAACGCGATCAGTCCCGCGCCGTCCGCCATCGCACCGCCTGCGATATCATCTATCCTGCTGGAAAGCCATGATCCTCCGCCGCTACAGGCCGGCTCCGCCGCTGGATGAATTCATCAGCCTCTTCTGGTATTGCCATGGCTACGCGCCGGGGCACCGCCGCGACCGCATCATGCCTAAAGGAACCTGCGGGCTGATTCTCAATCTGCACGACGATGAATGCCGGGTCTACGACCGCGAGGATCCTGCCCGCTGCCATGTCAGCAGCGGCATTACCGTCGTGGGTCCGAGCACCGGGTACTTTGTCATCGACACCGCCGAACAGTATTCCGTAATTGGAGTGGAATTCCGGCCTGCCGGGGCGCTCCCATTCGTCGAGTCGCCGTCGGAGCTGCTGGGCGCTCACGTGTCTCTCGAGGACATCTGGAACAGGGCCGCCGCGTCCGATTTGCGCATCCAGGTTCTGGAGGCCGCCACTCCGGATGCGAAATTTCGCGTGCTCGAACAACTCCTTTTGGCGCGCCTGCGATCGCAACATGATGTCCATCCCGCCGTCCGGTTTGCGCTCGGGCGGTTTCACGCCGAACCCGGACAGGCCGCGATCGCTGCCGTAACGGATGCCATCGGTCTCAGCTCGCGCCGTTTCGTGCAGGTTTTTCGCGAGCATGTCGGGCTGAATCCCAAACTGTATTGCCGGGTCCGGCGGTTCCGCCAGGTATTGCAGGCAATTGGCGAGAGCCGTCCGGTCGAGTGGGCTGCCATCGCTCTCGGCGCGGGCTATTTCGACCAGGCTCATTTCATCCACGATTTCCGGGCGTTCTCGGGGATTAATCCCGGCGCCTACCTGGCCAGCCGCTCGGAAGACGGCTACCTCAACCACGTGCCTTTGAAATAGCCGTACGCCGGGCGGCCGGCTGAGGTAGCGCTACTTCAACGTGTAGATCGCGGTGTGGTCCGAAGGGCGCTCCACCGTCAGTGTGACGTTGCCTTGTTTGGCCGGCTCCGGTCCTCCGCGCGGCAAAGGCGTGGTCTGGTCGATCGTGACCGTCCCGTCGGCAACGCGAATGGTGCGCTTCCAGTCTTTGCCGGCAAGTTCCAGCGCATCGCCGGCGGCGCGAGCCTCTACCCGGCTGCTCCCGGGAAAGGCGCCGCCCTCGTTGAGGAAGTTGACGCCCGTGTCCTTCCAGGTCAGTTCCAGCCAGCGCCCGCCATCTTCGGCGGAAAAGATGGCGCGCACGTGTTGCGATTCCACCACCCATTCCGGGAAGCCGTCGCCGGCCAGATCCGCCTGCCAGACCACGGTCCGGCCCCGCGGCAGCAGAATGGCCCGCATGCGCATCTCCAGATCGGCGGCGCCCATGGCGCGAAGCCTCCAGTCGCGGAGTCCGGCCGCGGACGCCGACCCTTCCGCCGCGAAGACGCGCAGCGACAAATGCCGCTCGTCCATGGGGGCGACCACCAGTTCGGCCTTCGGCGGGAAGAAATCCAGGCCTTCGCCGGAAGCATCCAGGCGAAACGTGCGAATGGCCGGCCAGTTGTTGTGAACCGTCAGATCGAGATTCGTCCCGGCCCGCGGATCGACGACCACCACCGCCGGATCGGGCCGCAGTTCGTGATGGCCGATATGAATCGTGATCGCCTCCGGAAACCGCAGCGAAACCGGTGGATATAACTGCAGGTTGGCCCGGCCCAACAGAACCCCGTCGGTTTCCAGTCCGAAGCCCACCGTATCGCCGCTGACGCCGTCCGCCGGCGCCGAAATCTCGTAATCGATCTGGTTGGGATCTTTCGTCTGTGCCTTGGCCGAATACCCTTCCGGCAGCCGCAGCCGCGAGCGGGCGGCGACTTCCTGCGACGAATACTCGGTCGAAATCAGGTTCTTCTGCCCGATGATCAGGCGCTTGGCATCGTCAAAGAACGCCGAGATCTGCGGCGCCTCGAATCCCAGCACGACGTGCACTCGATTGCCGGGTTCCGAACTGGCCGGAATCGGCAGGCGCGCGCGCAGCGTCTGCGGATCGAACTCGAATGCCTTGGGAATTCCAGCCGCCAGGTATGGCCCGACCGGCTCGCGCATGAGTTGCAGGACGGCGACACCCGCTTTGGGCGCCGCGAATTCGAGCCCCAGCGTGCCGTTCTCGTAATCGATCGAAAGAAGCTCGGCGGTGGCATACAGGATGCGGTCGGCCCTGGAAAAGCTGGTGCACTCCGGGCACAGAGGCGATGGGGCCAGCGACACCTCCACCGGCAGCCAGAGCGATTGGCCGGGCGACACGGCAACTCCCGGAATCGTCACGATGTGCCTGGTGGAGGGCTCGATCACCCGCAGGTCGTCGTGAAATTCCTGCTTGCCGGTGTTGCTGACGCAAACCGCGGAAGCCGCTTGCGAGGCCAGTTCGGCGACGGTCACTCCCGCGGGGAAGTTTCCGCTGAGAGGTTTCGGAACGGCAATGGGTTGCAGGTCCGGCACGACCGCGGCCCAGTTGCGGAGCAATGCGGCCGAACGGCGGAGAGCCGCTCCGCCTTCGTGCTGTTCGCCCGGAAAACCGGCCGCGCCGGGGCGAAACGTGTCGCTCGCGGATCCCGCCCACCCCGCGGGGGCCAGTGTATCGACGACGTCGGTCCAGAGCAGCGCGCCATCGCTGTTCTGCAGCGCCGCGCGGCTGAGCGCCAGCGCCGCGGGATCGATGGCCGATATGCGGGTCACGTGCGATGGCGCGGCGGCGGCATCCAGCGCCAATCCGCCTTCGCCGCCGGATGGTTCGACCCAGGTAATGGGGCCGCCATGGCTGGCGGTTTGCGTCGCCAGAAGCTCCGCCATGGCGGCCGTCCAGGCCTGCCGGTCTTGCGCCGTCGCGCGATCGGGCGTGCCGGCGTTTCGCCAGTTCTCGACCGGTGGAAACGGACGGATCCACGCCCGCAATCCCAGCCGCCGCAGCAGTCGGATGAAACTGGTGAGGTCGCGCCGTGGATTGCTGGCGCCGGTGAAATCGAATTGGCCCGCCGCCGTCTCGTGCCAATTCCACGGAATCGGGAATTCAATGGTCCGCACCCCGATGTTCTTGAGCGCCACCAGTTCGCGCTCCCACGCCTGGCGCGGGCAGCGATAATACGGAAACTCGACGGCCTGCAGGTAGTCGCGCGTGTCGGCGGGAGGCCCGGCCGCGGCCGCGCACAGAAAAACCAGCGGAACCATAGCCCGGGCGCCGATTCGCATTAGAACGTTTTGGCCTTTCGAATACGATAGTCCTCGACCAGGGGCATTCGAATTACCGTGCACATCTCGAAGAGACGCGAGCGGGCCCGGGCGCCGATATGCTCCGCCAGAGTGCGTCGATATTCCAGGCCCACCGGACCTTTCTGGACGACCGCGCTGCCGGCGTCGCCATCCGGCAGGTTGGTAGTCGCGATCAGCGGCTTTCGATTATTGCAGCGGTGCGTGATGATCGATGTCACGGTGTCTTCCACCCACCCGGTGACACGATGCGCGCCCAGGTCGTCGAGCAGCAGCACGTCCGTATCGAGCGCGGCCCGATAGGCTTCGCGGTCCGACGAATCGGATGCCGGGTCGTAGCCGGATTTGATGCTGTTGAGCAGCGATTGATAATCGTAGAACAGGCACTCAAAGCCCTTCTCGATGATTTTTCTCAAAGCGGCGACGGCCAGGTGGGTTTTCCCGGTTCCGGTGTCGCCGATCAGCAGCAGCCCGGGCCTGGATTCATTGGGGAATTCGCGAATGTATGTCTTGACGGCCAGCAGGACCGTCGTCAGTTCCTGCCGTGCGATCGGGTTTTCCGGCCGCACGCTGAAATTATCGAGCGATGCCTGGCGATAAAGCGGGGGAACCTGCGCGCGCTCTTCCAACCGTTCGGCGCGGTGCTGCGACCGGCAGTCGCAGGGTCGGGCTCCGGAGAGATTGGCGCCCTCCACGATGATGAATCCCGAGCCGCCGCACTTCGGGCAAACCGATTGCGTTGCCATCGCCACTATTATCGTACGTAGTGCGAGTCAGGCTGGTTTCCGCGCGTAAATCTCAGCGAACGATGTGGAAGGCCACGAAAGCGCCCACGTAGGCCAGCACGCTCATGTAGGTGAACTGCAGGGCCGGCCATTTCCAGCCGCCGGTCTCCCGTCGCACCACCGCGATCGTGGAAATGCACTGCATGGCGAAGGCGAAGAACACCAGCAGCGCCACCGCGCCGCCGGGGCTGAGATCGCGGCGAAGAGCTTTTTGCAGGCCAGGACGGCCGGATTCTTCCGACTCGCCTTCCATGCCGTAAATACTGCCCAGGGTGGTGACGATCGTTTCGCGCGACGCCAGCGACGTGATCAGCCCGATTCCGACCTTCCAGTTGAAACCGAGCGGCTTGATCGCCGGCTCGATGGTGCGGCCGAGCGTGCCGGCCAGGCTGCTCTCGATCGGCGGCGCCTGCCCGTTGACCAGCGGCACGCGCGTGAGGATGAACAGGATCGCGGTCACTACCAGGATCACCGTGCCGACCCGGCGGAGAAAGATCCTGGTGCGATCGACCAGGCGGAGGCCCAGCGATTGCAGCGTCGGCCACCGGTATGCCGGCATCTCCAGCAGGAAAGGAGTGCGGCCGCTCTTCAGAATCGAGGATTTCAGTATGCGCGCGGTCACTACCGCCGCCACAAAGCCCAAAATGTACAGGCTCAACATGGCCGCCGTCTGCGCGGAAAGAAACTTCCCCAGGATGGGGCGGCTCGGAATAAATGCAGCGACGATCAGGAAATAGGGCTGGAGCCGCGCCGAGCATGTCATGAACGGCGCCACCAGGATGGTGGCGAACCGGTCGCGCTTGTTTTCGATCGTGCGCGTCGCCATGATGGCCGGCACCGCGCAGGCATAAGCCGAAAGCAGCGGAATAAATGATTTGCCCTGCAATCCGAAGCGCGCCATGGTGCGATCCGCGATAAGCGCGGCGCGCGCCAGGTACCCCGAATCCTCGAGGATCCCGATGAACAGGTACAGCAGCAGTACTTGCGGCAGGAAAACAATCACCGATCCGATGCCTTTGATCCAGACCACTTCGATGACGGAATGGAGCAGCGGCTGCGTCACCTGCGCCGCAACCCAGTTGCCTGATTTCAGGAACAACCAATTCACGCCGTCCATCAACGGCTGTGCGTAGGTGAAGATGGTTTGAAAAACCAGCACCAATACAGCCGAGAATACGATAGGACCGGCGATGGGATGGAGAAATACCGCGTCCAGGCGGCGTGTCCACTTGGGAGGAGCCGGCGGGCGGTAGCGGGCTTCGTGACCGACACGGCCGGCCCATTGCCGGCACTTGGGAACATCCTGCAGAATCGGCAGTTCTTTGGGCGCCGGTTTGGGCATGGCGCCCGTCAGAAAATCCCAGACCTGCTCCATGCCTTCACCCTGGCGGGCACTGACCAGCGCCACCGGGGCGCCGAGCTCGCCCTGGAGAGCCTGCAGATCCAGGTGGCCGCCGCGATTCCGCAGGTCGTCCGCCATGTTTAGAATGATCAGCGTGGGAAGGCCGAGCGAAAGGATGGGCGCCGCCAGCATCAGGTGCCGCTGCAGATTGGTGGAATCGAGGACCAGGAGCACCGCTTCGGGTTTGTCGGTGTCCGTGCGAACGCCGGTGAGCACGTCGTGCGCGATCTGTTCGTCCTCGGAGCGGGGTTGCAGGCTATAAATGCCCGGCAGATCGATAATGCGCAGCGCGCTGCCATCCGGCATCTCGGCGATTCCGGTGTGCTGTTCCACCGTGACGCCCGGGAAGTTGGCCACCTTCTGCCGCATACCCGTAAGCCGGTTGAACAAGGTGGTTTTGCCGGAATTCGGCGGCCCGACCAGGGCGACCGCTTTAGGCAGTGATTGCGACGGCGGAAACGGCAGCACCGAGGCCGATCCACACGAATGGCAATCGCTGCACTGGCTCATTGGCTATCTCTTGTTTTTGCGGGGGGTGCGGATTTTCAGGCGCCGGGCCGTTTCGCGCCGCAGCGCGATTTCCGAACCATCCACCTGGAACACACGAGGGTCTCCACCAGGAGCGCTGAGTCCGGCGGTAATCGTGGCGCCCGGCAGAAATCCCAGCTCCATCAGGCGGCGCGCATCGTCGCCCGGGAGATCGATTCCGTCCAGGATCGCCGCATCGCCCCGGCGTAAGTCGAGCAGGGTCGCGGAGATGACATCCGGTTGGTCGCTGTTGACACTCAGTTGCATCTTGATTTCAGTATGCTGCGGTCCGAAATCTTTGTCAAGTGACTGCGGTCTTTTCTTGCGGCTGCGGCGGGCCAAAGGATTCGGAGCGCCTCCAACTAGTCCAAAATAAAGGATAACAGAATGCATCGCCATTGCCGCGTCCGTCCCGTTCGGGAGCAGGATCTGGAAGAAATCCTGCTGGTGGAACACGCCAGTTTCGGAAAAGACGCGTACGATCGCAAATTGTTTGCAGAATATTCCCACAAGTGCGGGGAGCTTTTCCTGGTTGCGGAGATCGCCCGCCGCATATGGGGGTACAGCATAACCTGCGTGCGCGGGGAACGGGCGGAACTGGTGTCGATCGCAACCCACCCTTTGGCCCGCCGCACCGGTGTCGCCTCCCGGCTCCTGGATAGCACCTTGCGCCGTCTGCGCCGCCGTCCGGTGACCCGGTTGGACCTCATGGTTCGTGAGACGAATACCGATGCTTTCCGGTTTTATGTCAGATTTGGATTTACCCGGGTAAAACGGGTGCGCGGGTACTACGAAGATGGCGACGGCTTGCTGATGCGGAGGGTTTTCAAAAGTAGCGCGACGTGAGCGGGCGATATCCGGACTTGCTACAACCAGAATTCACCCTGGCCGATCAACTCCGCGGGACCGGTCAGGTACACTTCGTCTTCGACACGCACGTCGATCGGACCGGCGGGCGTTTTCACCCGGATCGGCGATTTGGCCAGGCCGCGCGCCACCGCGGTTATGGCCGCGCCCGTCGATCCCGTGCCGGAACTCATCGTCGGGCCGGCGCCGCGCTCGTAGAAACGCACGTCGATGGTGTGTTCGTCGATCAGCTTGAAGAACGATACATTCGTCCGGTTGGGAAAATGCTTGTGCGCTTCGATCTCCGCGCCCAGCCGGCGCCAGTCGAAATCGAAGCTCTCCACCGGCATCGAGCACTGGGGGTTGCCGATCCAAAGCTGCGTCACCACCCGCGGCCCTTCCGTCAGCGGCAATTCGAAATTCAGCGCGGTGATGATGGGACGGCCCATCTCCATCTCGAAGACGTAGCGCAATTCGTTCCGTTCCAGCAGGCGCAGCGTGCGCAGCCCCGACCCGGTGGCGATGCGAATCACCCCGGCGGCGAATCCGTGGCGAATCAGGAACGCCGCCGCGCAGCGCGTTCCGTTGCCGGAGAACTCGGCCGAGCTGCCGTCGGAATTGTACAGCTCGATGGCCCCCTCAGCCCTGGCGTCGATCGGCGGATCCACCAGCATCCAACCATCGGCGCCGATGCCGGCGTGGCGGTCGCAAAGCGCGCGAGCCATCGCCGGACGGTCCCCCTCCGGTGTGTCGGCCCGCCAGCTCAGCAGGAAATCGTTGAGCGCGCCGTGCGCCTTGGTAAATGGAATCTTCATTGCCCGGCCGGCTCCACAATTACGGCGGTGCCATAGGCCAGGACCTCGGTGACGCCGTTCATGATCTCGGTGGCATCGTAGCGCGCCCCGATCACCGCGTTCGCGCCCAGCTCGGATGCATGCTGCAGCATCAGTTCAAACGCGTCCTGGCGCGTCTTTTCGCACAAATTGCTGAATAGCGTGATATTACCTCCAACGATGGTTTGCAGGCCCGCTCCCAGCGTTCCTACGATGGAACGGGAACGCACCACAATTCCGCGTACCACTCCCAGATTGCGCGTGATCCGGCGGCCCGGCAGATCGAAAGCAGTAGTTACAGCCTCATGAGTGACCACGATTGCCTCCATCACCGCCGGTAGATTTCCACAGGCGGTGAGTTCTTCACCACAATCCTCAATTCCAGTGTATAGTGCCCATTCGCCAGCAGGGACCTTTGCATGAGATCGTTCGCACTTACCACCGCCCATTTCTCGCGCAGCAGATCGGGACGCGCGAGCGGAGCTAAATAAAGCAGCTCGTTGTCGACACTAAGGGTGTCGCGCAGCGGAATCCCGGCCCGCCGATAGATCGCATTGAAATCGCCCGACGATGTGACAATTCCGGAGCCGGGACGATAGCGCGCGGCCAGATAATCGGCCGCCCGCGCCGTCCATTGCAGGCGGCTTTCGGAATTGATGCGCGATTCCTGAAATGTAATCCACGCTTCGGGATGAGGATGGACCAGCCAGGGAACCGTGGCGGCCAGCATAACCAGGGCCGCGGCCTGCCATGGCCGGACCGCATGGAGAATCCCCCGGGAGTCGATAAGTCTTTCCGCAATCGCGACCAAGGCCGCCGCGCAGAACGCCAACAGCGGTAGTGCCGCCAGGCCATAGCGGGTGTTGTACCAGGTGAATGGCCACAATGTTGGCACATAGACCGGTGTCGCCCCGGATGAATCCATGCTCCATATGTAAAAGACGCCCGGGAGCGCGAGCAGAACAACCGGCCAGAAGACGCGCCGCGCCAGCGCCGCGAAAGTCCCGGCGATGCCGAGGATTGCAAGCGCCGGCCCGGCGCACAACCGGGCGGCCGCCGCGAAATAGAGGATTGCCAGGCGAATGTTATGCAACCCCGGGTAGGCTGTCCCTCCCTGAATGGCGCGGGCGGAATATGGCCCGCGATAGAATGCCAGCCAGTCGCCGGTAAGCCACCAGTTGTGGCCGAACCAGAATAACGGCCCCAGTGCCGCCATTGCGCAGAAGATCGCCGCGGCAGCGATGCGCCGCTGTTTTCCCACGATTAGAAAATACCCGGCCACGAACGGGATGAGGAACCATCCGTCATAACGCGTCAATGTTCCCGCCAGCGCCGCGAAGCCGGTTCCGGCAACCGATACCCAGCCTTGGCTTTCCGCGAAGCAGACCGAGCCGTAGAGCACGCCCGCCAGGCACGCCAGAAAGACCGGCTCGGTCATGGCCGTGGATTGCAGATAGAGCAGATTCGGGTTGACCGCGAGCAGCATAACCGCCGCCACCGCCGCGGCTGTGGAATGAAATACGCGCCGCGCCGCGGCGAAGAAAAACATCGCGCCCACCACGAAACAGATCGCCGATGGAATCGCGCCCGCCATTCCATTGCGCCACAGGGCGTCCACGCGCGCCAGAGGGAGCATCAGCCAATGCGGCAAAGGCAGCCACACCGTGCCGACTCCCTCGTAGCGCGGAGTGAGACTGTCGGTGATGCGCCGCGCGATATTGAGATGCGATTCGGCGTCGCCATACAGGTATTGCCAGCCGTGCGCGTGGAAAAACCAAACCGCGGTCGCGCTCAGGCAGCAGAGGCCAACTGCCAGGGCGAAGACGGCGCCTCTGGCGCCAGGTCCGCGTTTCAAAACTCCGTGCAGGTTTGGAACTCCCGGTAGCGCGCGTCGATTTCATCGCGGCGCAATGTACGGAAGCGGTCCGGTCCGAACTGCTCGCAGCAGAAGCTGCCCATCACGGATCCGTAAATCACGGCGCGGCGAAGCTCCGCCGGATCGACCTTGCCCGCGGCAGGTTCAATGCCGCGCCCCGCGAGGTAGCCGATAAATCCGCCGGCGAAGCAATCGCCGGCGCCGGTCGGATCGAAGACGTTTTCCAGCAGGTATCCCGGCGCCATGAAATGATATCCGCGCTGGAACAGGATGGCGCCGTATTCGCCGCGCTTGATCACCAGCGTATGCGGGCCCATTTCGAGGATGCAGGCGGCGGCCCGGCGCAGATTCTGCTCGCCCGAAAGCTCGCGGGCCTCGCTGTCGTTAATCAGCAGGAAATCCCACTCGCGGATGGTGTCGAGCAACTGGTCCCGGTAATCGCGGATCCAGTAATTCATGGTGTCGCCGCCGGTCAGCGCCAGCCGTGGCATTTGCGCGCGAACGCTTTTCTGCAGTTCCGGCTGGATGTTGCCCAGGAACAGGTAGCGCTCGGCCCGATAGGAGTCCGGCAGGCGCGGGTTGAAATCCGCGAAGACGTTCAGATCGGTGCGCAGCGTGGTGCGGTCATTCATGTCGGCGGAATAAACGCCCTGCCAGTAGAACGTCTTGCCGCCTTTGATGCGCTCCACGCCTTCGAGATCGACCTCGTGGGAAGAGAGGAAATCGAAATCTTCCTGGGCAAAATCGTCTCCCACCACGGCGACGACCCTGACGGGAACGAAATAACTGGCGGCTAGGCCGATGTAAGTGGCGGCGCCCCCGAGTATCCGGTCCGCTTTCCCGTGCGGCGTCTCGACGCCGTCATATGCTACCGATCCAACCACGACGAGTGACATGTAAGGAAAGATTGTAGCAGCGGGTATG